>Ga0182004_10003629_pt1 | contig 12300 bp, 7 predicted proteins | sample Sormic07211540_1_FD_120479 | JGI IMG/M metagenome (GOLD analysis project Ga0182004, IMG submission 120479) | Endophyte microbial communities from Sorghum bicolor roots, Mead, Nebraska, USA - 072115-40_1 MetaG | ecosystem: Host-associated > Plants > Roots > Unclassified | place: USA: Nebraska... | reverse complement strand
CCCTATTCACTTATTTTTTTTTTTTTTTCGCCCACCCCCCCCCCCCCCCCCCCCCTTCTGCTGTGCTTTTGTGCAGGTGCGTTACAGGAATCAGTTCCTTGTCACGTCTATCTACCTGTTGCAGTCACCACACACACAAAAAAAAAACAAAAAAGGTGAGAAAATGGAGAGGGCATGGGGAAAGAACCAACATTAAAAGCAAAGCTTGCCCAGTTCATGTGGTAAAGTAAAGAAACACACACCCACACCACACTGCAGGTAGCCAGGTATACACAAGAATCAGACCAGTTGCTTTCTCAAATCCCTCCCTCCCATGCTTCATGCTCCAGAACCAGTGAACCACCAACCTTTCTCGGCAGGCATTCAAAGTAGGACGCGAAATGGTGGATGGGATTCCCGTGCCTGATGCTGCTCTGCTATCCATCTTGTGTAGCTAGCAGCAGCAGAACCACCGCCACCATATTTGATCTGGATTCTAAGCGGAGCAGCAGCACAGCAACTCAAGCGACTGCGTGTGTGATGCTGCAGTGTACGCCTCCCTAACCAGTAACCGCATCTCCTGTTCCTCCAAAGCCATTAAGCCAAAGCCGACAATATCATTACGCCCTAGTACAGAGTGTAACCAACAATTTCTCTTCCCTGTCCTCCCACAACTAATGCCAGACACTGATATCTGCCGTAGCCAATGCCAAACGCGCGTCCACGTTTTTCCGACAATCCCCACATAACTTGAGATTGCTGTACAACAGCCTCTCTAGTTATGGTACTAGTTCAACACTGTCCTCCTTAAGCATTCATTCAGTTATTGGCAGGGCAGATACACTGGGCAACATGTTCCAAATTGGCAGAAACTAGATTGCGATGCAATTATGCCGGGGAAGCTGTAGTGGCAATTACAGTCACTGTTTACACGACTTATTGTACTACGTGACTATAAAGGATGAGGATCCAATGCTGGCATAATAATTGACTGAAATAGGCCATACACTATCAATTTGTAGCACACCTCCATCTCAATGGCTTCATTGCGTCGTGTCAAATTATTGGGGTTCAGATACAACAGGGTAGCTCCAAATAAAAAATAAATATATGCAAACTGATCAAATCTATGATGAAGCGGCTGGATCTGACTGTAGGTAGGGAGCAAAATGTTTCAATGCTTCCTCATATACAGGTTTCTTAAATTCAACTGCCTGTTCAAATGGAAATACATATTAGATATTTACATATTAGATATTTCAAAGGGATCTGCTCGCAAAAAAAAAAAAAGATATTTCAAAGGGGTCAGGGGGAAAAAGGGGAAGGCAGGAAAATGGCCCACCTTTTCAATAACTTCCTGGGGAGTCATCCATGTCCATTCACCAAACTCTGGCTTCTCAGACCCATCACCATTAAGGTTAATCTCATCATCATTTCCAGTAAGTCTAAATAAAAACCTGCGTATTTGCACCACATTTCCACAAGTTACTTATACCAGAATATCTCCTGTGTCGAAGGCAAGCTTATTAGATTACTTTGAACTTTAGTGTTCTGTTTAGCATCATAGGACTGGTATAGAATATGAACCAAGTACAGTGTGACCCGGATGAGGATCTAGTACAGCCCACTGCCCACCAACACAATCTCCAAGTACTGAGCCCAAAGTTATCATTCAGTCACACTATCTCCTAGTCCTGGGCCCAAAGTTATCATTCAGTCACACTATCTCCTAGTCCTGAGCCCAATATATTACAACAGCAGTGGGCTGAATAGTTGTCAGTGTAAGCAGGCCGTACTAGATCCATGGACAAGCAGAGCTTGTGAATGATATCTCTGTACCGGTAAGTGGGCTGCATTACATACCCAGAAAAAAGGTGGGCCGCTGTAGAAACATGGAAGCAGAGCCTGTGATGTCTCTACTAAAATCCAACTGAAGCATGTTTTTAAGACCATATAAGATCAAACAAGGCCCAAACAAGAGTTTGGAAAACCACACCATACCAAATTACTGAGTTTCTGACTGTCAGCCGTGATGTCAACTAATGGTGAACATAATTGGCTAGTATCTAGTGCAGGAAGTATTTGATGGAAACTACCTATTAGGTGGAAACATGGAGACTACTTCAAAGGTGCTACTTAGAACATATGAAAGTTCTTCAAAAACTACCATATATGTAGATGAAGCGATGACACGCAAGCATACAGAGCTATCAAAACTCTGATATGGTCTCCGAGGTTCAAAGCACACAAGTATATAACACAATAGCATTTCAGGCAGAATTATAACCACTTTGTCCAAGAAACCGAAATAAAAGAAGTGTTAATCCAACACAAAGACATAATAGTGATCTCAAATCATATAAGCAAGGTGGTTTTGATTTTCAATAGCACAACAGTAGAACGATATGGATTCCATACTTCCAGTAAACATTGAAAACTATGAACAACAATTACTGTCAAGTGATCAGAATAACTACATTGCACTAAAAAATCATTACAAAAAATCCTACCAAGGGATGCAGCAACGAAGTCTTGGATCAGCAGAAATATGGCCCATGGAACGGGGTGGTTAAGTGGAATCAAGCCTAGCTATTTATCACTCAGTTTTATGGAAAATAAGATAATCACCCATCTGTACATAAAATCCCTAGTTATTTGGAACCCAAAGTTCTGAACCAACTAAAATTTTGGCCCAAGCACTGCCACTGCTACCCAATTCGTCTACAAAAAAAAAAAAAAATCTTTCCCTCAGCCTTCTGTGCCTGCATCTCATGGGATAACAATTCGATGCTATTGCAGTTGCGCTTGTGCACACATATATTTGATTGCACACTTGTGTGAAAAATGGGCAGAGACAAATACAAGTGCATTCAGGCACGTGGTTAATTAAAAGGTGCAAGTTGCAATGTATCTAAGTATCAAGTTTAGTGTAGAATTGTTTTGAATGTGGGATGCTAAGAAAATTAGATGTAACATGTTACAAACAACCACGGTATACACAATATTTCATAGTAATCATAGTACTCCAATATAATCATAGTACACCATAGCATATTTCACATGGGCTAGCTAACACCTTAACCAGTGTTCTAGAAAAGCACTTATACGCCAGAAGGGCAGCGGGGTGCAGCCTGGGGTCAGGGGCTGTTTGAATGGCAGGGGGGAAGCTGCCTGAGCCAGGAATCAAGCCCAGGCGTTCGATTTCAAGCGCCGGGGGTCGGATGCGCATGCCTGGCCAGCGCTCCCAGGCCAGGGGTGCATCCAAACACGCCTATGTCATAAGTCCAGGCATCCACCTTTTAGACCAGTCGCATGAACTGGTATCTGAGGTAGCTTGAGAATCGGCATCTTATGTAACTGTGTATTTCTATGGCAAGGAGACTAATAATAATTAGCCATACAGTGAAGTATTCTTCCTGCTAATTGCTATGCTATGTGAAACCTGGAAGACTTTCACTTGGAATCGTTCATAATATCAAAAAAAAAATACTATGAGGATGTTGCGTTCATCTTCTATTTGGTAGCAAGTAGCTATCCATGTCTAGCATCTAGGATTATTCTTGCAGGTTGAAATTCCAGTCAGACAAAGGGCCGAAATGAAACGAGGTTATTTCATAGAATTCTAAGCTGAAGAAATTTAGCGAGCTTACCATTTTTGAGCTTGGCCTTTCCAATCGGTTCCCCACCTAGCATTCAGCTTGTCTCTCACATCCGGCGGGAAGTCATATGTTAACCAGTTAGGAGCCTACACACATGCATGCATTCACTCAGCTATCATTCACAAAAGGACAAAATTATCTTAACCACCATAAAGCTTTGAAGACAAAGGCATACGGGGTTTGTAGATGAGGTGCTAATCCATCACTGTAGGATATAAGTTGACACTGGGTATTGGGCAATTCACAATTAATCACGTGAGGGAAGGAAAGGCAAACTGACCTCAGCCACGATCTCTGCGGATGTGACACCAGTTTCTTCTCTCAATTCCCTGAAGGCAGCCGCCCTTGGTTCTTCCCCTGCATCTATACCACCCTGTGGGCAGATTACGAGAAGTTTAGGATTCCCGTTTAGGGATTCTAGGACTCAAGCTTTGTTTAACTTAGCGATTTTAATAGCTGCAGCGGATCTCCAAAATCACCTGAGGCATCTGCCAGGCGCTAGGAATGTCGAGCCTAGAAGCCGAGAAAATCTGGAGAGAGAGAAAAAGGAGAATCACTTCATTAACCATCAGAACGAACCCCAACAATACAATATCCAGCGCAGGCGCGGCGGAGAGGAGCAGGATCGGGCTCGAGGGAGGGTGCGCGCTTGCCTTGGTGAGGGATGGGTCGGCGAGGCAGATGCCGACGTTGGTCCGGTAGCCCTGGGGCGGCGCGTCCATGGATGCGACGGCGACGAACGGGAGCGGCGGCGGCGGCGGCGGCGGCGGCGCGGAGGTCGAGCAGGAGGCGGAGCGCGGCGACCTGGCGCTGGCGGTTCTGGGGAGGCGGAGTAGCGCGGAGGAGGAAACGGGGCGGCTGTGGTGGACGAGGGCGAGGGGCAAGGGCTTTACAGCGACGCAGCGTGCGGCCGCCACCACCATCTCGCTCTCGCTCTGGACTCTGCTCCTTTCCTTTCCTGGACGATTCCATTCCGTTCCATGGATAATGGATGACAGGCGGGCCTCCATTTCAGCCTATTGGACCAAACAAATCGTCCGGCCCATTCGAAACGGCCCGTCCATTCCAGCTTTCCGTCGCTCACGAAACTGGTTGTGCCTGATTTGCCATGTTATTTTGTGCCCTGCTGCCGTAAAAAAAAAAAAAGAACTAATATCATCATCTGTCCCAAAAGAAACGAGACAATAGTTTGGGGAGGTAAATAGAACTTCTTTCAATAGGTGAATCTATGATTAGTTCCATGGATAATCAATGGTTAGCTCGTATTTGGACCATGTTACGTAACACTTGAACCGTCGGAGCAAACTTGAGAAAATGTGTGTGAGAGGCTTGTTTCTGACAAAGATTCATGGAACCCAGGAAAACGTGGGAAGGTTTTGCTTGGAAATTCATGGGCAGTGCGGCAAGAGGGATTAAAATAAGCACAAAGCTATTACACGGGCCCTTACCCTTAGGTGCGGCCCATTATTTAGGTGGAAATAAACTGCTAGACAGCCTGGAAAGGTAGCCCAGCGCCCCAGCCCACCTAAAATTAAACTGCTCCACCAAAATTCTTAAATTCAGCTCCCTGCCTAATATCATCATCTGTCCCAAAAGAAACGGATAAGGCAAAGAAGGATCTTTTTGTGAAACTCACGTCAAGCTATCCCCTTTTATTTCCTAAGGAAGCTTACTTTGTCACGTAAACATTGTTTTTAGAAGGAAAAAAAAACTTATTCCGTCCTCTGGATGAGTTACATACTCAACCAAATATATGCATTTGTTTAGATCACAATGATTTCAGCCCCATACGTTTGCGAGACACCGAAGCAATATATCAATGTACTCTAATACAAGTCTCGGCGTTTTTTAATAATACATATAATAAGTACAGTCCGTTATACACTCTTCTATTAATGTATGATGTGTATGTATATAGTAAATGACTACTATATCTGTCCAAAGGTAAACACGCTCTAATTTTGTTCTAGATTAAACCATCTTAATTTTAACCAAGTTTAAAACAAAGAGATGTCATAAATTAGTATCAATATATTTATGACACCGAATAGATATGTAATATGTGGATAATCAATATAGTCCATGACTCATACCTACTCATAAGTATTGACATCTTTTTCTGTACTGAACTATGCAAGCATAGGGGAGGATGCTCATAAAAATCTAACGTCAATGCTGTAGACATCGCGTGGAGGCCGTACTGGTATGATTTTATTTATTTATTGGATTGAAAAGGGGGATATCTGCTGGCGGACGTGGCAGTGGGTTGAGCCGGATCAGGGCACGACAAAACGACTGGTGGCGGAGGGGTGGACGCGCTGCGCTGCGCTGCGCTCGTCACACCAAACCCATGGCCGCGTCACGTGGAACACTCGGCGAACGCGACCCGGCCCGCTGCCACCTGCCCGAGAACAACAAGCAGCACGATAAACAAGTGATGAGAGAGGGCGCGGGCCACCACCCCACCCCCGGTCCCGAGAGGACAACAAGAGCCCAGCCCTCGTTGGCGCCCACGTGTGGCGTGGCGAGCCAGGTCCGCCGCGGCGGCCGCGCGACGCCTTCACAGAAACCAGCGCGAAAAATCTAGCCAAGGGCGTCTGCCTGTCCCGCCCGTAGCCAGCGAATACTACTCGTGCGGTGTGGCCATCCTGAACCAGAAGCATATTTGTCAAAAAAAAAAAAAAAAACAGAAGCAGTTGCACCCGCGGGGAAGTAAGCGCTGACGTGGCGGCCGCCACCCCAAATCCCACGCCCCTGTGTGGACCGACGGACAACTGGGGGCGATGCGGGGTGCGGGTGGGGCCCGCGCTGCAGGTCGAGCGAGACGAGACTCGCCTTGCCTGCCTTGGTTGCCAAGGAAAGACAGACTCTAGAGCCCGGTTTCCGTTCCCTGATCCCTCCCAGGCCCCTCTCTCTCTCTCTCTCTCCACCCGCGGGCCCCACCGACTCCTCCCTCCACTCTCTAGTACTGTACAACACACGCCGGTCGCCCAACCCAACCGCCTTAACTCCTCCTGGCATCGCCTCGGCTCTATAAAACCCTCCGCCTTGCCCTTTCTCCACCCCTCTCTATCGTCGATTCCCAATTCGCAACAACCCAAACAGGCCCGGTCCGGGTGGTGGCCGTTTCGATTCGATGCTTGTGGCCGCTTCTGCCGCCCAGCGAACGAGTCGCAGCCGGATCCCGAGCCCGACTCACCCGAGGGCGCTCAGCCGCCGCTGAAGTCCGTCCTTCCCCAAGACGAAGGTCGTCGGCATGGGTGAGCTCGCGGCGACGACCTCGCCTCCTCCGCCCGCGGCCGCCGCCGTGGTGCCCGTGGTCTTCGTCGACGGCGAGCAGAGCGTCGACCTGGGCACGGTCACCGTGCTGGGCGGCGTCAAGCGGCTGCAGGCCGTCGTGGCGGACCGCGTGGGCGTCGCGCCGCACCAGATCTCGGCGTCCCTGGCGCGGCCCCGCCGCGCGCGCCGCGTGCCGCTCGACGACGCCACCGACCTCGCCGCCGCCGTCGCGCGGGAGGGCAACGGCTGCTACGTCGTCGCGGGGCTCCGCCGCTCCCGCCGCGAGCGCCGGGGCGGACGGTCCCGCCGCGACAGGAAGGGGGGAGCCAACGGCGGCGCGCCAGGGACGGGTGCGGTGGAGAAGACCATCCTGAAGCGCCTCCCGCCCACGGATCTGGCGTCCCTGGTCGGCCCTCCCCCTCCGCTTTCCCTTCCCGCAGCCCCGACCCCGCCGCTCTTGGTCGACGGCGGGTGGGGCTACGACGACTACGAGGCGCGGCTGCGGGAGCTGCAGCGTCAGCGCGACTGGTACCTGATGAGCACCGCGGCGGCGGCGGCGGGTCCGGACCCGTCCTACTTCCATTTGGCGGCGGCGGCGGCCGAGCACGAGGACCCGGCGGCGCTGTGGTCCCCGCGGCTTCGCCCGTCCCCGTGCCCCGAGTGCGAGGCGGCGGCGGCGGCGGGCATGCGGCAGCCGGCGTTCCACTGGTGCGTGCGCGACGCGGTGGTCTCCGTGGGGTTCCGCTCCCACGTGGGCCCCATCGAGCGCCCGCCGAAGAAGACCCCGTCTCCCCCGCCGACTCTGCCGCCGCCGAGCCCCGGCCGCCTGCCGGGCCTCCTCGGCATGCCCGTCTACTGATGGATCGACCCAGCAGCTGATTGCTCCTCCATCTCCATGCGCCGCCCCGTCGTCCCCTTGTACTCTAGCAAATTGTATCTACTCCTACACAAACAAGGGGAGAGATGGGATCGGGGACGGATGGTGGAGGTTGCGTGTGGGAGTTGGTTTGCGCAGCGCGACAAGGAGGAAGAGAAGGATTTGGGTTCCTGTAGGAGCTAGTAGTCACAGTAGCAATCGTCCGGTCCTCCTTGGTGTGCAAGGAAGCCAAGGGAACGGAACGGAACGGAACGGAATGAAGTCAGACGTGGTGGCCACCGGTGGAAGCTGGACGGACACGTTTGCTCTTGGCCCTGTCCGGCCCGCGGCAGCCGGCCGGCCGGCAGGGCTTCCCCTTGTTCTGGCAGTAGAAAAGCCTTTTCTTTTTTCTTTTTCCTGTGGTGGTGGTGGGTGCGTGCCTGAGCAATGTGGCATGGGCGAGTCCAGGGCCAATATTTATGGACTCCTCTTTTGTTTTTCCTTTCTGAGAGAAAAGAGAGGGAGAGGATTTGTTTCTGGTATATCGAAGTGGTATACTATGCACAAGGCTTCTAGTAGTAGTGTGAGTGAAACTTGTCTCGTGCCCTTTCTTTTTTTTCTGGCGGGTACACATGCTTATCCGCTGGTACGTGTTGGTCACGACGTGCGAGGAGTCATGCTTCGAGTCTTTCTTTCTTCCCCCACCCTGTGTGTGTGTGATGTCACAAAGTGGTAATAAAAAGGGTAAGATCGATTGCCGACAGGTGGACGTAAAAGGAACGAAACAGATAACAGGATAGATCGATTGTTGAAAATGATAGACAGTTGTGCTAATCTCGTGTCATTACAGCATATAGTACTCGTGCTGCTAAATCTAGGGTTAAAGTTTAGGGACGTCATAGGGTATCATATAGGAGTGTCACGTCAAGTATTAATAATAAAAAAATATTATCCTTAGTAATCCGTGAGAAATTTATTAAGGTTAATTAGTCTTTCATTAGCACATATTCACATAATTACTGTAGCACCACATTATCAAACCTTAAGCTAATTAGGTTGAAAAAATGCATCAAATAAATTAGTCACAATTTTTACGATTGTTTTTTTAGTGTATATCTATCAGGTTTGTTCGTAGTACTGTACGTACTACTAGTACTAGGCCTTTTCGCTGTGACCTGGCGGTAGGCAAGAAGGGAGACGTGGGCAGAGACCGGCCATGACATGGCGGGACCGTCCGTCCGCTAGCAGCACAGCAGTGACGACATCCAACCAATCCAATCCATTGGATGCGATGACCCCCGATGCCCCAAGGAAGCCACAAGTCCAGGTCCAGTCGGCAAGTCGCCTTCCACTTCCACCGTTTTGCACGTACCGTACCCTCGCTTGGCTTCATGACGCCGTGACGTGCTCGCATACGTACGTACGAGTATAGCTTCCATTCCATCGCGTCATCAGCAGGCACCGTGCGCTATACACCTTTTCTTATGCAATTGGTCAACACAATGTGTTTAAGTTTTTGAATGAAAGAAATTTTGTAGATACTGTAGCACTTTCGTTTGTTTGTTTGTGATAAATTATTGTCCAAGACTAATCAGGCTTAAAAAATTCGTCTTGTAAATTTCGACCAAACTATGTAATTAGTTTTTAATTTCGTTTAAATTTAATACTGCATGCATGCGTCTAAAGATTCGATGTGACAAAGAATTTTGAAAAATTTTAGGTTTTGAGGTGGAAGTAGTTCACTCTGAAAACCAAAAAGTTTTCAAGATTTCCCGTCACATCGAATCTTTTGGCACATGCATGAAACATTAAATATAGATGAAAACAAAAACTAATTACACAGTTTAGCTGTAAATCACGAGACGAATTTTTTGATCTTAGTTAGTCCATGATTGGATAATATTTGTCACAAACAAACGAAAGTGCTACAGTATCGAAAACTTTTTACTTTTCAGAACTAAACAAGGCCTTAGTTGGTGAAGGAAAATTTTCATGACACTGTAGCACTTTTGTTTGTTTGTGGTAATTATTGTCCAACCATGGACTAACTAGGCTCAAAAGATTCGTCTCGTAAATTTCAACCAAACTGTGCAATTAGTTTTTATTTTTGTCTATATTTAATACTTCATGTATACGTTTAAAGATTTGATGTGATGCGGAATCTTGAAAATTTTTGGGTTTTAGGATGGAAGTAAACAAGGCCCAAAGTACTCCAATCCTAACTGGTTTCCAGAAGTCATTTTTTTTAAAAAAAAATCAAATATAGTACAAAAACTATTTATGTTGTGAAATAAAAAATAACATCAAGAGGTACAAAAAATAATAAATAACTTTTTTATATATTCAACCGGAGTTAAAAAAGTTGCACTGCTTACAAAATGAGATTTGTAGTCTCTCCGTGTCAACAAATTTGGACACACGACACCTTCGGTATGTGCCAAAAGGTTTTTAGGCCTAGCCAGCACATCCTAAGGCTAAGGTTTAGTGCTACCTCTTGATTTAGATGAACTAATAATCAGGGACGGATCCCGTGCTGGTTTGATCGAGGCTTGACACTACACGAAACTGAAATTGTCTTAGTGGTCTCGAATTTTTTTAGGGCCAAAATCAAACCACCAAGAAAATAACAGTTTTTTTTTGCGGTGCTACTCCATACTTAAGAAAACATATATTCCTTCGTGGCCTACATAATTTCCTTGGCAGTTGTTGATCCTCAAGAAAACTATTTTCTTTGGTGGTTGCAACATTTCATTGGCCCTTCGGCAAATTAAGTTCGATCGAGTTTCCTTAGCAGCTAGCCTCCAAGGAAATCATCTTTGAGTGTCAAAACCGCTAAGGAAACTAATTTTCCTTAGCTTCTATCCTTAAGTGTGTTTGCTTGACGGTTTGTGGTCATGGATCATTTCCTTGGCGGTTTAACCCCTTTGTTTGATGGTTTTTATCACTCAAGGCAATTGGAGATTGTGGTAGTGTGAGACTCCCTACCATCTTCCACACAATGGAGTCCCTTCCAATCTATCCTCTTACTTTTTTATGTAAAAAGAGAAAAAAGGACAAGAGAGATAAAAAAACGAGGATGACAAAAAAAAAAGAAAAGAAAAAGAAAGAAGAAGAAGAAACAAGTCTCCTCCTTGCATCATGTGCTGCAGCCGCCTTGTGCTATATAATATAAATATAATATAATACATTGAAATTTACGTGCTAGGCCTTGTTTAGTTCCGAAAAGATTTCGGATTTCGGTACTGTAGCACTTTCGTTTGTTTGTGACAAATAGACTAACTAGGATCAAAAGATTCATCTCGCGATTTCCAGCTAAATTGTGTAAGATTCGATGTAACGGATAATCTTGAAAACTTTTTGCTTTTTGGTGTGAACTAAACAAGGCCCTATTCCCACGCGATTTTCTCAGCAACACACGGATCGTGTAGAATACCGAACTCCCCGTCAATTAGCTCTGGTTGTTTCAGGCCAAGAATTACTAGCATATATACAGCAGGTTAAGTAGCATATTATGCATATGCCTTGTACGTTGACTGGTTCCCTGTACGGTCCAAAACAGTGGTCGGGTGCCTGCCGCTTATATATTGAGAAAAGGGCATTTTGCTACCGCTTGTTTAGGCCTTGTTTACTTCCAAAATTTTTGGCAAAATGAGCACTGTAGCAATTTCGTTTGTATTTGACAAATATTGTTCAATCATGGACTAACTAGGCTTAAAAGATTCGTCTCGTCAATTCCAACCAAACTGTGCAATTAGTTTTTATTTTTATCTATATTTAATACTTCATGCATACGTCTAAAAATTCGATGTGATGGAAAATCTGAAAAATTTTGCAAAATTTTTAGAAACTAAACAAGGCCTAGTTTACCTTGAAAACCAAAAAGTTTTCAAAATTCTCTGTCACATCGAATCTTATGACACATGCATAAAATATTGAATATAGACGAAAACAAAAACTAATTATACAGTTTAGCTGTAAATCACGAGACGAATCTTTTTATCCTAGTTAGTCTATGATTGGATAATATTTATCACAAACAAACGAAAATGCTACAGTACCGAAAACTTTTCACTTTTTGGAACTAAACAAGGCCCTAGTCGTGGGCAGGCAAGCCCAAGGCCAATGCATGAGCTACCACGTCAGCCAAGCCCATGCGTCTGTCGCCAGCAGAAATCATCGTCTTTGCCATCTGTCTGCTGCCTGATACAATGGTTTTCGTGGTTACGAATCAGGCTCCGTGGCAGAGACGGAGAGCATACGTTTCAGAGAACGAAAGCTCCATTGACTTCGTGTTCTCGTATTTCTTGAGCTGCCACCTGCCTCTTTTTCTTTTCCAGGTTTCCAAATTTCCTTGTTTAGTTTACCCTAAAAACCAAAAAATTTTCAAGATTTCCCGTTACATCAAATCTTGTGGCACATGCATGAAACATTAAATATAGACGAAAACAAAAACTAATTATACAGTTTAGCTGTAAATCACGAGACGAATCTTTTGATCCTAGTTAGTCCATGATTGGATAATATTTG
>Ga0182004_10003628_pt1 | contig 12303 bp, 9 predicted proteins | sample Sormic07211540_1_FD_120479 | JGI IMG/M metagenome (GOLD analysis project Ga0182004, IMG submission 120479) | Endophyte microbial communities from Sorghum bicolor roots, Mead, Nebraska, USA - 072115-40_1 MetaG | ecosystem: Host-associated > Plants > Roots > Unclassified | place: USA: Nebraska... | reverse complement strand
TTTGTCAAGTTTGCTCCCTCATTTGCCAAGTTGCCCAAATTGCAAACTCCAAATGCAAAACCATTGGATACCTCTTTTGGAGCTTTTTGGCAAATTACTCAAATGCAAACCTCAAATGCAAAATCCTTGGAGATGCTCTAACTCCTAATTAATCATTCCTTGATTACCATAATTATGTCCTAAACGTCAGGTTTTTTAGGTATGGAGGGAGTATATATTTATGACCGAGAAAATATCTTGCTTGGAACTTGACAATATTTTTTTTCTTCAGATTGACAATGGTCTGATGACACCCACCAGGAAAATAAGAAGAGAGACAAAGTGACAGACAAGTACAGAAGGGAGATCGAAGCGTTGTTCAAGTCAGATATACGGAGCGCGTGCCTGTGCTCTGCTAGCAGATCTGTCTAATAAGAAATTCGAGAGCGATGCATCCGACTGATTGAAACAAGTTCTTTTTGGATAAATGATGAATAACACTATTAGATGTATGTATGTACATGTAATAAGTGACTGGTTAAACTCAAAGTCACTGCTGACCCTCCAAATTTACAGCTTGCTTACTATCTGCGATAAAAAACTGATGTTGTCTACTAATGAGGTTTGAGGTAGTACTAATCTAGCTATGAACTACTGGTCATGTTGCGGTGTGAGCCGGCGCAGCAGCATGAACCCAGAAGGCGATGAGGACCGCCGCCACTGCCGCACGCAACAGCCTGCCTATCACCGTCCGGCAGTAGCTGGTACTCTCCTCCTCGCCGTCAGACTCGTCGTCACTGCCGTCGACAGCCGTGGCCTCCGCCGCCTGTACGACGACGGCTGTGTTGGCATCGCCATTGGCCACCGCGACTGGCTGCCGCGGCTTCTTCCTTTGCTTCCTGGGCCGATCCTTCCGTGCCTTCTTCTCGTTCCGTGCCTTCTTCTTGTTCTTCAGTGCCTCCTTCTGGTTGTGACCGTGCGTCCTGGTGGCGTTGTTGCCGACGGCGGCAGCCTCTGAGGCCGCCGCCGCCACTGCCTGCTGGTGCCTGTATTCCGCGGCTTCCTTGACCTTGGTCTCCCTCTCATATCTCTTGGCCGCCTCACTATCGCCGGGATCATCGTCGGCGAGCATGGCCCACATGTTGGCACTCGTCTTGATACCACCACCCGCAGCCGCAGCCATCATGTCGCCGGCGGATCGAACGTACGTAGGTAGTTGCCTAGCAAGCGATCCAATTTCCAATCTATAGCAACAATGTGATCTACTCCTGATTATATAGGACGAGAACACAGCATGCATCTATCAGAGTTTCCTTTTCCTAATACAAAACGGCAACCGTACGCGGGTTGTGTAGCCCGACGTTAATACGACGCCAACTCGAATTGATATGTGACCTGGAAACTTCTAGAAGCACATCATCACACCCGGCCACACACACCAGGCGCGCGTACGTATCGGCAAGGGCTACGCTTTTTTCCCCCGGCCCTCATCGTCTCACAAACACAAACGAAACCGGACCGAACCCGACACGGCGATCATATCGGTACACGTATATCGTACGTACGTGATCCATCCATGATCGATCCAGCAATGTGGCGCAGTCAATCAACGACGGATCCGGAGCGGATCACGGGCTCCGATCCGAGCTGGACTCCTGCTCCTCCTCGGCTCGCGATCCAACGGCCCGTCCTGGCCGGCCCTACAAAACTGCGGCGCGTCCTTAATTTTTTTTTCTTGATCGGACGTTTAGCCCGGATTTCATCAAAAAACCTGTTTAGTTCTCTATAGAATACAAAATACAAAGTGGACTGAGAAACTGGTTGCCGATGTTCAAACTGGAGCTTCAGAAAAAGGTGGAGCGGATGATCTATTTGGTGACGAAGCAAGCTTAGCCCCGCGGATCAAGTGGACTGTGGATTCATCAAGGTTGGATCAATCAATTGCTCAGCCTTTAGTGGTCTCAAGAGATGTGTCAACTCTACAATGTAATAGGCAATGTTTCCATCGCCAGCGAGGCGTCTATGATAATTTCGTGAATTTCAAAATTTGTCGACTTAGTCATTTAAAAGTGTGTGTGCATGTTGTGGGTGTCTACGTTTGGCTGTATAATTAAAAAAACAAATATTACAAAAGGCAATACATATATAGGACTCGCAATTAATCCTTAGATTAGTGAGGAAATCTCAAAGGCACGAACGAAAAAAAAAACACGAGAGGAGGGACCTGCCACCTCAAAACCCCACCTGACTGATGTGCATAGCATAAAACCTCTCTTTTTATTTTCGGTTTTTTCTAATTAGGTCTTGTTTACTTTCCAAGAATTTTGCAAAATCTTTCAAGATTCTCCATCACATCGAATCTTACGGCACATATATGAAGCATTAAATATAAATAAAAAATAATTAATAACATAGTTTGTCCATAGTTTACGAGACGAATATTTTGAGTCTAGTTAGTCAATGATTAGAAAATATTTGTCAAATACTCCCTCCATCCCAAATTGTAAATCATTTCAAGAATCTTGAAAAGTCAAAGCATCTCAAGTTTAACCAAATTTATATGATAGGATAATAACATTTATGATATCAACTAAATATCATTAGATTCTTCATTGATTATATTTTCATAGTATATCTATTTGATGCCACAAAACTTTGTAATTTTTTATATAATTTTGGTCAAACTTGAGTTGCTTTAACTCTCCAAGATTCTTGGAACTACTTACAATTTGAAATGGAGTGAGTACAAATGAAAATGCTACGTTGTCTATTTTGAAAAAAAAAATTGTAACTAAACAATGGCTTATTACTACATACTACAGAGACGTACTAACACTCAGAAACACGTGTGCATATGCATAGGATGCGTCATGCGTGTACAGGCATTATTGCTTCGACAGTACCTAGAGTTTGGCACAGCTCGACTTTAATAATAAAACTGTTTTTTAATAGCTTTATAAGTGACTTTGTATATGAAGTTGAGTTGTTTTGGAAAAAGTGTTTGACAAAATAGTTTCACCAACTAATTCATGCATAGTTGAGAGAGAGAAATGAGGGAGAGAGCTAGAATAAGCTATTTTTTTTAGCTTCATGCCAACTTATGTCTTTGCGAGAGGACGAGAAAAACAGCTTCACACATGAAGCTGTTTTGAAAATAAGTGTTTGACAAAAAAAAAAGCTCACAACAGCTCATTAAACTGACCGAGCGCAATGTTTTAGTTATGTCGATCTATTTACTTCTCTTTCTAATTTGTACTGCTCGATTTTCTGTCAAAAAAATTGTACTGCTCGACATGCCCGCTCGCTCCGTTGCTTTTGAGTGTGGTCGTGTCGGATCGCATGCTCTCACTTTTTATGTATTCCCGTGGAAATTGGAGAGATCGTTTGCTCTACTCTATGGTCAGAAAGGAAGCATATGCATCGTTGCCGACGAGATAGAATGAGAATTGCATTCATGTGTGCATCCCGTTGCCAAATTGTCAATTGGTCCAATGAATCGGATGCTTACTATCCACGTACTCTTTTTCCTACAACTCAGTACAAAAATAGGAAATATATAATATTGTGGGTCTTTTTTTTTCTAAACAAAGCTACTTCTATTCTATTGCGCCCAAAAACATTGGACTCATCAACACGTAAAAACTTATAGTAATTGATTAAAAAGATTTTATAAAATGAGCCTTTTTATGCTTAAGTGACTTACGCTTCGCTTTATAGAATAGATAGGAAGAATACCAGAGATTCTCGAGGTGCTAAGTACAATACTTTTAAATGTCTCGTTTAGTAACGAACTGACGGAGTGTTTGGTGTCAACCTTAATTCGAAGAAACCAAGAGCACCGAGGACACATGATTACCTTTGATTTTAACGATTAAAGTTTTTCTTCCATACATAAATCAGGGAGACAGAATTCGATTACAAACAAAGAAGGGAGTCGTTTCAATAACAAAGGATAATTGGCTAAAAGATGTTCGAAAGGGCTGCGCTAAGTGTAATTTTCTCAAAAGATTAGAAACCGTTTTTGAATTGGTGCTATATAATGTTACAGAAATGATGTTATCTTCAAAAAAAAAAATTACTTACTTTTTTTTTGCAGTTTATTTGGGCGGGGGAGGAGTCACTGTGTCGCAAAACTTTTTTTTTTTTTTTGAGATTGGTCAGAGTCACTCGTTGAAAACTTCAGTGCTGGAATTCTTTATCAAGTTTGGATCGTGAAATCAGAATACAGGATAGGATAGAGGCCTACCTCGTCGTCTCTATTTCGTGTCTTAAACTTTGTACTTTCATACGGTAGAGTATGGTCTAATTAATCATCGTAGATCTATTTTGGTCGGCTCTATACTGGCTTCGTTCGTGAAAGTTAGAGGCCAGAATATATTCCTTAATAAAAAATGTACTCACATAGCGGACTGATCCATGCGGCAGCTTCTTTGCATGCATGATGCATTGATGCGGCGTCAAGTCAGTCAACCACTAATAATTTACTTCTCTCTGTCCTAGATTATAGGACATTTAATTGTTTTAACTTGTCTTATTTAAAAAAATTTGTACAAACATAATTAACTTTAAATTATTCTTGAAGAATTTTTATAAACTAAACCACGATAAAAAGAATTGATATTTTATATAAATTTTTAAATAAAACAAGTGAAAATTTAGTGTAAAAAAAGTTAAATATCTTATAATTTAGGATGAATTAAGTATTAATTAAAATCTATGACTCCGATCGCGATCAGCGTTCAATCGCGGTCCACCGACCCAATCCAAAGATGAGAAAGAACGCCGGTGTGGGTGGATGGTGTCTGACTGACTGTCTGACGCATGCATCCATCCAATCCAATCCGCGATTTTTGAGGAAAAAGGAAATGCGAGATTGACGAGTGGATGTTCGCTCCCTCCCACACGTGCCGCGTGCCTCCGTGACGAGCAAAAGGTGCCTCGTGATCGCGCATCCAACAGCACACGCTACGGCGGCCTACGACCGTGAACCCGGCCCACCGCGCCGCGCGTGCCGCTAGCTCCAGTGCGGCGCCTGCCCGCAGCCCGCCCGTGCTCGCTAGACGCTAGGAGTAGAGGGGGGGGGGCACCAGCACCACCGCCCACCGGCCACGGCGTCGGCGGTCCACGCCTCCGCCGCCTGCGCCGCAGCGGAGACAGCTCCGAGGGCCGAGGCCAACGGCCACGAGCGCCCCGGACGCGGTCCAGGGTCCACCCAGCGTCGCGTCATCACCTGGCGCCTGGCGGCCCTTTTTCCGCTTTCCCCGTCCGCACAAAGGTCTCGGGGCGGGCCCACCCGATCTCCGGGCCCACGTGTCAGGGACTCGGCTCTCCCCGTATTTATATACGCCAAAGCGAGAGAGAGAGCAGTACGCATCTCTTTCCTTCCTTCCTTCTCCGTCCGTCAGAGACGAGCGGCATCCGCATCGGCGTCTGTCCGTCCCTCGGAAGTTGTCGCGGGTAATCCCGCCATGGAGGAGGCCAAGGGTAGGTCTGGTACTCTGTCGCCTGGTTGCTACTGCTAGTATATGTTACGGTCTGCGATTGCGATTTTCTTGGGTTCGTGTGCTAAAGCAGAAATTCGGGATCCAGGAAGTGTGGAGATCTTGGGGTTCGTTGCTGCTGCCCCCCGGTGCTGTCGCTGACTGGTGACAGATTTGGTCTTCGGTATGAGGAGAGGGCGGATTCCAGGTTTCTGTTCCAGTGCGTATCGTGATTTAACTAGGAACTTGCAAAATTGGTGGTGGTGTCTGATGCGTGGTGTGCTCCGGTAGTTTAAACTGAAGATGCACTTCGTAGCGACAGACTGGGAGGAGTAGATTTTTAGTGTTGCAGCAGGAGGGGTGGGATTTGGGCCATTCTGTTTGCTCTGTAGTCAGGCAATACGTTCGTCGGTGTCTCAATTCTGCTTTTACTGCCTGCCAGCCAATACATATTCGAACTGGAAAAGGTGAAAATTGCCTTCTTTCCAACTTATAGAGGCATCACAGTAGCTTAGCCTTGTAATTTCTATGTAGGACATGCGAAAAGAGGCTATACACTTGCCAAGTTATGAATCGCGGTGCTAGTAATCTGTATGAAAACTTGTGTGCACCGTTGAGCAGCTAAAGCTATCAGGGGGTACATTGTCTGCTCCAGGTTAATCAATTGTACAATCTATCTGGCAGCTGCACAGTGTCCATCTGCTGACAGTCTAAGTTTTGCTGCCAATTTGTTTTCCTGCTGTGGAACAGTGGAATGCCGGGCCAACATAATCTGTGTACACCAATCTTCCTTTATGGCCTTGATCGCCTTTCCTCCAAAAGCATCTTGCCTGCTTATGTAATAATATGGTTGCTATTTTTTCATCATTCTTGAATAGAATGTTCATGTGAGCTGAATGGTATATAAATTAATTTAGCTAAGAAGTTATATCTTTCTTCCTTTTAGATTTGGACTTGCTAAATATTATTTAACTTAGATGGCTTGTATGTGATCTTTCCCTCTCTTGTAGTTGTGGAGTCCAAGGATGGAACGATCTCCGTTGCTTCAGCATTTGCTGGTCATCAGGAAGGTGACATTGTCGTCTTCTCATCCACTAGACTCTCTATTCTCTTGCCGCTGTTTCATTGCATGGCATGAAATTCAAGATTCAACTAATACAATCTATGCATTCCTGTATACACTGGTATTCCTTACTGTGAAAAAAGACTTGCTTATTTGAGCTTTGGTTTATCAAACAGCTGTACAAGACAGGGATCATAAATTTTTATCAAAAGCAGTTGAGGAAGCATACCGAGGAGTTGACTGCGGTGACGGGGGACCATTTGGTGCAGTTGTTGTCCACAATGATGAAGTAATAGCCAGTTGCCATAACATGGTTTTGAAGAACACCGATCCAACTGCGCACGCTGAAGTAACTGCGATAAGAGAGGTAGGATGCTCTGTCGACTGGCACTCTAACTTGCACCGCAGCATCTTAATGTGTGGACCCTTGGGCCTTGACCATCCAATTGGTTACTCCTTCCATGTTTTAGTGTTAGTACCAAATTCAGCTTGGAAATAGTCAAATATTACATTCATCTTTCACACATATGTTCAATTTGCAAGGTTCAAATTTAGTGCCAGTAACTTAAGATGATTATCTGCAGCTGAAGTCAGTTAAAGTGAAACAATCAATAGCTGACTAAATTTATTTATATTCCTGTGAGGAGTTAAAACTGATGGTTGGTCTTTAAGATTTCATAACTTTTTTTTTATTTTTTTTCATTAGCAGTAGATTGTATGGAAATAGATGCTTTCAAGATCACTGAACAAAAAAAAATGTATCTTGTATGGTCTGCCTGACTTTTGGGACTATAATTCTGAAATATTTTTCATTCACAGTGTTTACTGCATTTTACATTAGTTTTCCTTCCATTGTTAAGACAAGACAATACTCATCTCTTAATCATTGTTTCTTTTGTACACTAGGCTTGCAAAAAGCTTGGGAAAATTGAGCTGTCGGATTGTGAAATTTATGCATCCTGTGAGCCATGCCCAATGTGTTTTGGTGCTGTTCATCTATCCCGGATTAAGGTTGATTTCTTAACTTAAATATTCTTCATGTGATAGAATATGTGGAGTATGTTGCTGATAGCAAACTTGTTCAATGTTGTACTGCAGAGGCTGGTGTATGGAGCCAAGGCAGAAGCTGCAATTGCCATTGGATTTGACGATTTCATTGCTGATGCTCTCAGAGGAACTGGGTTCTACCAGAAGGCCAACATGGAGATAAAGCAGGCAGATGGAAATGGAGCCATGATTGCTGAACAAGTATTTGAGAAGACTAAAGAGAAGTTCCAAATGTATTGATCCATGGAAATACTTGGTGGGATGATTTAACATTGTGATAGCCCTCTGATTCTCAAAAAGAATAACACAACCTCTGGTGTTATGTTATTTGTGATGGGCCACAAATTGTCAATTTGAACACACTTTATTTATCATTGTGCTTCCATTTCTGAAAATAAGAATGCTGTCACTCCTTGTCCTTCAGTGAGCAGTTGGTTCTTTAAAAAATGAGAATGAGATCCAAACGCTTGGATTCTAAAATAAAATTCTAAGATTCTAGAATCCAATGTAACCCAAACCTACTATTTGGAGATTTTTTTCACTACGAGAATCTAAGTTACATCCACAAGACTAGCACACAAGGGGATCAGAGGTGAGGGATAAATCTGGTCAGCATTTTTGGCACTTTTGCGTGTTTATTATTAAAGTGCGGACGCTGATGACTTGCGTACAAATTAAGCAATAGTGTAATGAGATTAGCAGTATTCTTTCTGGCACTTTTGAATTTTAATAGTGCTTTTAAACATGTACTTTGTTGTGGTGAATTGGTTAGGTAGATATATGAATCATGATCAGTACCAAACTAAGGTGCTCATGCAATGACTTCACTTTTAAACATGGTTTTTTTTTTTTTTTGGTTTGTGTGTTTCAGTTTGGTGCGCACTGTCAGTATGACATGATTTACTGTGGCGAATACAATAAAAGGAGACTAGCAATCCTGATAGTCCAGGCTTCAGGAGAATTATCTGTGCAAAGTAGGATAAGACCATACCCCTGATAGAGGCGGTTGTAGTGTAAGAATGTAAGATCTCAACACCATCATGTTTTTTTTATGCTTTTCTTATTGAATTGCTTCATTTATTTGGTCCCGTGGCAACACACAGGTATAGACCTAGTGTAAGAATTGCCCTCCTAGAAGATGATTAATTTCTTGTACCTTTTCTTAAAAAGAAAAATCATGTTCAAAACCATAAGTTATGCAGATTGCATTCACATATCAAAAATGGGAACAAAACAGGCAAGATACATCAATAGTCATCTCAACAGCTATATACATGAAGCAAGCGGCACTCTAAGCACAAATAATTGCAAGAATCAGATATACATGACTAATAGGGGTCATTCCGTGAAGCAAGCCCCTTTGCAGCAATAATAACAAGCACAGCTCTACCTACACTAAAATGAAGCCAACTCCAGTAAAGGATTTAGCAACCGGCTGGTGCTCGATGTATGTCTTGGTTGCTGCACATGCATTGCTGAAGAACCGCTTCCATCGTAGCAAATGGGTGTCTGTCTACAATTGCTTTTGAGCTGTTCGCATGATTCTGGGATCACTGAGTTAGAATATCCTTCAATAAGTGAACAATTCCATGGATGTGCAGATTGTACACTGAGGGAAACATTGGACAGACAAATGTTGCTGAAATTGTCCCCCTGAATGCCTTCCAATATACCAGCAACGCCAATGTTAACGCCAACCACATCCTTGATTGTAATATTGCTTATCACAGGGAGAGCAGTCCTGTCATATTTGTCATCAGGATGTTCACCATAGTTTCCAGTGATCCTGATGGCCATTGAAACATTGTCCATGCTCACATCGGCTATGTACACATTCTTCACGTACCCTCCACGCCCTGGGGCTGTCTTGATTCTGATCCCATGAAGGGAGTTGACAATGCGGAGGCCCACAGCCCGGACTTCTGATATGCCACCTGACATCTCACTTCCAAAGGCAATCCCTGCACCACCCCTTGTCTCCCCTGTGATGTCGCTTATGCTGATATTGGAGCTTGGTTGAGCAAATGAAATGCCGTACTCATCCCAGCCACTTTTAATGACAATAACATCGTCACCATTTCTTACATAGCAATGATTGATGCACACATTCGTGGAGGAGTCTGCATGGGTTTGGAGTTGTATTAGTGCCACAGATGCAAATATGATTGATGGCAATGCAGTGCAGACCCAAGATAAAAAAAAGAAGAACCTCTTAAGTCTTAACTACTGGTTTATCATAGATTTGGAGGACTGGGTTGAGGTCGCGTCTCAAGCAAAAGGCTGGTCACATGTTATGATAGTCTGGGTTCGCTGATTTTTATCACTACATAACAGTAATCTGAAGCTCAAAAGTATGTCACCACTGATGTGGACATGATACCTTCGGTTATGACCGAACCCTGTCCCCATTAACCACTTCACAAAAGAATTGCTTGCATATATTGAGAGATCTCAGCCATACAAATCAAAAGTAAATGAATTTTGAAAGCACAAAGAAGAAGAAAAAAAAATCTTGGAGAGAGAACATGTCAAGTGACATTTCAATCACTAAAGTTTCTCTCCCTTTTCCTCCTAGCTTGTTTAGTAACAAAAGTTCCCTGGTGCAGAACCAAATGGAGGGGAAGGAGCAAACAATGTAATAAATTATGAAAGCTTAGACATATTGAATAATTACAAGTGTCATATTACCTGGACTAACACCATCTGTGTTTGGTGAATTCAAAGGCGCAAGGATTGTGACATGCTGGACAAGCACTTGGCTGTTTATGTAGCAAAAGCACTCCAGATAATATATTTGTATTGTGAATGAATTTTTATGTTTGAACAGAAAGCAAGTGGCTATCTAGAAAACCAACCTGCAGTATACAGGGTGGATATTCCAAAACGGCGAGTTCTTGAAGGTTAGATTAGATATGACAACATTGGTAGAATACATCAACTCAACAAGATGTGGTCTAGTATAATTCAATGTGTGGTTGCGGAACCAGCCCCACCAAATAGCTCCTTGACCATCAATGGAACCATTAGCACCTGCCCAAGAGTAGCAACATTTACAGTACTGATAGGCAATAGTTTCAAAAATCCAAAAAAAAAAATTACAGTACTGACAAGCTAACTAAATGATATTTGAAGAATATGGGGGTGATGCAACTATAGATTTACTAACCAGTTATAATTACATCCGTCAGATTTAATCCAAAAATCAGACTCTGATGCCTTTTTCCAGGAAGCTCTCTACCTCGTCCATAGGATGGAAGAGGATCAATAACTGGCCAATGAGATGAATCCTGCAGGATGCATTCAGGGCATTACAGTTGAAGTATAATAAAAAAACAAAGTTGCTATTCAACACAGAAAAAACAAAAGGTTTTAAAACTTTTAAGGGAAGTGATTTTTTTAGCATTTAATAAGATTCAGAAAAGCCATGGTTTGAAACCTTTTTTAGCAAGGCCTTTCTACCGTTTCCTAGAAGAAAGCTAGATTAATGATAAGATTCAGCAATATAAGTTTGCCTTGATCATGTGCATAATGTAACAAACAGACAACCCAAAGAATATTATTAGAGTACAAATTATCTTTGTGCAAAGTGTGCAAATCATCTTACCGGAGATCCAATTATTACCGCATCCTTGTCCAGTGATAAAGTGAGATGGCTGATAAGATTAAAACTCCCTGTCAGCCACCTTCCAGCAGGCACGAAGAGCTGCGCACCACCCTTGTCCGCGAATGAATTGAGATAGAAGATTGCATTCTGGAATGCCTTTGTATTGAGGGTCACACCATCCCCAATGGCACCAAATTCAGTTATTGTGACACTGTGAGGCCGATATACATTCGGCGGCATGTCCTTGCAGTATATGCTGGATACGGTGGACCACTGGATCTCAACCATGGTTATGAAAACCAAAAGGACTTGAAACAACTGGCACAAATTCCAAAGGGAAAAAAGAGAGGGAGATTCAGTAACAATCACATATACCTGTGCTAATAATTTGCGTCACCTACATAACATGTAACATGAAGAACTTTTCATCCGAGGAACACATAGAACAATAAAATTGAACAGAATTATACCCATCTGAAAACAAAGTTTCACTCAAATCTGCATCGGGGTGGTTTTATAGCATCTGAACACGGCAAGGAAGCTGAAGATGGCCAACTCATTTAGTTTTCTCTTCTATTACCTATCATGAAAATTGTTTTATTGAATTGTGGATGTGGATCAAGGTGACACTAGGCACCTCCACTAAAGCGTTATATCAAGTCTTGGGAACATGAATATTCAGGGAAAAACGAACAAACAGTGTGGTGGACATGAGCCTCCAGATGTTGGGCATAAATATGGCGAACTGATGACGACAGATCACGCGGCAATGCCACGAAACGGCAAACGCCACGCAGGAATGCAGGATCGATCTAGGACAACACCAGCTGCGTCAGGCCATTAGGCGATCCCCTCGGACCAACGGCGGTATTCAGATGGAGCAGAAAGGGCAATGGGTGGGTCGGGCTCTCCTCACCGGAACCCCGTGACGGGTAACGGCACGATCCATCGTCCCTTGGCCCTCCAGCGATCCCGGGAGGCCAGGAGGGAGACGAGGAGCGCGGGCACGGGAGGAGGTAGTAGGGAGGGGGGGGGGGGGGGGGGCCCCCACGAAGCCGAACTTTTTCTTCTCCCCCGCGGAGCCCCCGGTTCCCTGGGCCCGCTCTCCCCCGGTCCCCCCCCCCCCCCCC
>Ga0182004_10003627_pt1 | contig 12303 bp, 11 predicted proteins | sample Sormic07211540_1_FD_120479 | JGI IMG/M metagenome (GOLD analysis project Ga0182004, IMG submission 120479) | Endophyte microbial communities from Sorghum bicolor roots, Mead, Nebraska, USA - 072115-40_1 MetaG | ecosystem: Host-associated > Plants > Roots > Unclassified | place: USA: Nebraska... | reverse complement strand
TGGATTTAAAGCCTTAATCACCATAGCCAAATGGCTAGTGCAACCTGTGTGCGGCGTGGTTTTCCCTCTCCCGTCCGACTTTCGAGTTTTATAAAGCTATATAATAAATTATTAGAAACCATTTAAATATAAAACGATAAAATAGAGGCCTCTCATTTAGTTTATTCGCTTGATTGATATAACAAATATTTTAATAACTATTTTATTTTTAAGGCCCTGTTTAGTTCCCACTCAAATTTTTTCGTCCATTCCATCGAATCTTTGGACACATGCATGGAATATTAAATGTACATAAAAAAATAAACTAATTACACAGTTTGATTGAAAAATGTGAGACAAATCTTTTAAGCCTAGTTACTCCATGATTAGCCTTAAGTGCTACAGTAACTCATATGTGCTAATGATAGATTAATTATGTTTAATAGATTTGTCTTGTACTTTCCTGATGAGTTATGTAATTTGTTTTTTTATTAGTTTGTAAAAACCCCTCTCGACATCCTTCCGACACATCCGATGTGACACCCAAAAATTTTTTATCTCCAATAAGCGAAGCTTTTTTTTTTTCCCACCTTCCCCTCGTTTAGCCGAGCCGAATCCCCAACTCATTATATACCCCTCGACGGAGCCTCCCACCGAAATCCGCCTCCTCTGCTCATCTCTCCCTCCTGCCATATTATCGCCGGCTGCCGTGCCGCAGCGTCCTGCTCCTCCCTCCCCGTCGCCCGAAGCACCGCCGCGGCCTCGCGCCACCGCCCAGAAACCATCTTCCCCTTGCCGCGCCGCCGAGCCTATCCCCGGGGCCTCGTTCCACCGAAGCGCGTTGTGTCAAATTTCTGCGACCTAGCCGCTGCCGCCGCCGTCGTCATCATCCTCGCTGGTGGTGCTGAGCGCAGATCCATTCCAGCTCGGATTGATTTCTTCCTTTGCTGGTAAGGAACCCTATTAACTTGGCTTGCACGGCTTGTTCTTCCCTTGTTCGTTAATTGGGCGGATTGCTCCATTAGTCTGTTTTGTTCGGTCTCGTTCGTTGTACTTGATAAGCCAAATCTGAACCTCCCTTTCTGAGACGGATTCTCCAACCCGTCCATTCTTCTTCTTGTGGTGGATTCGTGTGCACCTATCAGTTTAGTTGTGTCCCAAAATGTTTCATCCGACCCATCTTCCTGGGGTTACAATACAAATTGCATCGATTTGCATATCTGTTTGAAGCTAGCATTTAATACCTGGCTCTGAAGAAATTGCTCTTGTATAGTGCGTATGCTTGATACCCATGTGGTTATTTTCTGAAATTACTAGTATCAATTCACGATACATATGGAATATAATGTAGACAACCTAATTCACTGGCATGCCTAAATTTAGATCAAATTATTTGGAAACGTGCTTAGAAAACATACTATGCTAGCTCATACACGTCCAGCCTAGCGTCTTGTTTATTTCTGGAGTTTCACGGCTTCTGTTTGTCAAGCACCAACTTCACCTTCAGTATCAATTCTTACTGCTGTCAATATCTATTAGGCTTAGGCCAGTCATGAACCGCAAAACAAAACAAAACAAAACTGTAGGAAAATGATCTCTTTGAGCTTCATTTGTGGGTACTTGATGTAATTAAGATGCGTTTTAATAACTTAGAAAAGACTTGCTGAAGCTTTACTTGTATATAAAAATGATGGCCGTGGCACATATGGGACGAGTGAGTTAGAAATTTCCACGAAGCTGGCGGACAAACTATTCAATGTTTCCTGATCAGAGTACAGTGGGTGCAATTATCACTGGGTTATTCTAGTTTTTGTTGATTACTAAATGTTTATAAATGATGATCTTTTCAGTGTGTTTGGTTCCATTGAATATGCCAACTGTTGTGCCTACTGTACCATTGTTGCAGTCCACATCAGTACCCCCACCTATTGTTTTTGAATGATGCTCCTTTGGAAGAAGCTCCACAACCACAAAAATATCATCGTGTCACCGCAAGCATATATTGGAGATTAGGGACAGACACCTTTAGCCTATCTCATACTTCCCTTTGTTTATTCATAATATCTGCTCTTTTGGTCTTCCCCATCCGTTTGTCTGGATATAAAATTTGTTAGGATCTCTGGTAATCTGTTCAGACCTGCCAGCCTTGCCAAAGTCCACGTTTGCAAGCTTTTTAAAACTCGAATAGTTCTTATTTTATACCCGAGGCAATTTCGAGCTGGCAATGATTGTTCTTACCTTCAACAAGGGGCCGAGTCTTGGAGTTAATATTATGCTGCCATGCACATTGCAGATAAGCGAGTGGTTTCATTTCCTTGCTGACATAAGTTTCCTAATCTCTGATATATAGATTCTTGGATAACTTATCAATAGCACAAAAAGTAGCACGCGGATAACTATCTAACAAAAGGGATAGAAACAAAGCGCAGCAGTTGTAGTCCCCAGTACTAAATTATTGGAGAATCCATGACTGCTGACTCACACTGCTAGGTACTAAAATATTGGAGAATCTATCACGGCTGACTTGGGCCACTAGGAAAGATGATGGATTCTTGGGTTTAAAAGCAACCAGCATAGACTCTCAAGGACATTTGCCTCTTAACACGTTTTGGAGATTTACCTAACATTTTCTTTAGTTGTCACACTTGTTCAGTTTATTCGGATAGACTCCCCAGGACAGGATGATGTGGTGTGGGCCTAAATGCTGCTTATTACATGGACCCCCCTATTTAGTTCAATTGTTATTGTCTGTACACTTGGCTCCACCTCTTCCTCAGAATTCAGCATATATTAAAAACTAGAAATGTGGTTTGTGGTTTGCTTTGTTGCTTCCAGTCTCCTTTCTTGTACTTCTTTAGTCCACACGGTTAGGCAGGCGTTCGAATATCATGAACATTTTCAATGCTTAGACTCCCTTATCATTTTGTGCAATGAGCTCTGGGCCTCTAGCGTGTTGCTTTATCAATTGTATGTATATTCCTACTGACCTCCTTTCGTTTCTCCGTCTATTGCAGTGCTGTCATAACTGAACTAGAACAGTTTCTGAGAGCAAGCATCACGATTGTTATGGAAGCTGGGAGAGTGGATCAGCCTTGCATGGCTGCTACCAATAGCCAACCTTTCGTGGCTGATATTGAGCCAGTGAAGAAAGCCAGTGGGGACATGCCTGTGACAACAGGAAGCGGATGCTTTGACTGCAACATCTGCCTTGATTTTGCAGCAGAACCAGTGGTTACTCTCTGTGGCCATCTATACTGCTGGCCTTGTATCTATGAGTGGCTGCGCCCTGGGGTGGAGTCGACTGCCAGCGACAACAGCAGTTCGGCAAGGCGGCAATGTCCTGTATGCAAGGCAACACTCTCAACGGACACCCTTGTGCCACTATATGGCCGTGGAGGGGACTCAAAGAAGTCACCTAATAGCATTGCCATCCCGCGCCGCCCCATGGTACACCGGGAGACTGTTGAGCAACAGAATGCACAGAGCAACGCCAATGATCAGCACTACCACCAGAGCATGGAAGACAACCCTCAGCATCGGCCGTTGCCGCACGCACAGCACTATCCCATTCCCACTGGACTTGACTTCATCTACCCTCCAGCACCAGTAGGGCGTGGCTTGATCCACTCAACTGCTGGAGGGGTGCTCGGAGGGATGGCAGAGGTTGTGCTTCCTTGGGCGTTCCGTGGCCAGCTGCCAGCGAGCTTGTACTACATGAGCCCATACCATGTTGCGACGCAGAACATGAATCCCAGGCTGAGGCGGCATCAGATGGAACTCGAGAGGTCCCTGCACCAGATCTGGTTCTTCCTCTTTGTGTTTGTGGTGCTGTGCCTGCTCTTGTTCTGAGACAAGACTGTTCTATATACCTCTTTGTAGATATTGAAAGTGGGAGGGGGATACTAATGGATGATGCGTATAGTAAACAGGGTAATGGTCTGTGTCGACAAGCATGTGCTTAAGCATGCTGATATAGAGTTGTAATATGATGAGACATGGAGGTGAAATGCATATTTCATTCTTCTCGTAACGTCAACAATTCCCTGGTCTATCACTGTCGGCCTGTTAGGTTGCCTACCTGACATCTTCATGTTAGGTTGACCATCATCTGTTGTGCATTGGTTGGTGTCACTGCCAAACGGCCGTTTGATTTGTATATAAATCGAAAATGATGTTTTGCCTACCAATGTCTGCCCTGTTCCTGTTCTAAAATTGACGCTGCAATTTTGTAGCCAGGACGGCAGGCTCATAAGTACATTTTCCTTCTTTATGCGATGCATGCATCTGATGCTAACCGGAGCCAATATAGATTGCTTCTGTATGTGATACATGCATCTGACGCTGATCGGAGCCAATACAAGATTGCGTCAAAGCTTAACAGCTTAAGGTACTCTGGAGTCTGGACGACGACGCTGTTGAGACTTGAGACTGCTAATGACCTGATCAGTAAGGAATTGACGGCCCAGGTTCTGCAGAGAGACGTTGAACCTTGTTTGTCCTCTCTAGTCTCTACAAGTGCCTAAAAGCTCCGTACATGGCCCTAGTACAGTGCCCATCGCGTCTGCAGCTTGCATGCCAGAAATGAAATGACAAATCCCAGCATATTTCAGATAACATAACATTGGACAGTATGCTTGGGAAGTAACAGACCACCTAAAAGGTCAGAACTTTAAATAGACAGACAGCCTTCATAATTTGATCATTTCCCACAAATACGTCTTCGTATACTATTTCAGTTGTTGTACCAGTCAAGAAAAAGAACGGAGAAAGTGAGAACAAAGAAGAAGAGGAGGAGAAAGGTTCTACTGCTGCTGTTGCGCTGGATTGCCTGGGATAGTTCCTTGTTCCCACGCTCCACATTATTTGTAGCTTCAACAGCCTGCGCAGAAGATGTTCTATGAGGACATACAGATAACAATCAGGTCATGTAGTGCATATCCAAATCATGCGTTCTTTCAGTTAAGAGGGGGATCTTAGGCTTTGTTTAGTTCCCAAAAAATTTCAAGATTCCTCGTCACATCGAATCTTTGGACGTATGCATGGAACATTAGATATAGATAAAAAAACTAATTATACAGTTGTAATTTGCGAGACAAATCTTTTGAGCCTAGTTAGTTCATGGTTAGACAATAATTGCCAAATACAAACGAAAATGCTACGGTAGCCGAACCCAAAAGTTTTCGCGAACTAAAGCCTTAGCATGGAGGCAATTATTTAATTCTAAACTGTGTTACAAAACTCTTTCATGGACATAAGCTTCATGCGACCATTATAATTTTCAGGTTGACTCTGACAGTCCGTAGGTTTATGTTCATGTAGGAAAACACAAGTAACATATAAACTAGTACAATACGATTAAACGAATCCTATACCTGGTCATATAAATACTGAACCTGTTGAGCTTGTTGTAGAACATGTGTTGACATAAGATGATTAAGTGCTGACATTTCTATCATCTTTGTCTCCGTTTCTTGGACAGCATCAAGAAGACTTGTCAACTCCACCTGAGGAGAGTTTCAGGATACAAATGATGCATGGTAGTTTAAGTAAAATAGCCAAGTTTTTTCACTAAAGAATAGTTTATATTCCATCCACATATTACCTGAAGGGCTTTTGTTTCATCATCCAAAAGTTGCTCTTGAACTCTCATAGGTGCTGGGGATACTTCCTGATCTACAATCTTTGATACATCAGATTTTAGAACAAGATTGGACTTCGACGGTTCAGCAGGTTTGATTTCAGGTCTCTTCAGAATCTTCTTCCTTGGCATTGCTCTGTTAATAGCATCTTGAAAACGCATGGACCGAAGACGGTCAAATTGTGCAGTTACCGAGTGGAGACGCTCACTCAAAATTAGAACCTGGTAAAGTTGAACACAAAACAAACAGTTTACTGGAGCTGGGCACAAGAAATGAAGAAAATCCCAGGGTGGTTCAGACTTCAGAACTGATGATTGACTGCTACTCGGGGGAGGGGCGACAAAGAAAAGTAGAGGTATGTGTTCGCCTGTACATGCTCTTACCTGATGCAGCCCTGAACAAGAAAATGAAAGTAGATATTATTCAAGTTCAAGTCCACCTGTTTCGACTGGGTAATCTGTCTTCTACAATCACACAACACAATTTTTTATCCTACCAAATGAAATCAATCAATCGAAGTCTGGTATCCTACTACCAACTAGTGAAATATACACCCAACTCAAAAAATCAGAAAGAAAATGTTGAAAACAATCAATCCTCAACAGGATGACCTTTCAATTGGCTCTCATAAAAGGAAATCTTGGATCATAATACACGTTGCACCGTAACAGGTACCTAAGAAATTACTTTGCCTCATCCTCAAAATGCAATTCATTGAGGTCAGTTCTACTGCTAACTACCTCAAAAAAACAAATTAATCCAGCAGATTTTTTTTTAACTTACAACAGCAACGGCAAGGAGAATAACCATACCACACCATGCTGATGAGCTATCAAGTCCAACCGGGAACTCTCATCCCTAGTGCCAAGCCATGTCTTTCCACTTCCATTCTTCTCTTCTTCATGGATCCTATTCTTCAGGATATCAATCTGTTCCTTGCATGCTTTTACAAAAACACCAATCTAATATGCATTGAGTAGTTACAAAATAAGTAATAAATTGAGAATAGAAAGCAGGTTATATGAATCAATGTTCGGCATGCCAGTATGAATATAGGTTTTCAAAATTAAATAGTCTATACAAGAGGAACAACACATCACTATATCCAAACATAGATTAATAGTATGAACAGAGAGAAGCACAACCTACATTAAGTGAATATCTGAGCATCAAGGAGGACATATGATTGTGCATATATTTAGCCTCTTCAACAAACTTTTTAGGGCTACAGTCTTCGATAATTGCACTCCAAGACTAGATCTGTACAGTTGTGTTTTTTTTTTTAAACCAAGTAGATTTTACAAAACGGTACATGAAATGGTACATCAATAGGTATCATTTGTGCCATTGAGTTTCGGCCTTCAGGCATAAAAGCTTGCATTGAAGTTTTCAAACATTGAAGGCTTCAAGCATATTAAAATGCTAGAGAGCTGTAATGCAAAGCCAAACGGGCAAACAACGCACTAGACAATTCTTTTTTGAACACTAAGCACACAGGTTGAGTAACACACACATTTAAGATTTCATGCATGCATCATCACACGAAAAGCGATAGCAAATCAAAACAAACAACAACACAGTGTGCAACTTACTTCATGCTCAATGTTATCCCTCTCTTGCTCGGTAGTGCGATGCAGGTCCACATAATCCCTCCTATGCTTCACTATGAATCTCTCGAGTTCCCTGATGCTCTCAAGCTACACATCAACAAAACCCATCAAACAATTACAGTGCCAACCTGTCTCACCACATGAAAACAGGAACACAATCCACCACAGGCTCCTACCGTCTTGATCGCGGCATTAGTGAACGCTGACTTGGGCGACGGCTTCCGGATGATGAAAGACGACATGAGCGCGGCCAGTTGGGCCTTCATAGAATACACAAACCAACACAATCAGTCAATGCGCATGAATAATCGAGGACCATTCGTGAGGCTTCATCACTACGCTGAGGAAGGGGTGCGGATGGAGAGGCCGTGGCCGCAACTCACCTCCGTGTATCCATGGGAGAGCGCGGCGACTCGGACGGCCTCTTTGAAGTCCTCCGTCCTGTCCCGAACCCTCGACATCGCCGAGGGAGCAGCAGCAGCAGCAGCCGCGGCCTCTTCCGGTCAGATCCACGGATGCTCTTGAGCTGGCGAGATGCGCAGGTCGTGCAATTATGGGACGCAAGCGCAGGGGATCTGCAGGAAGAGCCGACTGCTGCACTTCGGATCGACAACGCCCGGTCGCCGGCAATCCAGCGCGTCGGATCGGGCGGCGAGGTGGAAGATGGGTCGTCAAGATGGGCAGACGTGTCCAGCGTGCCGAGGCATCGCGGCCTATGACCAGTGGGACCCACATCTTGACAAAGTAGACCCGCATGTCAGTGGAGTCCGTGGAAAACAGGGTGAGAGTTCGTGGCTTCGTCGTCGCACCGTCCAGGCGTCCAGTGAGTCCCAGGCGGCCACCACTTGCGGCACAGTCGCGGGCCGATCTGTGTCTCTCACTAGCCATCTCGCCTCCGCGGCGCGAAACCCTAGGTTCGCGACGCCATGGCTGCCTCTGGGTCGCCCCGTGATGGTCGAGGCGCCGAGGAGGACGAGGCGGCGCGCAGCGGCAGCAAGTCGCTAGACGCCGAATGTAACGACCGCTCAAAGGGGAGCCGGGACCGGGACCACCGCGGCAAGTCGAAGCGGCGGGAGGAGGAGGAGGAGGAGAGCGAGAGCTCCGGAGAGGACTCCGGCGAGCGACGGAAACGGCGTAGAAAGGAGAAAGAGCGGCGGCGCCGGCGCCGCAGCCGCAGCGAGAGCTCGGGCTCGTCGTCAGAGTCGGAGTCGGAGTCGTCGTACTCGGGGTCCAGCGCGGAGTCTGAGAGCGAGTCGGAGTTGGATTCGGAGGAGGAGAGGCGGCGGCGGCGGCGCAAGAGGAGGAAGGAGAGGGAGGAGGAGGAGAGGAGGCGGAGGAGGAAGGAGAAGGAGAGGAGGAAGAGGAAGGAGAAGGAAAAGGAGAAGGAGAGGAGGAGGAAGGAGAAGAAGAAGAGGAAGGAGGAGAAGAAGAATTTGGGGAAGAAGGGCGCCGTGACTAACTCGTGGGGGAAATATGGCATCATCCGTGAGGTCGATATGTGGTGAGTAGCTTCATTCCTAGTTTCAGAGTTTGACATAAGACATGAATTGCATGAGATTTCAGTTGTGATTTGTTATTTTTGTGCTAGGAGATATAGTTCAATCTGAAATAAGGAAATGACATCTCCAATTCATGTAGCTTACTGAAAGCAAAGATGAAATATAAGTCAATCGGAAAACTTTGATTGGATTGGAATGCATGAAACAGTAGCCTTATCACTGCAATGTTAATCTGATAAGAGCTTATAATGCTCCTATTCTACTAGCTTTGAAGCAAAGTCTGCAAGCTCACCTTTAAAAGTTCATAGTATGATAACATAGAAAATTGTAGTTATGTTTCACCATCCATTCACTTTTAAGCAATGCTAGCTTATCCCAACGTTATAGCCAGCATCATGTAGTATCTTTTGCGAATGAGATGAGTTTGGACTCTAAATAATTAATGATATGAAGTACTAATGTTATTTCTACTACAGTCCTTTGAATTTTCCAATGTGTTTTGTAGGAACAAGCGACCAGAGTTCACTGCATGGCTATCAGAAGTCAAGCAGGTATACTTCTTTCTGTTATTCTGTATGTGTTGAATTGTTGATACACAGTGAGGCAGAGGTCTATGTAGATCCATGGCATTGTTCAATTTAGTTTTTTGTTAATGTGAACCCAGGTTAATTTGGAGGCATTATCAAATTGGGAAGAGAAGCAAATGTTCAAGGAGTAAGATACTCTACTGTCATGAAATTGCTTCAATAATTACAGACCTTGTGGTGAACTTAGAAAAGAAATAGCTACTGTATCATTGATGTTCCAAGGTGTCTAACATATTGTGTTTGTATCTCAGATTCATGGAGGATCACAATACAGCGACTTTCCCGTCAAAAAAGTAATGGCTCTCATCTTTTGGGTATAACTTTTATTATATGACAGTTGAGGAAAAGGATTTATGATTTCTCTCCTTGTGTTCTCTTTCAGATATTATAATTTAGATGCTTATCATCGCAAAGCGATGGAGAAAGAGAAAAAGAAGGGTTTAAAGGTGTCTGTGACAGAACGTACAGTATTTAATGATGAGGAACAGCGAAGGTACGTAAAAATGAAACTGTTCTGAAAAAGAAAAACATTTGTTGGTTTCCACATTGTCCAGATACTTTTCTTAAAACATGGGACATCAATAAAGTTGCTAGTGTCTTTTTTAGATCTACCAGATTATGGTTTGTGCAATATTATCTTTACACTAATCTTTTGGATGGTCTATGAAGGGAATATTATGAAACCCTTGTATTTTAATTGGGTTTTTAGTTTTTCTGTGTTGAGTAGTTCCTTTAATTATTTTTTTTTTGAAAAAATCATGCAGATTAGAATTGTTGAAGGAGCGTGAACGACGAAAGGAGGAAGAAGTGGAAGCTTTAAAACGCTCTATGCAAGCTGGACTGGTTAGATTATCTTTCTGTTTCTTTTGGCAGTTCTGATTTCTCTTGTAGTCATCATTTAAATTCTAGAATGCTCATGGATTATGTTTTCTGCCCTTGTTGAAAGTTTTTTCTATTAGTAGTTTTAAGATAGTGGCCCAGTATTAAGTGGATATAGCCTATATATAGTTTTTTTAGTGCCATGCATAGATTTGGCCAAAGAGCATAGCTATTCATCATGGGAAGTAGTATGCAATGGACATAGAATGTGCAATGTGTTCTAAGTGATAGATTTACTGGTCAGCACATAACGGTCCTTTCTTGAATATGTATATGAAGACTTCGTAGTTGACATCTATTACTTGTGTAATTGTGTGCCACCGAATTTGATTTCACAGGTGGCCCAATCGTACAAATGTAACATTTGAAGATCTTCTGTTGTATCATAGTCTCGTATATATGTCCATTCCTTACCTGAAATAAATGTAGTGGCAAGTAGTGCTTTGGACCTTATGTTGGAATACTTTGAGTCCATGGTATCACAAGTTTATTTTCCTTTTTCATATTCAGTCCTTGTGTTTTTTTAATGTGTGTTCTAGGCATTATTTTCTATCTCTAGATTTTCTTAGATAGTATCCCTAGCAGTGTATTTTTTTTCGTGTATACATTGCGGAAGGAATAAGCCATGGCATGGTAATTGAAAGCAGAACTTGTTTCTTTCTGTCATCTAAGCTGTGTCTGTCTTCTGTGTTTTGCTCATTCTTAGGCTCAAGACATGAAGGAGCAGGCCCGTCTACGCGAAGAAATGAACTACCAATACAGGTTGGGCAATTTTCAGGTAGGTTCGCTCTTTCTAAACTTTGCAAGCCTTGCAATTTTCAGGTATACACACTCTGACTTAAATCACACCTTTCCTGGTATCAGGCTGCAGCTGCAATCCAGAAAAGATTGGATCCTGATGCTCCTTTGCAGTAGTAGGCTTGTGGATATCCCAATTCCCTGCAGTTGTTCCTTGGCTTTCCTCAACACTGTAGGACAACGAGCATACCTTAGCATGTTGAACTGCTGTCAGCTGCTACAAAGTTTTTAACATAGTGTGTCAGATGCTACTATTGTATTGTATCGGCAGAATTTTGAATTCCAGTTATTCACACTCTCTGCATTGCCTTCCGTCATTCATCACATGCAGTGTGCTCTGCTGTTGCATTATTTTTGGACCTGCCCGACCTGTCGTCTCCAGCGTTGCCGTTGTGCACGGCCCCATACACAAACGGCACCAGGTGTGTTAGCATGATGAATCAGGATCCATGTGGACTGGCATGGTTTTTTTAATTACACAGTAAACTGTTCACAACATGCATGCATACTCATCTCTGTAAACACACATACGCGAATTCTACCTCCACCCCTACGATGAGGCGATTTGATTCTGTAGCTTTCTTGCGTTCGAAACGTTCCATTGTCTTTCATGTGTCCCTAATTTCAATATCATGGTGATGACCCGAACTTAGGACACCTAAGCACCCGATCCCTTGCGTGTTTCTGTGTTCCCTTGATGAGTTTGGACTTTGGAGATCCGAACTTAGGACGCCGATCCCTTACGTGTTTTTGTGTTCGCTTGATATGATTTTGGACTTTGGAGCAAGACCGGTGGGTGCGATCATTCGTGAACGTGACACATCAATGTTCGGTTTTTCCTTAGTATAAGTTTTTTTTTGGAAAACATAATAATTAAATTTTAGCGCAGATTGTTTCAATGTTGCCGGTTAGGAAGCAAGGACCGACCCTACGTTGCATTTGCGAAGACGTAGAAATTTTTTGTAAAAAATTTCGCGATGAACATCCAGACCCGAGAGTTCGTTGGCACACTTGGCAGCCAAATAAAGATCTATCCGCTACAACAAATTAACAAAAATAACAACTAAATCCGCCACCGGAAGAAAAAGCATGAAGAGGATCACGACGAACACGAGAGCAGAAAAATACTATGCATTCACGTACATACATACAGACGATGTTCACACATCATGTATTTCAAGTTGCTCAAATAAATAGATCCAACAAAATAAACCAAAAAGCCCAAATCTACCACAACTCAGGAAACCACGCACGCTGCAATCCCATCCATCTCCACCACGGCCACGGAAGTCCTCGCGACGCCGCCGCCGCC
>Ga0182004_10003626_pt1 | contig 12303 bp, 9 predicted proteins | sample Sormic07211540_1_FD_120479 | JGI IMG/M metagenome (GOLD analysis project Ga0182004, IMG submission 120479) | Endophyte microbial communities from Sorghum bicolor roots, Mead, Nebraska, USA - 072115-40_1 MetaG | ecosystem: Host-associated > Plants > Roots > Unclassified | place: USA: Nebraska... | reverse complement strand
TAATCAAAACTACATCAACAACTTAGTGGTAATTTTTTTTGGCAACAGTCAATAATGCAAATACATGTAACATTATATTTATTATTTATTTAACCTTTTATACTAAATTTATAAATGGGCTTATAGGGAGGAAGAAAGGTATGGATGGAGGAAGAAGCAAGAATGAAAACAGAAACGTACGCATAGAGAAAGAAGGGGAGAAAAAAAAATAGAGATAAACAAAAACAGAAACAGAAACAAAAATGCACGGACCAAGGATGGGTAAAGGAAAAGAAAACCGGAAAAAAGAGAAAAAAAGAAACACCAGGGGAACGACAGGAGGCCACCGAACAAAGGAAAAAATAAATAAATAAACGCAATTCTAGACGGGAACAACGGAAAAGAAAAATAGAATTTTAGGCCTTATTTAGTTCACCCCCAAAACCAAAATGTTTTCAAAATTCTCCGTCACATCAAATTTTACGGCACATGCATGAAGCATTAAATATAGACGAAAACAACAACTAATTGCACAATTTAGCTGTAAATCGTGAGACAAATCTTTTAATACTAGTTAGTCTATAATTAGATAATATTTGTCACAAACAAACGAAAATGCTACAGTAGCGAAATTCAATTTTTTTTCATATCTAAACAAGGCCTTACGTGATACCAAATCCTGGACGGAACCCAAAAAACAAAATAGTTTTATAAATAAATAAATAAATATATTGGCGTGCTGTAGTTTGTACTCGTATATATACTCAATCAGAATTCAAAAGCCAAAAAAAAAAAGAATTCAGAAGCGATCGAGCTGATAGGTTTTTCTTGAGCCTAAGGGCTTTGATGATGTCAAACCAGAGATGGTAACAACGGGATTATTGTGATGGTTGTATGAACGCGACCTGTGTGAGAACAAAACATGCTAGATCCTTGCAAGTTGCTGTTGATGTCATTAAGGAGGTATCATCAGACATTAACTTTGATGACTGGGACTGTCTGAAACGAGCGTCTTCTCTCAAGATGATGATATGTTTCCCTAAAGAAACATGACTCTAAGATGATGTTTTCTGATGATGACCTATCAAAATTGTTGGTTCTGGCGCCTAGCCTAGAGGGTAAGTTCTATAAGAATACTTGTCTGCAAATCTACAAAGATATTGTATTGGCTTGTGAAGTTAGGAATCAGGCACAAAGAGTGTTGAAGTCCTTGGTTAAGGAAGCTAGAGAATCATGCGCAGCTGAAGGTGAACAAGCAGATTTGCCAGAGAAGACAAGCGTCAGTGTGTCTGACAAGCCAGAAAGGGTCTCATATAAGTGCCAGTGAAGCAGATGCTGTCGATCATGTAGGGACTCTCGATGCTACTAGTTGTAACAAAAGAACATGAAATTGTCTAGCGTTTGTGTCTCAATCGATCAGTGTTATGTTGCAGTGATGCATGCGTTGGTCTAAACAAATGTCATCGTTTATTTGTGTCTGTGGGCTACTATGCATCTTCTAACCGGCGAGTGTCACTATTCAGTGTCTTCGATTTTTCGAGCTTTGTTATGGTGCTCGGAAGGAACCATCTGTTTCTCCCGTGAAAATTATTTACCACAGTTGTTAATTAAGAAAATTAATTAATTATACTTAAGGGTAGTTTAGTACCTTTTCTACTGTATACATAGTCTCTGACTCCCTAACTCCTCACCATTTTCCTAACTCCTCGCCATTTTACCCTTTGCTCCACACAACGCCATTGCCACCCCACACTCGCCATCACCACAGTCCACAGTCCCAAATTTCTCCCCCGGAGATCTCTCTAAGCCCGACGAACTCAGGTAAGCCCTGAACTCTAACCTTAACATTGGCGAAGTTGGGGAGGGAGTCCAGTTTGCTTGTTGTGCATTCATGAAAACAAAAACTACAGAACCTGGTAATTTATTGGGCATCCTTCCCATTTATAAACTGCAAATCCGCACGCATAGCATACCAATTTAATAAAATCCAAGATTTAACATCATTCATAAACCACATCCATAAAACCATTCAGGTTTAAGCATGCTCAAGTACCAGTACGGCACATGACCTTACACAAACTTAACCAGTTTAGAAGAAACTAGGTAGCACTGTAAATAAGAGGAAACAGACATCCAAATTTGAGTGCATCAGCTCTCAAACCTGGGTGATAGCTAGGCTTAGTACATAACCTTATTAACCAAACAGGTTCAGTAACCTTCTCAGCTGGACCATCACACATACTGAGAATCTAACAAGTCTTAACACAACCAAAAGAGAACAGATAGCAAACAAGTCAAGAACCAGGGAACTAAGCAAATCAACTGGCTGTAGAACGGTAGCAGGGGCAGGCCTCAGTGTGACCTGCCGCTGGTCTACCACCCTTCTAACTTTGTCATTACTTTGTGCACATCATAGGGGCCATGATCCGCAGCCGGATCATACCCTGCATTGTTCATGACGGTCAGGAGGGTGGTAAAGCCAGGGGCCTGGAGGCGGGCCACATTCTGGAACTGCTCTGAGACTTCATCTATGTTGTACCTGTTGCCCAGCATGATCCTGAGGAGATCGGTGGGATCAGGTGATTCAAGGTTCAGGATGCTGTTGTAGGCGACCTCGCCGACGTTTTCTTCGTCATCGTTGGTTGCGACAACAGGCCAACAGAAGTCTCCTGCAGGGTTGCTTATTGGCACCTCGCTCCCATAGGCAGCAGACTCACCAATGTCTTCCACATATTCATTGGTCGCAACAACGGGCCAACAGAAGTATCCTTCAGGGGTGCCGATTGGTACCATGCTGCCGTAGGCGACCTCACCAATGTTTTCCTCATATCCACTGGCCATGATGAGGGGCCAAAAGAAGCCGCTTGGGGCATTGCTGCTTGGCACCTCACTTCCAGAGGCCACATCACCAACATTTTCCCCGCCATTGGTTGTGATGAAGGGACAATAGAAGCCTATTCCAGGGGTGCTGCTTTCCCCACCTTCATTGGTTGTGAAAACATACCAATAGAAGCCTCGTGGGATGCTGCTTTGCGCCTCGCCGCCAACGTTCGTCGCTTCCTGGTATCGATTGGTTGTGATTAAGTGCTGATAACTGTCTCCTAGGGCAGGGTTCCATTCCACCATGCTGCCTCCATTGGGCCCTTCCTGATCGTCCTTGCTCATGACAAAGCGCCCATTAGGACCTCTTGGGTGGAGCTTCTGCATCAGCACATTATAGTTACAGAGACAACAGAAAGAAAGCAGAAGAAATGCTGTATTAACATGACAGGAACAAACATAGAACCCCACTGTGGCCAAAATAGGACCCTATCCAGAATTGAAGTGGAACACACCTTGGCTTGGAGCAACCTTCGCTCCCTTGCTTCTTTGATACGAAGCCGACGTGCACGCAGACGAAGGATAGCAGCATACTGCTTTTCACCCACAAGAATTGGTTCATCACCTGGTACAACCGGTGGAAGCAGCTTACGCCCAACAACCTACATTTCATGAAAGAGAAAATCAACAAAATATTGAAAGATTTATTATCAAGCCATAAACTGCTTTGTCAGATAGCTCTTCAACTAATATTCCTACTATTCTCTCATGATATTTACTTTGTAGATCACTCATGCCAGGATATTACTGGAGGTCATTCATTATTTTGTATTTTCTTATATTATCGGCAGGTCATGCCACTGCTAAAATAAAAGGCAACTTAAAAAACATTCAAACCATCAATGAACCTAACCATTACATATTATATCACAAGAAAACGTCAAATGTAGTTAATTTCACCCTTTTCAAGAAAAGAAAATTGAAAGAATAACTTACCATTGGCTGACCAACACCCATCTCAGACGGACCATTATCATGAGACATATTCAGAATTGCAGGAGTAGAGCGCTCAGATGCCTTTGTTGTGTTCCCTGGATAAAAATGCCACAAATCAGCTACTATTACATGTCAATATCTGTAAAATTCATTAAGGGTCCTTAATAAGAAAGAAGTGAAGTCAGACATCAATGTATAAGATCTAAGTCCGATCATGGCCTATTAGTGCAGGGAATTCTCAAGAAACATTTAAGTAATTAAATTCCTACTAGTAATTCAGATATAGGTCGTATTTGAAGCAGCCACAGAGAAACCAATGGCCATTGGATATGCAGAGTAGATATTGCTCGCCATGCACCTTGACTACATCCCACAGAATTCCAAAGAGATGAATACACAACATATCATATACAAATCATCACTTAGAAAGTACACCACAAGTGGATTTTTCCATATCTACTATTGGATCATGCATAATCATTCTTTCCATTTTCACCATGGTCTGTGCAAAAAGTACAAATATGTACAAAAGTTAGATATTAGAGCATCCTCACCTTGAGACATTGATGAAGTAACAGGTTCAAATCCGACCTACGAAGCTCACCGCTAACTCGCTGAGATAGATCGTAGTTGTTGCATAATCATCAGGAGCATGCATAAAAAAGGGGGGCATCATATAGTATTAGAACAAAGAGATCGAATTAAAAACTCGGAAGGAACACAACATATTAATTTGAAGTATGGGGGTTGTCCTAGCATAAAAGGATCAGATAGAGTCTAGAAAGTAGAAACCAAGAACAAGTCCTGGCTATGCAACATAGCGGAAACAATAGCTGCACAAATCAGATACAGAAGATATCCAAGATGCATGAAAGGAGGTTAAGAAAACAAATACCTTTCCTGATGAAGGAGCAACAAGAAGAATGAGGCAACTGAGAGAGGACACCAACGCGGCAGATATAAATAGCCAGCAGGTGCATAGGAGCGGTAACGTTCACCTTCTCAAAAAATGATATCCAAGATTTAGTGCAGATTTGCTCCTTAATGTGGAAGAACATCATATCATCACTATATAAATGCGACGGGTAGAACAACATCAATATCATCAGGATATAAATGTTATGGCTAGAATGAAGCTGTATCCTGTATTGCTGTGGCAAGAGAAACTTCTGCATGGCTGATTAAATGCTAGAGCCTAGAATACAAGGTATGCATTAATAGATGTAAAGTTATTAACAAAATCATGTTTTTGCGGCGTTGCGGTGTCATGTAGCGTCGGGGTACGCCTCAACGCCTAGGCGATGACTCAAAAATCATGCTGGTCAAATCACACCAAAGTGACAAATACCCATTTATTGTATCCAACAATGTACTGAAACTTAACTGAGTAGTGTACAGTGAATTCAGTATTTGGTACAGAAGTTGGTTTAGTTTTTTTTTAAAAAAACCTGAAATAGTCATTACCGATTTTACTGACCCTACAAAATGGAACATGATGAAATATAATGTTTTCAGTTGACTTCGACTTGTCCAATATTCTTTTATAAACTTTTTGGATTGTCATATGTAAGTGTAGATATTACAATGTACGTGCTCTGTTTAATAACCACTGTGTCATCATTTAAGCTATAGCTATTGTCTAATGGCAAAACATTGACTCCTACTACTAAGTCCATCGGTGCTACGTTTGTATGTTGTAGGTATATTACAATGGAACTCAATGTTACCATTCTGTTTCATGTAAATTTGTAAATGAATATTTAGAGGCACCATACCTAGATCCAGAAACTCCAGATAAGCTTGCTGTGTGATTGTCATACCATCACATTCTAGCTGGATTGTGTAATCATTAATGTAAGAAATTATTTATTTTCACTTCATCATACAACCCGAAGTCTATATTTGAAATTAAAATAGCATGAATGCCAACTTGTAACACGTCACTTGGGAAGGGGTCTCCTGGTGGTGGGGGCTAGGGTTAGGGAGGGCGCTGTGGGCATCGGCACAGGAGGAGGAGAGGCAGCGCTGGGCAGAGAGAGAGAGAGAGGCGCAGGAGAGGGGATAAGGGAAAAGCCCTTAGGCTATTTCTTTCTTGATCCCAGGTGATTACAATGCCTTTATATTTATAGTCCTGAGTAGACTTACATCTTAAGTAATCAAATGAGGAAAGTCTTTATATATTTGGACTCCTCTAAATCCTATCTATCTAAACCGACTCTATTCCTATTTTCTTTATTCTCTTTCCAATATTCAAGATCCTCCAGATATGGGTGTTGGTGGCGTGGATAGAGCCTGCCCCCGCTGGGCATGCGTGCCCCTCCTGGGTGGCGCGGCTGCTCCCCCACGTGGCTGGCTAGGTGGGCCGGGCCCTCTCCGGGGACCCTCCATTGGACGTGTTACACAACTATTTTACAGTTTTATATGCACCTAAACCTAACCCTTTTTTTTGTTGGAAAAGGTTCCAAATAAAGTTGATAACTTCATTCTAGGCATATATAGTATCCTAAAACCATAGATACCAAAATCTAAGGCATACCTTATCAAACCACATAAACCTGTCAAAATGTTCAGTGCTCAGTTTTGTTTATTTCCTAACACTCAAAGGAAAAATAACAAGTGGGATTCTACGGATGACGGAAGACCTCCCATCACTCCATGCAGGCAATCATTCTCCAATGCTTAATATACTGAAATTTTGCTAGTGCTGACAAGTAAATACCCCTCCTTCAACAAGGAAGTTGTCCTCATTCCATCAGGGACAAACTTCTGGTAACTTCAGGTTTGCCACACCTCTTATTATCACCCTCCTTTGTTTGACTTGCAACTCCTACAAACTAAACTACAGGATGCACCTCAATTTAAGTGATTTGTCACTTATTTACACTACTCCTTCATTGGCATGGAAACACCCTAGTTTTCAATTAACTGCAACTAATTTTTTCACTGTTGTATGGTGCCACACCCATGAATCCTCCCTGATGTTCATCTCAATGAGCAATGTTACCTGTACCCAGCCATTCTACTCTATTATTCCTGTCAAACAACACTGACAAATGACAACTTTGTTTGTTTGTGGCATCCTTAGTTGAGGATCAAAAAGACCATGCTACTCGTTGACCACTACAAGTACCACCATGTTCCTCAAGCAGGCTATTTTTTACAGCATCTACTGTCCATCACTATCTTTTTTTTTTCTGGAATACGCAGGAGAGCTGCGTATCATTGCATTAAGATAGGAGAGAAAAAAAGGAGGCATAAATGCCGAAGTACAAAACAGGTTCAACACCACCCCAAACTCACACCAACACACGCAAAGGAACACTAAAACACAAAAACCATCCTACAAAAACAAGCATTCACTCATCCGTAATCGTAACAAACAACAACACATTCAGGCCATTGCAATCGTAACAAACTGCTTCAGAAATTGGATCTATGACTACAAGCGGAACTAAAATTTCCAACATAAAAACAAATCATCAAGAGGTGTTAAATACCAAGGTATGGTATGGTTCCTAAATTTCCTGTTTTCTTATGAACCGCTTGGCATTGCGTGTTTTCTTTGCAGAATAGTTCTTTCCTGGTGTTGGCCTTTCTGGGACGTTTCCTTGACTTCAATCAAGTTGGCACTTACAAGATGCAAGACATTGCAGTCTAGCTGTACATGAAAACAAGACCCTCTAACATTTCACTGACCTTCATTGACAACCGGGAAAATCACTCTGGTTCCGTCATAGGGCAGCTCCAGATCAACTGACAAGTGAATATACAGAGCGGAGACTTATACCAAACATCCTTTTTCAGTTGTCACGAGTTACAGAGAAACCAATATCATGCAAATGCCCAAAATGATGCAGAAAAATGAGTTCTCCGCTAACCTTACAAATTCCCCCCATTGATCGAGGCAAGATCACCATTTGATGGTGGTAATCACATCCATGATCATCCAAGCATTCCATGGCAGATAGTCTGCAAGAAACAACCCCAACGACACTATTCATATATTCATCCAACAATGTGGAACGAAAACGCCTCGCAATGCGAAACAGATGGTCAGAAGTGAACTGCTCACTACCATGGATACCGGAGACACCTCGCGCTCGGTACTCCGGCTCGACCCCTTGCCGCATCCGCCACTCCTCCTTATCCACCTAGCAAATCCGAGGAGCACGAAAGCGCGCTGATCAGGCGCCAGGCTGGTGATGAGCGCCCGCACGCTCTAAGCACCGCCGGCGGCCCGCCATGCTCTCTCTGAACAACAACTTTGTCACTTCCCGCCGCCGCCGCCACCAAGGCGGCAGCATAACACCCTGACCCGAGCATTGGCGGGGAGTTGGCGCGCAAAGCTCTAGCCGGGGTCAACTGTTGAGCGGAGGTGGGCGAAGACGGAGACGGCGAAGCGCCGCCGCGGCCGGAGCCGACGGCGGACGAAGGTAAAGGCCAGCAGGTGGATCCAACGGCGGTCTGATGAATGTTGTAGAATGGTCCCTAGTTTTGGTCGCCACTATTCACCGCGGTCCCAATATTTGTAAATAAATTAGTACACAGATATTCCAAATGGGTCCCTAATTGTAAATTTGTAATCGATAGCCATAAAAGAGTCGTTTTCTAGCCGAACTTTTGTTGGTACATGTCAAGTGATGGAGGGTTGGATTCGCACTTGTCTTGCATTTGCACATTTGCTCACTTTTTCTATTCTGATGAAACCTTGGTTATGCAAGAACACAAGAGTATCAGCAACAAAAACAGTGGATAATTCTGATCATGTGACTGTCGTTGCAAATCAAGCACGAAAACACCATTCAGTTTTTACCTGAGTTCCCAGTCCATTTAGGCCTTGTTTAGTTCACCCAAAAAAACCAAAAAAAAATTAAGATTATCCGTCACATAGAATCTTGCATCACATACATAGACTGTTAAATATAGACAAAAACAAAAACTAATTGTATACCTGTAAATCGTGATATAAATCTTTTGAGCCTAGTTAGTTAATAATTAGACAATAATTGTCAAATAAAAACAAAAGTGCTACGATGTGCTGAACCAAAAAGTTTTGGAAACTAAACAAGGCCTTAGTTCAAGAACTAATTTCCAAAGATCGGTTATAACTAGCATTCTTGCAGATTTGTCATTTCCAAGCTCCAAACAGAATTCCTTCCCGCTATGAGAAACAACTCCAAAGCCAATAAGCCATGGCGCAAGAGAGCAAGAGACATGCAACAGCAACAAAATACAAACCAAGCCCGAGTTTCATTACATTACCGAGTTTAAGTTTTCAGCACACCACAAAAGTACGAATCAAGTCCACATAAGCTTCAAGCACACTACAATTCATCACCAACAAATCCGTAGTTCTTGACGCTTTAACAGACTCACACATAGCACAATTCCAGTACCTCTGAAACTTCAGACGAGTCCGAAGTATCAGGCTTTATTATTCTGAAAGCTAATAAGGTGAAACCATTTAGAAGTTGGTCGATAGTACAACCAACTTTTTTTTTGTTTTGTTTTTTGAGGCAAAGGAATGTTCCACTCACCACAGGATCCCAGAAACTAGGTTTCAGAGTTTCTAGGAGAACTAGGCGGCATGAGTGGAACGCTCAACAATGCCTTCAGCCAAGAATGATTTGCCTACCGGGAGCCAAACGATGGGAGGGGCAATCCCGGACCCTGGAGCTGGGAACTGCCAGCAGTCACCAGCTCCTAGCATTTGGCTGTCCGGCAACCCCGCTAGTCATGCTTTCAGGAGGTCGCAGCAGACTTCAGAGGCTGCTGCCCACTTGAAGGGGTTACCGACGACCCCATGATCGCCGTCCATGATGCTCGTGAGCGGGGTGAAGAAGGGCGTGCGGAGGTGATCAAAGCTGTGGTAGTGATCCATGTCTTCGCGATCGTACATGCTTGACACCTCCGAACCCGACAGGCTGGAGACGCTGCTCGGGTTGCCCAGGTCTGAGTGCTGGATCTCTGAACTTGGAGACGCCACCTGGCGCATGAGGGGGTTGCTGAACGTTGCCTTGCTACCTCCACCAGCATCCTTCCCGTCGGATTCTTTCTTTGTGTTCAGGAAACGTCCACCAGAGCCACGTGGGCGACGCAGTGCATGCTGATGGCGTGACTCATGGAGATATGGCTGCATCATCAAAGGCAGTAACATGAATGTAGTCGTAGAAGACAACAGAAGATATGTTGCATGGCATGGTGATAGAGCATCATTCAAAGGTGACAATTAAAGATCATAGTTTGAGATGCGAGAGGATTCATGGAGATATGGCTGCACCATCAAATGCAGGACTAACAGAAGATATGATGCATGGCATGGTGATATAGCATCATTCAGTCATATGTGACAATTAAGTAGTTCATTTAATAGTTCTAGATTTTGTTTGAAAGTAAATAGTTCTAGATTTGACAGCATGACTCATGGAGACAGCTGACTGACATAAATGCTACTAGGACAACAGAAGATTTGTTGCATGGCATGGTGATATAGCATCAGTCAAAGGTGACAGTTAAGGTGTTCAATTAATAGTTTGAGATGTGCAAGATACCTTTCTGGCTTTGACCAGCCTATTTTCTCTCTCTGCTTTTGCACGGGCACGGCGTCGACGCATAATGGCGTCATATTGCTTAGCATTCACATAAATTGGTGCTTCTGTTGGCATATTCAGTGGTATAAGCATACGACCTCCAGGCTGCATCCACAAACAAAAAATGCTAGAAGATAAGCAATAATATCTACTCATAAATATTCTACAGATTTCCTACTTGAAAAGGGAAGCATCAAATAAAGATATCTCATTTCTATATTATCATTAATTAGAATGCAATCCATGGAAAAGATATTGCTTCAGCATAGCATTTATAAAGAAATCTCACCAGATTATAGCTATACTATATACGCTCATTTAATCTTAAGACATTTTTTCCCTGGATTACATTGTAGTCCTTTTATGTTTTCATGATATAATATCCCTTTCTATATCCTCAAAGATATGGCTTCAGCCCTGCATTTATAAAGAAAATCTCACCAGATATAGCTATTACACCTGCCCATCCAACTATAGTACATTTATTCTATGGGTTACATTGTATTTCTTTTATTTTTTCATGGTAGAAATACTATATTAGCCAATCATTTTTATTTATTTATTAAATAGATAGGCACTAAAATGCAATTTTACTGTACATTTAAGGCACATGTGAATTTCATGCTCATTAAACAATACACAACATTAAAAACAGTTTGAGAAAGAGAAGGAAAAAATGAAAAGAACTGTCACGTAAATCACTGAAAATGTGGAATTGACCACTGAAATGAGTTCTCCTTTTTACATATATGTATTACTATATTGGTTTTGTGATATATTAGTATATTGTTACCACAACAACAAAATCAGCCAAATAAATTTCATATTCTGACCCAAAACTAACAGAACGTACCGTTGCCCCCATTGGGTAAGGAGAAATCAGGCCATAGTGTTGGTCAGCATAAGAGTTATCAGCGGAAATCTAACACCACAGAAAACCAGTCGCCAGTCAGCAGCTGAGAGTGAAGATGCATTTTGAATTATGAAGACATGCAAAATGCACTACAACTTTAATCACAGACGTAATCTCAAATCATTTGTATAACAAAGTAAACAGACAATCATACCATTGATTGACCAAGGCCCAGCTCAAAACGACCATTGTATATTGCGAATGGTGATTGCAAAGCAACAGTGGCAGAGTGCTCAGAACCTTTCTTCCCTTTACCTGAAGCCAAATGCCACAAAACATGGAAGCACTCAGGATGGTCCTTGTACGCTAAAACGGAAGTAAAGTATACATGCATCAACAATCAAGTTGCCATAGCCAAGAATCTGATCAAGCAAAACTGATAATTCTGATAACTAAGAAAAGAAACCTGTCTAGTATCATCAACAACAATTAAACGACAGTGCAGATGAAAGAACATCATCTATGAGTCCCTGTACCGATGGCATTGTAATTTGTGGTATTTGATTAGAAATACTAGGGCCTGTTTGTATCCTATCCAACATGTACCTCACTATTTTTTGGTGTCAGTGTTTTAAAAACTTGGGCAAAAGGCAGTTGTTTGGGTTGACATTGCCAAAACATGGGATGGAAAAAAAATGTTTGCATTGCAACCTTACACTTGTTAAGATTGTTAGTATGACCACATATATCATTTTTTGGGTGTGTGCACTGGTGCCGGGACGAAAGGGAGGGGGGGGGGGGGGGGGCAAAATTTAGAAAAGGAAGTTTTTTTTTTTGGGTTTTAGTGCAAAGAAAAAAAAAGGGGAAAATTTATTCTAAAACAAAAAAAATTCTAAATAAAAAAAATTTTTACCCTTTTTTCTCTTTCCATTTATTACCCAAAAAAAAAACTCCTTTAGGTATACTTTTCCCCCCCCCCCCCCCCCCTCCCTTTCGTCCCGCCACCAGTGCACACACCCAAAAAATGATATATGTGGTCATACTAACAATCTTAACAAGTGTAAG
>Ga0182004_10003625_pt1 | contig 12305 bp, 5 predicted proteins | sample Sormic07211540_1_FD_120479 | JGI IMG/M metagenome (GOLD analysis project Ga0182004, IMG submission 120479) | Endophyte microbial communities from Sorghum bicolor roots, Mead, Nebraska, USA - 072115-40_1 MetaG | ecosystem: Host-associated > Plants > Roots > Unclassified | place: USA: Nebraska... | reverse complement strand
TCCTTTACTTCTTTTAGGTTATTAAAGTCCAAGATCCTCCAAAACGGCGCACTACTATCTAGATTGACAATTTCCAAGGCTAATGTTGTAGATCCAAAATAAAACTTTCCGTATCTTAACCCAAAGCCTAAACCAACTTGTGATATCTCAACAGAGCACGGAGTGCTTCTCCAAGGAACAGGAGGCATGGATGACATCTTTGGGCAATACTTGATCACGAGCTCTCGTAGATTTAGAGGCCATGCTTTTCGATCTTGTTTGCTGTCTGAAAATGCCAACTCAACGAGTTCAGGGCAAGATTCAATGATGAGTACTTCCAAATGGGATAACAATTCACCACTGCTACCAACAACCCATCTTTCCAGCCTTTCTAAACCAGCAAGCTCTATTCTTTTCAAATTCATGAAGTGTTGGCTACGGCTATTACCCAGTTTTCCTTCATCGCCCATATTAACTAGCTGAAACTCATCACCTATAGGTGGAAATGTTTTCCAGTCCACGCTATCTAGACTAAGAGATTCCAGACTGTGAACCGACAGGTTCGGACCTAGCCAAGAAGGACAAGTACCACCTCCATGCCCTCTAATACTTAGTTTCTGAAGATTGCTATGTGGCTTGAGACCTTCAAGGACTTGTTCTTCACGCTGAGGATCCTTGTTAGACATTCCTTTCTTCCAATTTAATATTAGCTCGTTCAAGTTTTTCTTGTGCATTAACTTTGCTTCATCTGCTCCATCCCTTCCTTCAACATTTTCAAGATTATCAATGCTCAACGATCCGCAAAGCTCTAGCAGATGTCCTATCTGGCTCAATTCAAATCCGTGGCTTTCTCTTCTAACCTCAAATCTTGTTAGCTCTTGTAATGACTTCAGTTTCCCCACCTCCGCAATCCATGAGTGCACTCCACCAGGAAAATGACGAAGTTTTACAAGCTTAGTCATATTTCCTTTTAAATTGTGGCTGTCTTGGCATCCTCGCAGGTCTAGGACCCTCATGTGATAAAATCTTGAAACACTGCTGGAGGCTACCAGTTTATTTCTTTCTCCATACAACCAATTGTTATGCACCCGAAGATACCGAAGATGGATGAGTTCCGGAAAGCTGTGCAATAAATCTTCCATGCTATAGAATCCTCCAGATATCAATATAACACGAAGGGATTTTGCTTTACTAAACAAACCATGCAGAGTCTTTGCAAAGCTACCTTGGCATTTTCCAAATAACATCAATGAGTGCAGGTTCTCAACTCTTAATCTTTCTCCGAGCATACTAAAATCTTCTTTACAAGTATCAAAAGCCTTTCTATCATTGACACTTGAGTCATCTATGTTGATGGACAAGTGGCGGATCGATGGTCGGATTTGTATCGATCTCACATTTGAACTATATAGGCTAAGACATTCATCTGCTGAAACCTTTAGCCCTAATTCGTGCATTAGATCATGAATAACATAATAAGTGAGTCCATCATCATATTCTTCCTTTTTAAAAAATCCATGATTAATCAACTCTATCAAATAGCTTAGTCCTATATCTTCAGCTTTTTTATTTTCACCACGTGAATGCAAAACATCTAGTCCAATCCAGAAGTGAATTATCTCTTCTTCACTGAATTTGTAATCTTCTGGAAACAATGAACAATAGGTAAAACATTGTTGCAGATGAAAAGGGAGATAGTCAAAGCTAAGCTTCAGTGCAGGCATAATGTCATGGTCTCCACTCTGTGATTCCCATTCTCTGCTTTCTAAAACTCTTGTCCAATGACCCAAATCAAGGTGGTTTCTCAGCAATCTTCCAACAGTTTTTGCAGCAAGTGGTGAGCCCTTTAGTTTTTTAATTATCTCACGTCCACTGTCAAGTAATTTACTTTGATCCTGTGTTGGTCCATTGTTGCCAAACACATATGCAAGGAATAACTTCTCAAATTCTTCCTCGTCTATACCCTTCAGTTCCATCATCGGATTATGAGTTGTTTTAACCATTTGTGCTAGTGCAGGAAATCGAGTTGTGACTAGAATAACACTGCCTTCTTTTTGTCCTTTGTCAAAGGGTACTAGGAACCTTTTCCACTCATCCTCATTACTACAACTCCACATATCATCCAAGACAAGCAAAAACCTTTTAGATTTTATTCCTTCTTCAATCCGGCTTTCTGGACTAGCATTTCCTTCCTTTTTGATTTTATCTGCAACCTCTTGTGTCAGTCTTGACGCACTGAAATTGACAGATACACATACCCACAGTTTCACCTCAAAATGATCATGTAGTTTCTTATATATGTGTTGTGTGAAAGTCGTCTTCCCTATGCCTCCGGGACCAACAATTGGAAGTACTGTTAGGTTCTTATGACTGTATTCTCCAGTTGTAATGTCATTGATGACCTTACTTGTCACTTCGTCCCTACCAAAAATTTTAGGCTCTATAGACTCTGAGGTGGTTATGGGCCGACCCGTAGCCATGTACTGGCTATTATTACTGTTTAGGTTGGCTGCCAGCAACTCTAGATTAAGAATTGTGGACACCTTGGCACAAAGAGGCTTTAACTGCTCTGTAATATCCTTCATCTTTCGAGACATCTCAACCCTATCAAACTTCAACTCTGATGTTTGTAAGGCGCGCTCTCTCTGTGGCGCCTTATTGTTGGCTCGGGCACAACAGAGGAATCGACGCCCAGTGGATGTAGCATTGGAGTTTGCAGCATTTTGGCCAGAAGAAACCGATGAGTAGCATGGGAGTGGAAGGTGTTTACCAACAGTGTGGATGGTGCTACTGGCAGCAGAGGTGATCCTGCTCATGCAGCCGTTGTTCACCAGTTGGTCAGTTGGACATGGCCAGCAAACTCCTCCTTGCTTTGGATCTTCTTCGTCTTCTTCCTCGTCGTTACTTTCAAAAAGTTTTTTTATTTTACTTTCTTCCTCGTCGTTACTTTCAAAAAGAAATTTTTTTATTTTACTTTCTTCTTCCTCGTCGTCATCATCCTCAGAAGCTTTGACACCGGTACATGGCCAGTGTCCACCACATGGGGGGACTCTCTTTGTGCTTGCTGTATCTTCATGTGGCTTGCCATGGCTAGCAATATTAGCAAAGCAGGCGGAGGAGCACTTGGAGAAGCCAAGCATATTTGCAATGGCTCTAGCGGCGTGGCGAGCATTGAGGGCGTGGGTGCGAAGGCAACCCCCGTCATGCTCCTCCGCCGCGTGGTAGGTGCCGTCAAGCTCGTCCTGGATGCGGAAGTAGTCGACCTCATCCAGCGCGTCGTCGGCCCTGTACGCCAACTCCCGTAGCTTGTGCAGCAGCTCCGACAGCGCCGGGTTCTTGATCCCCGGGCCATGGCCGTGGCCACGGGCGTTGTTGAGCATGCCCTCTGCGTACAGCAGCTCCATCCTGAGAGCCTCGATGTTGCCACCCAGCTCCGTGCTGGCCGCCCACGCCTCCAGCACCCCGCCCGAGACAGGGCCCAACGCCTTGCCGATCATCCATCGCGCCGCCTCCACGCCCAGCTCCATGGACAACGGCGTAGGCACGAGGCAGTCCAACACGGCAACACTGAAACAGATCCAAGGGAAAGATTAAGTCTTTGTGTTAATTAGTTAGTTAGAAATTTGAAAGATGAGACTGTAAGACATCATCAGGCCAGGTCGGAGACGGAGAGGATGGATGGATGCGCAGGTTATTACCAACCAGATGAACGAAGCTCAAGGTTCTTGAATTCAACAGCAGGCAGCAGCAGCAACGATGAAGGCAATGCAAACTTGAAGCTGGCCGGCGAGAGAGGTGCTTAACAAAGGGATGTGATGTGAGCAAGGGGCAATGGCACAAAACAATATCAACACCGTGCCGGATAGAATCTTGGAAGCTTGATGAGCACAACAAGCTTTAACGAGTGCCCCCATTGTCTTTTACTTTACTTTTAGGAAAGAAAAAGTATTTGGCATCTTTTTTTTTCTTTTTTGAAAAGGATTTGGCATCTCATGCCCGGTTGCACTGGCACATGAGGTTGTTCAAACTAGCTTAGCGTAAACATACTTAACATGTATGCAAATCTTAATCTTCCACCTATTCATCATCACTAGGCTTGCTACGTACTCTCTCCATCTTAAATTATAAGTCATTATAAGAATCTTGAAAAATAAAAACATCTCAAGTTTAACCAATATTATAGAAAAAATTACAAAGACTTATGACATCAAATATATATACTATGAAAATATAACTAATGAAGAACCTAATGATACTTAGTTGGTATCATAAATGTTATTATGTTATCCTATAAATTTGATCATACTTGAGATGTTTTGACTCTCCAAGATTCTTGGAATGACTTATATGTTGAAATGGAGGGAATACTTACCATGTAGTTGCCCTTCTTAAAGTAGTTGCATTCTTTGTTTGAGCTATTGCTTGTTTTCCTTCTTTCCTGCATTGTAGATATTTTGAGGATTTTTCTTTTGCGACACATGGGTGTCAGAACTTCTCTCAAACATTTTGTCAGTCTTTTGCTCTCGCCTTCTCTTCAATATCCAAAAAACCAATAAGATCAGTAATGTCCAACTCTTGTTTCATATGGTTTAGAAAAGTGAGAAAGATGACAAAATCCGTCCAAGAAGGTGGAAGCTCAGCGGGAATACTTCCAAAGATGCGCAACTCATTAGCTGATCAGATTTCGATAATAAGAAGATAGTATGGGACAATTTGATGGGCATAAACTTTTCAAATAGGTTTTGAAAAATAGTCACATGTGGCAAGTAGTACAAAGCTATAGTCACATGTGAAAAAATTGAAAATAGGTTTTGAATTTGCAATCAAAGCCACACGAGGCAAGCTTCGAGTGGGCAGGCGTGCACTGGATCATTGGCAACATAGAGTAGCACGGAACGCGGAACCATGTGTGTTTAGGTACAACAGAGTTTGAATCTTGGTAGGTAGCTTCGGAGTGGACAACTCTACCACTTTAGCACAGGCCCTTTCCCATCGCAAGGCAAACGACATATTCCATTTGTTCATTTCATAAAAGGCAAATGCCACATGTCGTAGCTACATTCTACTCCTGAGCTGATTTGTCAAACTTACAAGCAAAATGTGAGCACAAATACACACTGGCGATCAAACTCCCAAACCGAAATGCAATGATCATACACAAATTGCAGTACAGTTGTTGCCCTTCCACATAAATGAAGAGAATCTAAACACAGGAATCCAATTGAGATCAGCACAGCACTGTTCATGTCTTCCTCAATTAACTGCAGTTTCAGATCAAACTCAGACGTTACAGATAACAGCACTGTTCAATTAACTGACTTAATGCTAACGCTCTGCTGACACAGATTACCAAGAGAATACAAGCTGACAGCCTCGTGCCTACAGGTCACACACAACAGAACCTTAGCCTTCAAGCATCTCCAACTGAACTGCAGACGGACATACATGTTACAAACCTAGGAACGTAAATAGCTGTCACGTATACCATGTAAACATTCACTGAACACCTACAGCTTTGTCTACCACAACACACTCCTTGAGACATCAGCCTACCCATCGTGCTGAACAAGCTAGCAACGATACAGTGATTATGTGAGCAACACAAGCTACTGTCCTGAGTAGGACATTGAGTATTGTTGGAACTCTGAGCCTGAGCTCGACTCAAAGATGTGGCGTGGAAGGGAAAACTCAGACTCAGAATCTAAGAATTCAGTACCACTGCCCCGCTGCCTCTTTGCTGCCCTCTCATGGTTTGGACTAGCAACGGGAGAGCCATTCTGGCAGTTGGAATCGGGGGTTAGTGGCTCATGACAGGTGCTCTTGGTTCCTTCAGTTCGATCTCCGGGGTCCCTATTGGAAGCACCAACTTGAGTTGGAGACTCGGATGTTGGTGCAGGAGTCGAGGGCTCAGTCCGCTCGGAGTCAGGGAATTGATCACTTGATACTGTGACAGAAGCACCTCCAGCAGGAGTTTCAGATTTCACACCAGTTAAGCGCTGCTGCTCTTCAATGATCTTCTGGAGGTACTTTCCCTGAGCCTCAATTCGCAACTGCAGCTGCCTTTGTACCTAAAGAAAATGTGAAATCAGACCATCTAAGAATTCTAAGTCCATTGTTTATCTAATATCTAAGTATCTAATTGTTCAACCAATTACCTTTGCAAATTTGGTAATACGAATAAGACTAAAGTAAAATGTGAACAGTATGTTTATTGCAGACTTGCAGCTACTAATAATAAAATAGAACCATTGAGATCACAATATTAAAAACAAATTGATTTTGTTCACTAGCAAATAAGATGATGAAACGATTTTACTACTTTAGCAGAACAAACACAAGACCAGCTATAAATAACAAAGAATGTATGAGAAAACAACATTGGATGCACAATTTATTTAATGCAGGATTTGCCTATCTTAGATACTTTGCAAGAGGATAGCTACAAAAATATTTCTAGTACAAACATTTAGTAACAAGAGAGTCTCAGTTGCAGTACGCAGCTAAGGGCCTACCACCTACCCCTAAGTGAACATTTCAGAAGGTACCACAAATATGTTCAATAAATAAATTACTTTAGAAGAAATATCTGTATCCTTGTATGTGTCTCAGATCTACACATTATGAAGATAACAAAAGCTAAAGGGTAGAACATCCAGGAAAGATTTACTTCTAACTGTTCGTGCAGCCGCTTTTGGACCTCCATCTGCAGCTTGAGGGCTTCAGATATCGGCAATCCACTGTGAACAAAAACTTATATGATGGAAGGTCCTTATGTAAAAAATTAAAAATATATCTAGTATAAAAGAAATAAAAGGGACTAAAATGGAAAAAGTATTTTCATCAGAAGAAATAAAAAATGTTATTGTTCAGTTTTGAAGTTATTTTGACCTTTCTGTATTTCCTGTCTAACAGTTATGGACCTTACGGTAAGGTCACAACTAATGAGCAGATGAAATCAACATTTTTTTGTGGAGCGGTGAATGTAACATCTGGATGCAATAAAGTAGTCAATTTCAATATGTTCACACATAACTAATTATAGTTTCAGAATTATTGTTCTAACAGTAACACAATTTCAATATGTTCACATCTAACTAATCACATAAAGTCAAGTGCATTCATTATAGTACATGTATTTTTCTTAGTAAATTGTAAAATCTAGCATAGACAATCATATTTCCATCTTATGACATGCCACTAGGCCAGTAAAATTCCACTAAAAATGAATTTTGAATTATGCCCTTCTTCAATAAAATTAAAAGGAATTAAAATTATGTGTTCATACGAGGATCCCTCAAGTCCGGCAAGCAAATCCCCTGGGTCTTTGTTATCGGCTTTGTTTCCTGCATGAGATACAAATTAGGAAGAACTAAAACAATACTGTAGTATCACACTTATAGTGATGAATTTAGACACCTACCATCAGTTGAAGCATCAGGAATATATTTTGCTAGCCTGTATTTCTGAAACATGAACGGAGGAGTTGAAGTAAACAGTGAAAGTGACAAATAAAAACTGTTAAAAGGCAAGTGTCACACTGAAATAATATACCTGCAAGTGACTTTTTACATGGTATATTGTTAATCCTTGTACACCCATAATTCTTAGAACTCCTTTTGGAGTTGCTCCTGTTTTATTTGATCGACTAAGTGTTAGCAGAAGCAGAAAATTACATGTCCACATAGTACAAGTAAAATTCAAAGGGCCATAAGCCCAGATAAGTAGAACAGTAACACACATAAAAATCTGTAGGTTTCCTTTGGCATCAAAATTCCTGCCAAACTAAGTTGCAAATTTTGCTTCTTTATGGATAGGTCAACTAATTCCATTCATGAAAAATAGCTTTTACCACTAAGAGTTTGACAAGAATAGAGCCCAAAAAGAATATTTGAAATTTATGAACCAAAACTTCAAGCAGATTGCGTCCCTATGAAAACTATGACAAATTCAACACCAAGTAATAGGAAGGCTCAGATGCTTCTTGTAGCTAACTTCAAAGTGGGTTCTCAGTGGGCAACTCATAATCCCCAAGCTAAGGCATCTCAGATTGGTAGCTTTTGCAACTCATCCACATTTGTATTGAAGTCCAGAATCGCGTACATTTTATTCCCCCACAGAGCAATCATATTTTCATAATACTCCCTCTGTTCTTTTTTACATGTCGCATTAGCTGTCCTAAGTCAAACATTATTATCTTTGACCATCTATTTCAAAAAAAAATCCTTATAGTTTCACAACATATGAATTACATATTATGAAAGTATTTCTCATAGGGAATCTAAAAACATAAATCTTCTGTCATAAACCTACATAAATTCTTTTGAAATCAATGATGAAAGTTACAAATGTTTGACTTAGGACTAATACGACGCGTAAAAAAGCTGAGTATTGAAAAAGAATATTTGTTTGATAGAATATGATTTCATGACATCTAGAGAGAGAGAGAGAGGAAAAAGTGTAATTATACAAGAAAAAAATCCTGCTTAAATGTTCAGTAAAATCAAATTAAAGAACTGGATGGATGTAGATGAGCAGTAGTATGAGCGCATACTATCAGGGCCACCAAGTTGAGTAACAGCCTCAACAAATCTTTCATGCAGTTCATTTGTCCAGCGTAAGCGTTGCCTTGCAGCCATGTTGGTATTGTTATTTGCTCCATTACTAGGACCCATGTTGGCTCCAGGTAATTCCATTTGCTGCTGGTGTGTGCCTGAGTTGGGATTTGGGGCAAAACTAGATTCTGGTTTTGGTGAGTACATTGCTCATACCCTCTGCAAGGAGAAGAAACAGAGACATGAAGAGCCAAATGTTTGATAATATTTAAAGAAAAGGGTCATTTTCATTTATGGTGACAAAAAACGATTCTTTCTGGGTGCTATAAAGTTATGCACAACAACAAAAGTAAAGAAAACATAGAGGAGATGGCACAAAACTATTGCTTCTGTATCCATCTTGTGAGAGAGATGAAAGGTTCAAGAGATGTATCATGCATGGCATATGCTCCTCATTAAGACATGGCAATCAGAAGTAAGATTAACGGAGATACAACTTTCTCGTGGAGCGAGAGGAGACTAATCCTGCCCTAAAAGGAGAAAAACATAAGTGTACAGATACAGCAGATGTCTAACAGTAGACTAGTCAGACACTCTAGCAGTGACCGTCAATTGCTACTATTCTCCATTCACATAGAGGTAAGCTAATACTAAAGAGGGGCATGAATTCAGATAGAGGTAAGCTAATACTAAAGAGGGGCATGAAATTGTTATTAAAAAAAAGAGAGGGGCACTAAATGATTCCTTCAGCTGAAGGCCCAATTTTCTTTTAGAAAGAAAAACATAATTAATTAAATTGGAAATCAAACTTTAACCCCAATTTTGGGGCCGATGCCAAGTCCTATGGTGTGGCGTGAAATGAGATCGACCAATCGCTCCTGCTAGTGCTGAGAAAGGGAGAATAGGGAACTAGGCTAATCGGGCCGTGTTTTGGATGCTAGCATAGACTAGATTACCAGTGACCACGCAGAAACGGAATCGAGACAGAGAAGATAGGAAGATTTGGATTTGGTCGGGAACTAATAAAACCAACCAGTTAACCTGGCACAACATGCAGGGGAATCCGTGGAACATGAGCGAGGCAGGGTGGCTGGCTTACCGGCGAGAGAAGGACGCAATCCAAGCAGAGACGCGCGGATCTCCAGTAGTCCCGTCCCCTCCACGCCCAGCCAGCCCAGAGGGCGGGACCACGGCGTCGCCTCCCCGACGATGGAGGACGGGCCTGGGGAAGCCTGGCTCGATGCGGGCCCCGTCGCCGGCGGTGGCGCCGCCCGCTGACGTTAAGGCGCTGACGGTAATGGGGGGACGGAGTTGGGGGAGGAGGCCGGTGGAGGAAGGCGAGAGAGGAGGAGGAACAAGTGGAGACGGGAAAATGGGTTTGTTGGCGAATATATCCCACCTGACCATCGCTTTGTTGGTTTATAAGCGAGCAAGGAAGACGGCGTCACTAAAGATGACACTAGATTAGACCAAACAAACAAAAAGAAAAAAAAGTCCGCCATGGCAGTAACATATTCACACATCCAAAGTCTACTTTAGGGTTGGGCCAAAAAAGATTTTTCTTACTAGTAACATTATAATTGTAATTTTAACGAAATTTGGATTTCGTTTTAAAGGTGAGGATGGTTTTTTCAATGGAAACGGGTGCTTTTTCTGTGGCACTTTTTTTGTTTTGATGTTTATATCACACACAAAGGGGAAAAGATCATTGTTCTTGGCAAAAAGGACCCAAAAAAACCACACACTTGAAATAAGGTTGTGGACTTCAGACCACAAGAATGACGAAATGGAACAACTTTTTTATTTGAGTTTGTGAGCGAAAAAAAACAACAGTAGTATTATCAACAATGAGGCTTTATTAGATCCATTCGTTCAGAGGTGGAGAGTAGCTGATACCACGTGTGTTTGTGCTGGTGCTTTTTTACGGGAGTCAAAAGTTAGCATGATTTGTCTGTCTTTGCATGGATGCTTATTAACTTGTTTTGTAAAAATTTAGTTCCAAGTACAATCTCCTTATAGATATGGGCATATGGCATACCGTTGTACCACATTACAGATTTGTGGAATAGAAAAAATCGCTAGACCCATTCCTATTTCTCATTTATAATTAAGTCTAAACTGGAATTGTCTGATTCATCATTACCATGCTTTACAATACTTTACTAGATTTTTTATGACAGTTGTTTGAACGATTCTTCATCGTAGTTTATCTTGTCATATGTTTTCAGACTGCAAACCCATATTTTTTAGACTCAAAACCTTGCCAAAGTTTGTTCGCCGCGCTAAGGCGTTAGGTGTATCCTCCAACAATTTGTCCACTGCACTTTATGTGCAGCAGTCATCCAAATATGTCGTAGTAGTTGTCTACTCCACTTGAACAAGATTGGAGAAAACGATGAAAATGTAGCAATACAGAATTTATAAATTCTGGACACGTTTGTATGCTAGTAGCCTACTGCAACAAACAAGATGTGTAGTGTACAATGCAAATGAGTGATGATGTGTAAAGAAACAGTATACATTTATACAGCTATCGACGCCCACAAAGCAAAATCATTAGCCGTCTACGAACCTGGACTCTTGTTATTAGTAGAGGCCTCCATGAACCTAGACGTCATTAACATTAACCAAACCATATGGCATCACCTGCAGCGTATATAAATGCCCAGGCGACGACAAGTACAGCTCTCAGTTTCTGGCCAAAATTAAATGGCGGTCGGCCTGCATGCCACGTAGGACTAGAAAAAAAGCTAGCTGTGTGTGACATGCCGAGCTGGCAAATGCTAATTGGCCCATGGGGTGCGTAACGGTCCAAAGCCTGTTGTTACTCTTCTGTAGGAGTCCTACAAGGCAAGGCTCTATGTCTGCACCTCAGCTTGCTCCAGAATTACGTGTGCGTCCAAACACGGCTTTCTCAGAATTATTACCAGAAATTACATGTACGTCCAAGCACTGCTTTTCTCAGAATTACCATTGTTGTTGGAACTATCACATCTGCTGTCAGTGCCAGGCCTTGATTTCATCTTGAGATAGGCCTTATTTAGTTCACCTCAAAAACAAAATTTTTTTAAGATTTTCTGTCACATCGAAGTTTGCGGCACATGTATGAAGCATTAAATACAGATAAAAATTAAATATATTACCTATAAATCGCGATAGTTACTCTATAATTGAACAATATTTGTCAAATAAAACAAAAGTGTTACAGTGTTAAAATAAAAAAAAAATCTAAATAAGGCCACAGTAGTAAACTAGTAGTGTTAATACAGTGTTGTACAACTAGTTGGAACCGAGCTGGTCGTTGTCGACAGTAACCCATCCCAAGGCTTATTGTATTTGCATTTTGCTCTGGTTTTGGATTCTTGTATTGCAGGCATCTTCAGGACGATGCTGCGAATATTCGCTTTCCGTCCTTTGGACAAGTCACTGATGTGAGCCATGTTCTCTTCCCCTTGAACCCTTGTTGTGTGTGCTGGAGCCGGTTAATTGGCCATGGCAAATTGGAGTTAATGTTATTAAGGTGACAGTGACATCCCACAAAAGTGACATGTACTACTTGTGTGTGGCAGAACCTCCTGAATTAAGTGGCCCCCATGCACACTTCATTGTCCAAAAGACTTCTGATCGACGTGCACGAGTTCCAAATGACTTAAGAAGTCTGTCGGGTGTCCTCGGGAAACCCGAATCATCCACGTAACATTCTTTTCAGGAATTCCCTCATCAAGCATCACAGTATTACAACATTTCATAGATAAGAGAAATCAGAGTAAAAGC
>Ga0182004_10003624_pt1 | contig 12306 bp, 10 predicted proteins | sample Sormic07211540_1_FD_120479 | JGI IMG/M metagenome (GOLD analysis project Ga0182004, IMG submission 120479) | Endophyte microbial communities from Sorghum bicolor roots, Mead, Nebraska, USA - 072115-40_1 MetaG | ecosystem: Host-associated > Plants > Roots > Unclassified | place: USA: Nebraska... | reverse complement strand
TCATCAATTTGTTTCCGTAATCCTGGATCATATTTGATCTCCTCCTCCCAATTAATATCATCCAAACAAGAATTCTGGAGATTATTGGCAGTGCTAGGTTCTGGTGCTTTCCTTTTGAAAAATCGTTCCATCTATTAGTCTGACATTGACACATATAAAAGGAGCGTAAATATGTACACTACTGCAAGTCTAACAATGTGGGAAAAAACAAGGAATGACATCTAATCTCATCGTAAAATATTGTTCTCGCTTGCTGAATGAAGCCGTGCGTGCATCCAGCAGCCGTGTTGCTGTGATTCCGTCCGTGAAGGGGACTGGGGTTGGGGACCTGTGCTCTCCGTGCTCTGTATTATCGTCAGATCAGAAGTTCAGAAAGGAGCTCTCATCCCTTGTCGCTAGGAGGCTGGGAGAGAGATGAAGGAAGCAGATGAAATGACGCGGACTTTCTTTCACTCGTGAATGCCGGCGGCGACGGAAAACAAAGCGACGATGATTGAAATTACGAGAAAATATTTCCTGGTTTCCTTCACGTTAGCTGGGTTGTCAACTGTGGGTGGTGCAGCTTATTGGGCTTTGGGGGGTGCATATAGGACCCAAAACTTGATTAAAGGTGAAAACAAAAATCGAGGTGGCGCATCTGCACCCAGTACACAATATATGCCTTCGCCCCTGAGCACAATAATTGATAATGCATATTATCATATAGAACGTAGGGAAGCATAGCGATATGTATAAGACATCCGAACGCTGGTGTTCACTTATTTTTATTCGTTGCCCTCTCCTTTCCTCATGTTTTCTTATCCACTCCTTTCCATCTTCCTCTAAAACATCCGCCGTTGCTCTTGCTGCCTACGCCCGCACTTCTGTGTCGCTGGTAGAGCTATCCCCCCTTTTCCCTCCCTTCTCTTGTGGATTTGGATCTGAGCTCTCCTCCCCTTCTCCACCTCCTCTAGCTTCTACTCCTTCTTCTACTCCTCCTCTAGGTCTGGATCTATGGGATATGGTGGTGACTAAGGTTTTAGCGATCTCTTGGGTTTCAACGCTCGCACATATTGTAATGGTGTTCTTTGGTTGTTGCAGTATGTTTTTAGGTGATGTTGTAGTAGGGTATGGTTTCGGTGAGCTCTCAGGTTCAGGGTCTTCTCATTATTGCAATGGTTCTCTCTAGATGTTGCATTAGGTTCCAGTCATTTGTTGCAGTACTGTGTTTTGAGATGTTGTTTCAGTTGCTTCAATTTGCATGTTGTACTAGTTTGTTTCATGTTATTGCAGCAACTGTTCAGTGTTGTTGTCCATGGTGTTTCAGTTGCACCATCCAATACTTCAATCTGTAGTACTATGTCTATGGTGTTTCGACTTATTCATCCAATGCTTCAATCTAGTTGTTGTATTAGTTGTTGCATATTGTTGCAGGAGTAGTTCGTTGTTGTTGTAATATAGGTTTATGGTGTTTTAGCTGCTCCATCCAATGCTTCAATCTATATGTTGTAGTAGTTGTTTACATGTTGTTGTAGCAGTTGTTTGGTGTTTATTGTAATACTATGTTTTATGGTGTTTCAGCTACTTCAACCTATTGTTGTAGCAGTATGTCTGGTGTTGTTGCACTATCATGCGCATTCTGTTGCAGCGTTACGTGTATGGGGTAGGCTGTGGGGACGAGTCGACGACGAGCGGATGTGCTAGGGGCTGGTGAGGCGAGGGATGAGGTGAGGATGAGCTCCTTGCGTGGGGAGTAGACGAAGAGCAATCCTCCGTGCGGTGCAAGTAGGGCAGGGGCGAGATGGTTGCGGATGGACGGGTTTCCTTTTCTTTTTTTTTTCTCATTGTGGTGCGGGTGGGGGCTTGGCATGTGGACGCGCTACTAGCACTTTTTTCTTTTCTCCGTGTGGCATGGGTTGGGGGCTCGGTGTCTGGACATGTTGTTGGCGCTGGACGTCCGGGCGCTAGCAGTCCTGTAGAGATTAAGTCAGTAGGTCATGCATAAGTAAACATAGCAAACCACCAAATTACATTGTTGTACTCTTATTCCAAATTGTAAGTCATTTTGGCTTTCTTTAGATATATATTTTTTACTATTACTATGTATCTAGACATGACTTATATCTAAGTACATAACAAAGATTATGAACGTTGCACTATCAACATTTTAGAAGATAACTCTTATGCACACATCTTCCTTCTAGATTGACTAACTATTTGCTAACACCTCGATGAGGGTACTTGATTCGCCACCTTCAAACCTAGTTCAAAGGATGCATGAAAGAGTTGACTTCAAGCCAAATACCAAGGGTGTTTGAGAAGGTCACAAGAAAATATGCCAAAGTGAGATCAGGTCAATCACATAGATCTAAAAATAGATTTATGAGATTGTTCCATAGGTGTGTTGATTCAAGGGATTTAGTAGATAGAACAGGGCAAAATGGTTAAAGTAGCATAGGGTTGTTGAACAAATCACAAATCCTCCAAGCCTAGATTAGTCTCACAAGCAAAGGGGCGAGGGGGATTAGTAGTGGTGGAGTGAATCAAAACTAGAACAACCTATTGTTATTTGCGGCATATGCCTATGGCATCTGCTTTGTAGATTGAAAAACACAAGAGTTGGTGTCAGTCGATCACATGCCCTTTGGTTACATGAGCACCACATAGGAGCAGATGGTTGCACCAGTGCAGGAACTACACCTCATCACCTTTGGTTTAGTTGGGCACGTAGCTAGCATAGGAGGAGATGCTAGCCATGACATCACCCACCTCCTTCATTCCTCCATGCTGCTATGGTGTTGCCCACCTCCCATCCATGAATTACGCTGACTAGGATTTAATGATAATCTAGACCAAAAAATAGTAGGAGAGGTGGACAACAGAATCAAGTACGTCAAGTAGGAGAGGTGGGGCAAAAGAGTGAAAGACAAAGTGAAGGCAAAGGTATATGCATAGGTTTGTGTTTCATAGTCCTTGAGGTGACTAGAGAAGTCATAATGCCTGAATTGATAGGTTAGATAATTATGCTATTAAGAGGGGCAAATAGAGTTTGATTATGGTTATCTAATGCCACTTGTGAGATCAATTGTTGCATTGCATAGAGATTCAAGTGGTATTTTCAAAATCACATGACCAACCTTTAAAATACATAAAAATGCTAAGTAAGTGCTAGAGGTGAACGTTGTCTTGTCGCAAACCATTTAGAGTTAGCATGATTGAAAAACACAATGAGTGCAATGTTTGTAGGGTCATCGAGAGCTCTATGGTGTTGCACTGGAGGGTTATAATAGTGGCCCACTTGGCTTGTTTTTTAACGTCTATACCTAACTATTTGGTGTCCATCAGAGCTTTAGAACATTGCAAGCGGAAGCAACACTAATTCTAAATTTGCTCACTGGAGCTCTTCGACGTGACATTAGAGGTGCATTAGAGGGTAATCCCCTAAGGTTATTCTTCATGCACTTCGAAGCATTACATTCACCAAAAGCTTTGTTGTTGGCATATCGAAGATCTCACTGGAGTTTAATAGCTAGTTTCAGCACAATTGAGCATGCTGGCATGTTACTATTGAGGAATGCTCCCATTTTTAGCCTAGTGAGAGTGTAATGACTAGTTGAGTTGGTGGGGCTTTATATACATGGCATGCCTGGGCATGTAACCTTTTTTGGACTTTTGGACAATCACATACACATAGTAGAGCACTCCTCAAGCTTCTCCACCCATACCTTTGTTTTGGAATTTATCTTTTGAGTGGAATATCAAGATGCTAGTGCACTGCTTTTAGAGATTGCATTGAGTGACATTAGATATCATGTTTTTTGTGTGATTTGCTTGATATACTATTGATGGTTGCCGCCACCTAGATGCCTTGGAGCATCATGACTCTATTGAAGTACTCAAGAAGATTATGAGGTGCTCCATAGTTGGAGTTGAGAGGAGCTATTGGATCCCACCCCATTGGAGAGGCAAAGAATCACTCTAGTGAAAAAGAGGAGTTAGTGCCTTGTGATCGAGTTAGCTTAGAGACCATACCCTCAAGTGTAGGTGGCAACCTTGTGGTGTTGAATCTCGGTAGAGAAACGTTGATCCAATAACTCACCTCAACGTTGACGTAGGTGACTAGCAAGTCAGGGAACCATGAGATAAACTATTGTGTCATCCCTTGTGTGATATTGCTTTTATAGCTCTTTCATTACTTGCATTGCATTTCTAGTGACATAGTTTAATTTACCTCTTTGACATTAAAAATGTGTAGGTTGTAAGCTCACCTGCTAGGTTGCAAAACACTAGATAGTGGTAGAATTATCTTTTGGTACTAATCTTGTTATCTAGTGTCTTTGTTTTTACAAATTGTAATTGGCTATTCACCTCCTCTAGCTATCACGTAGGTACTTGAACGTGGGAAAATTACCGATTTTCATCTCATTTTACTCTAACACACATAGATTAAGGTAGATACGATTATAGTTAAACAAGTCCTAACATGGCACTCTCAGGTACCTAATGGCTAATGTGGATCCCCGAGTCATGAATAGCACCAATGGTTAGCGAGGAAGAGAAAGAAGAAGAAGAAGAAACGTGCATTGCCGTTGGATTCAAATAGAGGATCTCAAAAGCGTCTCGAATCTGAAAGGTGTACATCATCAATTGCTTGTTTACCTTGTGCACATGTTTTATATGATAAATGTTATTTATGTTTGACTGTACAACATGTATTATTAATTGATTATTTGATGCTTTAAAATATCATGTACACAAGAATTTGATAATACTCTCTTTGTCTCCAAATAAATTAATTCTTAGTAATAACAACATCAATTTGACAAACTTTAAAAGAAGAGTAACAACATCAATTCTTAGATGAGCACCTTATGAAAATATATTCTATGATAAATCTAATGTTACTAATTTGATACCAAAATCTTTGCATTTTTTCTAGAAATTCTGTCAAAGTTTAAAAAGTTTAACTTGAAACATTATTTATTCAGGGACGAAGGGAGTATTTCTATAGACTTATATTGTAAATTTAAGCTATTTTTGGCTTGGCAAAAAAAGTTTCATCATAAATTAATATTCGTAAGACATGCCACATGGGCCATCTAGCCCAGGAGTTCTGATTGCCCAACCTGCCTGGTATGTGTATTGGGCTAATGAACCCTTTTGTCCAAGTAAGGAATAACTAAACCCTTTGGAAAAAGTCTACTTTTCCTCTCCAAATTTTTACGAAAGTTCACTTTTCTTCCCTCAACTCTAAAACCGGACAAACCATCTTCCTCAACTTTTCAAATCGTGCATTTTTACCTCCATGAAGCAGTTTCGAAGGTGATTTTGCTATAGTGAATGGTGGTTTTGCTACAGTGACGGCGGATTTGTCCTTTTTCTTTTTTTTAATTATTTCGGCTAAATATTTGAAAAATCATAATAAATCACAGAAAAATTATATAATAGAAAATCCAATTTTGTTGGCCTCCACATAAGTAGATCTACACACTAAATATATAATATAATATGCTTTAGTACAAAGTTTTTACTATAAAGGTTTTGTCTTTGTCTTTTTTTATTTATTTGGCTGAATATTTGAAAAATCATAGTAAATCATAGAAAAATCGTAAAATAGAAAATCTAATTTTCTTAGACTCTACATGAGTATATATACACAATGAACATATAATATGGATATGCTTTAGTCTGACAAAATAATTATAGAAGCTACAACTATGAATTATTTTAATTAATTACAGAAAAGCATAGATCCGAAGCTACAACAAAAAATTTGTATTAAAGCATACCGTATTATATATTTACTGTGTAGATATGCTCATGTGGAGCCTAACAAAATTGGTTTACTATTTTATGCTTTTTCTGTAATTTACTATGATTTTTCAAAGATTTAGCCAAAATAAATAAAAAAGAAAAATACAAACCCTTTATAGAAAAAACTTTGTATCAAAGTATACCATATTATATGTTTATCGTGTAGATCTACTTATGTGGAGTCCAACAAAATTTGATTTTCTATTTTATGATTTTTCTATGATTTATTATGATTTTTCAAAAATTCAGCCAAAATAATTATAAATAAAAAAAGACAAAACCACCATCACTGTAGCAAAACCATCATTCACTGTAGTAAAACCGCCTTTGAAACCGCTCTAGGGAGATAAAATGTACAATTTGAAAAGTTGAGGGAGATGGTTTGCCCGGTTTTGAAATTAAGAGAGACAAAACAGACTTTCGTGAAAGTTGGAGGAGGAAAAGTAGACTTTTTCCAAACCCTTTTGTCCTACAGGAAAATAGATCCATTGGAGAAATTCCCTGCACCTTTTCTCTCTCTGTGTTATTTTCTCTTAGGCCTTGTTTAGTTTTTTTTTTTTGCAAAATGGGTATTATAGCACTTTCGTTTGTATTTGATAAATATTATCCAATTATAGACTAACTAGGCTCAAAAAATTCGTCTCGTAAATTACAGGCAAACTGTACAGTTAGTTAATTTTTTATCTATATTTAATGCTACATATATATGCCACAAGATTTAATGTGACGGAGAATCTGACAAATTTAGCAAAATTTTTTGGAAACTAAACAAGGCCTTAATATCTTTTTCTTTTCACGTTATCCTGCAACTTGATTGGATCATAGAGAATGCAAAAACAAGATCTAACTCCCTCCGGAAGGTATTCAAGGTTAAAATAGTATAGTCACGCAGCAGATATGTTTTCGAAAAACCCACGCAGCATCTTGTGTAGTTCCAACTAAGTGAAAAAAAATATATACAGATTTTTTGTCATGACATAGCCTTGGGGTGGTTTGCGTTGGAAATTAACCATGCAGTCATGCACCAATGCAAGAGTGTCAGCTAGAGATCTTCGTGAGCTCAAAAAAAAAAAAGCTAGAGATCTTCGTGAGCTAAAAGAAAAAGCTAGAGATCTTCGTGTTCTGCGACATGGTGTTTGGTTCGATGGATTAACCTTGAAATAATAGCAGTTTAGTGACGCATAATAAATTCCGATATATATTGAGAAAAAGAACAACAATATATATCATAGATGTGCGATTTAACACTAGCATTACGATCCGAGGCAAACTCAAACTCTCTAGTGCTAGTTATAGAAGAAGCCTAAGAAGAAAGTATAGACATTTTTACGTGCGGTTGTCGACATTAGAGATAACACAAAAATAGACGAAGCAGACCATCGATGGAGGAGAGAAATTGTCTGTAACCGTTAATACGAGAATAATTGCTTATACTAAAATAAGCCAACCTAATTTTTTTCATGCAAATCACCGGACTATTCACGCACATGTTGCGCGCCCGCACCCATATCCATCGCGTGGCCCAATGAGGCGAGCAAGCACGCACATGTGTACCTTTATTTTTCTCTCCACAATAGCTACAATTAGTTGAAGACAACTCAACTATTTAAGTCGGTCTTACTACTTCAGTCCTAGAGTAGCAACGTGGAACTAAAGTCACCAACCAAACCATGCATGTGTGAGTAGGCTTTAGATTTATTTATAATTATTATTTGGGCCAGCCTAAAACTTCTAACACTGTGCCCAGTGATGAGTTCATCCTACAAAATTGATGGCTCGGTTCTATTGTTTATGTTTATAGTTTTATACGAATCATTTGTAATCTTATTCATTCAAAGAGTAAGGCAGTCATATGGATCAATCGCTTCTAATTTTTCTAGCCAAAATGTACTAGATCACCTCGATCGTATGTCCAAGCCATAAATTGATGATGTCTTTACAGCAGTATAAAACTTAGCGTCAGGTTATCATACCCTGTTATGCGTTTTCCCCTACTACACAACTGATACAACGATTGTTTTCCTGTAACTGCCTGCTCAGTTCTGCCTGAAATTTGCAACTAAAAAGTGTATCCAATATGTACAACAGCACATGATTCTGAAACAACGAACGTTGTTTTAATGAACCACTCTGATAACTGCTAAACATCGGAAGACCATAACGAAAACAAAAATACCAAATGTGGTCAGAAACAGAATAATGAATGAAAGAGCAGAAGTAAATTTAACTTTATAAGCCCTTCAACCTATCTAACAATTAAATTGGGTAGCGAGTATTACAGATCCATGAGCCAATACGTGAAACTACTAATTAAAAATGCTTTTGCAGGTCTCCTCAATCCGCCCATACATACAGTTTGTTTTGATACGATGGCACCATATACACATGAACTTGTAAAATAATGGGGCAACTGACTAATCTGATCAACCTCAGCCCAACAGATTTATTGTCAATTTTGACCGGGCAGATCGTCACTTCACATGCCAGGTCTTACTACTGATTGAGTTGGCCAATTGTCATTCCAAGTGGTGTGTGATTCAGGGTCCAATTGTGCCTGTATCGAAGTAGAGTGTTGTCCCAGAAGATCCACCCGCAACACCCTCCATGAGCGCGAACCGCATGTCCTCCGATGGTTTCCAATGCCTCTTCCTCTGGTTGATGAACCAATTGTTGATCTGCTTTGGGTCGAGACCGGTCATCGCTGCAAGCCTCACCTTATCTTCCTCCTGTCAGAAGCACAACATCAGATTACATATCAGACAATTGTTACAGGCTTACAGCACACCAGGTTCAGGTTGTTTGGTGCCTACCGTAGGATAAGGCCAGCGGTAGTGAGTGTTCCACCACTCTAGTAATACTGTCCGTGCATCCTTCGGTAGCTTCCCTTTCTTCCGCTTCTTCAGGAACTCCGAACGAAGACGGCTGAGGCATCCACTGTACTTCTTAAGAAGCATTTCCTTGAGTTCGTGGTCAGCTAAGCGAGAGCTATGTTCTTGCCCTATGTCTGGCACATCAGTGTCCCCTGAGCACTGCTCATCCTCAGACGACCCCATCATGTCATCTGGGAAGGAAAGATCAAGTCAGCAATAAACCACTTACAAGAAGTCTAGGCATCCACATATCACCTGAAAGTATGTTTTGCAAACAAGCTGAGTAGAATGTACTGAAACAAACACATGTTAATGATGTTCCCATGTAATAAGGCCTAGTAACATTTCCCAACATAGGAATCATTTGCCTATACAGTCTATAATTTTGGGAGTTACACACTAGGGAACTACTGGTACTTGTTCATGCAGTCATTGCATGAAAATATGGACATGCATCATATCCATCAGTTGTGGTAAATCCACGACAATTATCATGTGTGAACATAGTTTTCTCATCTCTGAAACATGATTGGAGGCCAAAAAGAAAGAAACAATGAGTACCTTCAGAAATGATTTTCTTTCTAAACCAATGTACCTCTAAAGTCATCTTTGACATTTCAGTAATACATGTGTCATATTCTTTATCGCATAGAAACAGACACAAGTTATTAGCTTTTGGGCCTTCGGCTGGTAGCAACATAAGGTCAGACAGAAAAGGCCTTGTTAAGCATTAAGCTTCCAAATGAAATGATGTTGGGATGGCACATAAGTCCATTCTATAGAAGCTGTCACGTGATCCAGTACAAAAACTTCTGCGTAGAGACATGTTTCCATCAAAATAACTGCTAAACTGGATAGCAAAACTGTTTTTCAACAAATATCTAGCTTTAACAAGATCTGATAAATAGTCCGTAACATAATTTGTCAACCTAAGCTCAAAACTCTCACATACTAATACCAGCTTTGGACCACCAATGGTCCACCTCAAAGTTCTCACCATCCCAAAACTGAATCTTGCTTCTAACAGACAAATATGAGAAGACCTATTTCCATATCAAACACTTTTTCATTGGGAGAAGTATGCAAAATCTTGCAGATCTGATTGTGTGACTACCAGATCTTCTTTGAGTACTTCATTACATGATCCACCATAGCACAAAAACTACAAATAAATATTTTACATGTCCCACCAAAAAAGTGCATTTTCATTGTTTATTTTTCCTTTCATCCCACTCAACAAGAATCCATAAACTATTTCTTTAGAAATCCAGTATTGATTTTTTTTTTCAAAAAAGAAGAATAGGCCCTATGGTCCTGCCTTTTGTCACTAGCAGAAAAGTTATTGTTATTATATGGCATGACCAATAATGCATAGGATGGTAGCATTTCCAGATCTTATTTTCCAGAAGCGCAGATCAAGATTCACAATTAAAAATGGACAGAGCTGGTAAAAGTTAAACAGGTTTATTTGACTCAAATCACCCGGAAGTCACCATCTCCGGCAGTCACCATCTGAGTTCATATGGCACAAACTCCAATCATATTTCATAATTTCCTATGAGCAAAGAGCCTAAGATAATCTTCCAGTCATAACACATCTGCCTACACTTTTTCAGTGTATTTTTTTTAGATGATGGAAGAGTATTCCAGGAAACACACACAACACACTAGGAAGTTTGATGTAAAAACAAAATCTGAAACATATGATCTTATTGCAGACCATTCTTCCCTCAATGAAATTGTGTTATAAACTTGCCACAACAGTACATCATCTATCACCTCCTGTGGCCCTAGATTGATTGAAATATATTATCTATACAGACATATGGTTGTTGTTGGTTTTGGCTCTGTAGAGCTATTAACTTATTAGTAATTTATTCTTGAAATCTACAAGCCAATAACTGACTTTCTTACACAAAGGTTCATAACATGAAACTTTGTAGGGATCCACCCCTATAAGAAAAAAAAACCATATATTGCCCTTTGGATTGGAACCCTAAGAAACTCCATATAAATTTTGGAGGAAATCTAACATCAGGTGGACCTCTTTGAAATTTTCTTCCCTCTCCTCTCTATTTGAATTCCTGTCAAAAATGTATGTTAGCAACTTTCCCAGAGGGGGGGGGAGAGAGAGAGAGAGAGAGATTCATGCGGGCCGTCTCAATCCGGAGGAACTTTGGAAGAAATATAACATGTAAACCTCTCTCTCTCTCTCTCTCATAGGATCCTAATATGTTCAATCATTTGTTCCTATGGGCCACATAGGTAAAGATACTACGATCCAAAGGAAGGATGCACCTATCAACATGATCTAGTAATAAAACCGATGTCATCTAGCCGCAAACACACATGATTATGTTGCGCTCAAAGTGGGAGAAGTAGAAGATAACTGCAAAATTCACCAAGGACATGAGTTTTCCCCAAGAGATAGGACTTAAACCTATTTTCATTTCCTTTTGACTCAACTGGACAAATCACTGGTCCTTGATGAACTAATCAAACAACTCAGACACAAACTCTCATGCATGCACATGCATTTGAAACTAGTACTTCCTAAACAAGATTATACTAATTCCATTAGACAGATATTGTTGGAGGTTTTATGAGAAATTCTTGTAGTGAGCATTATGACATATAAATATAACAATTACAGATGGATCATAGAACAATGATATAGCATTTATGACAGGAAATACGGTCAAAGTTCGAAGGAAAAAGTCAAAGTTTCCAATTATTTTTACCAGGATCAAGTACATGCAAACAACATCTTTTTTTTTTTAATTTTGTACAAACTAAGTTCAGCCCTGTCAGAAATGTACAAGATAATATTGGCAAGTAGGTTTACATGCATAAGTGACCCTGTTTTTAAAAAATAGAAACACAGATACTGTGACTACACACTTAACTATAGCTATGGAAAACAAAATTCTTGTTTTTTGCACCTAGTTAGCATTATTTGATGCATAACCTTTGTGCATTAATCCGTGTGATATAAGATTAATTCAGAGAGGTCACGACAGTGTACTGCACCTTATGCAGATCGGGCCTGCCCCTACAAATACCTGAATACATGATTTGTGTAGTTTTTTACAGACCATATGGTACAATTTCATCATTTGTGAGATGATCTTTTTTTTGGGGGGGCAGGGGCAGGAAATAGTATATAAAATTTCACTCTTTCACAGAGGACGAAAATTTCAAAAACCTCATGCATGTCAACAAAGTTGTGGATCAGCTCTAGCCAGCCCCATATTCGTTTTCTAAAGGCCATCAGGCACATGCATGCACAAAATATAGCAAGTTTTCTTGGATGATTGCCGTGTATGTCTGTTGTTGACCATAGGCTAAAAGATGCAGGGTATATACATCTCCCATTACCGAAAAGAAGTATGCATCACATAAATGGGTACTTGTAGGTCTTGTCAAGTCAAAGCATAGCATTGCTGTTATTTACTTAGGCCTTGTTTAGATGTGAAAAATTTTTGGATTTCGCTACTGTAGCACTTTCGTTTGTTTGTGGTAAATATTGTCCAATCATAAACTAACTAGGGTCAAAAGATTCGTCTCGTGATTTACAGGCAAACTGTGTAATTAGTTTTTGTTTTCGTCTATATTTAGTGCTTCATGCATGTGCCGCAAGATT
>Ga0182004_10003623_pt1 | contig 12306 bp, 6 predicted proteins | sample Sormic07211540_1_FD_120479 | JGI IMG/M metagenome (GOLD analysis project Ga0182004, IMG submission 120479) | Endophyte microbial communities from Sorghum bicolor roots, Mead, Nebraska, USA - 072115-40_1 MetaG | ecosystem: Host-associated > Plants > Roots > Unclassified | place: USA: Nebraska... | reverse complement strand
TAGGGCATTCTTGGCCCGAACCAGTATAAACCCTCTGTGTCTCACTTGCATCACCATCCAAGCTTGGGTAGTCACGCAGACTTACACTCGTTAGTGCCTAGACCACGAGTCTAGACGCCGACACAATTACTTGAAATATAATATGACATTTTTATCCCTTTTTGGGTCTAGACTCTAAACGTGGAGTCAATGTGATCCATGACATGTTTATTACTCCGTCAAATAGTGGAGGGCCACCCAAAGTCAACAACGACAAGTGACCTTAATATATCAATCCAGCATATTAGGTTGTTGCATACAAATGCTCTTCATTCAAACTAGGATTGCTAAATTCCGGTCAACAAGAATTTAGTTATGGCCGTTTCTGAGATGCTTCTCTTGCTTCCATTTGGACTTCGCATAGTTTTTTCCCCGTGTTTTGTAATATGCAAATCCACTATTTTGAAGATGTGCGGATGCTCACATCAGTTAGAGGGTGATGACGAAATCAGAATTGATGGTGACATTACCAGAATAATCAGACAACAGGTTGTTCAATTAGACATGGCAATATGCTCGTTAAAAGTGTGCATGAGCACCAGATCATTCTGTTTCCATTTTCAGCGGCCTTTTCAGTGTTTCGGCCATATCTCCTAGATGCAAACTTTGTTTTTTATGATCTTACACATGTTGGAACGGCTATGAAGTTTCGTAAAAGATTAGCCTCTACTAGCTGTGGGGATCTTCCCTTTTATAGTTAGGGAAGATTTCAATATTATTAAGAATTCATCTGAAAAAAAAAATTCAAGGTACAATGACAAATAACCTCTTTTATTTAATGTTATTATTGAGACTTTGAATTTAAGAGCATCTCCAACAACTTGGTAAAATTCACTTGTCAAATATTGAGTTATAGCAAGTTGCTAATTTGTTTAGCAAAAGAAAAAAAGATGTGTCTCCAATAAGTTGCTATTCTCACTTGGTAAAAATAGAGGATGACAGATGGGACCCGCTCACTTAGTAAAAGAATATGTGTCTCCAACAAGTTGTGCTCGGGATAGCAATTTGGGATAGCAACTTGACAAATCTCGGCAGTAGAAACCTCTGGATAGCAACTTGGAAAATTTAGCAAGTTGAGATAAGAAATTGTTGGAGGAGGATTTTTATGCTTTTAGCAAATTTGGTAGGATAGCATGTTGAAATACCAAGTTGTTGGTGTTGACAGGGAGGAGATACACTTGGGCAAATTATGCAAAGGTGCCGACTTATGAAAAGTTACATCAGATTTTAGTAACAGCAGATTGGAAACAAAAAATCCCACTAGCTTCTGTTCAAGCACTTTTGCTAGATATGGGAAACCATCTCATAGAGAAAAATGTTAGGAATTTTAAATTCGAATTAGCTTAGTTGACTAGAGATAGTTTTAATGATCTGGCTAAAGGGGTTTGTGAATCTGAAATTAGGGGTAGGTCTCCTTCGAAGAGATGGCAAAACAAAATTAGAAAGGTAAGACAGTTTCTTAAAGGATGGTCTAGAAATTTATCCTCCCAAAGTAAGTAGCTTAAATCTATCTTGTTAGCTGAGATAGATGAGTTGGATAGAAGGGCTGAGATTAGCTTGTTGTCTCCTCAGGAGGTAGATCTTAAACTACATCTCAAAAAACCATTAATTAAGTTGTTGAGAGAAGACGAGATTTATTGGATCCAACGATCAAAAACATCAAAGTTATTGCAAGAGGATGACAACACCAGATACTTTCACCTAGTGGCTCATGGAAAATACGGGAGAACAAAAATTATACACCTAGAACAAGATGAGGAAATCGTTGTTGGGGATGAGGAAATTATTGTTGGGGATACAAACCTAAACAATTACATAACTAAGTTTTATAAAAGACTGTTTGGACCTTGAAAGGATCAAAATGTCCAAGAGGAGAGTCAATTGGGCTAATTCAAAAAATTAATGCAATAATTAAAACCTATTAGCCCATTTCACCCCTCAATGCCTAAAGTGTGTTTCCTAATAATTCTACCAGGATAAAAGTTTTGCACCCTAGGTTTCAATCCTATACTAGCACAACAATTCTAGGAATGTAAAGACAAGAATTGAAATGCTTGAAAGTAAATGTTCAAAGTAAAGAGGATAGGAACACCGCGATGTTTTTCCGAGGTATCAGACAGTCGCCACCCACTAGTCCTCGTTAGAGCACACGCACAAGGGTGTAGCTCCCCCTTGATCCACGCAAGGATCAAGTGCTCTCTACGGATTGATTCTTCATCGCTCTAACGCAGCGAATCGCCCAAAATCGCTCATAAGATGAGTTGGGTCATCCACAAGCTCCGCCAGATTATCATCAAGCTCCCAATCACCACAAAGTCGTCTATGTGATGGAGATCACCAAGAGTAACAAACACAAACTCTCACTTAACCATAACAAGCCTAATGAGAAAGATAAATGCACACTTGCTACTCCGTATGCACTAATGAGGTCCTTAATCTTGGATTATCAAATCACAAACACCTCACTAGGCTCTTGCACTCCCTTTCTCTCAAATGGTTGCTTCAGCTGAACAAATGGGCAAGAGAGGTTCTTTGGATGAGTAGGAGTTGTATGTATAAGCAAGCCCTCAAATCTAATCGTTACCCTCCAACTCAGCACCTATCGGGGTCATCCAACGTGTTCAAATCCTATGCTGAAGCAGTTGACCGTTAGAGGGCACGTCGGACTCTGGCCAACGTCCAATGCTTACTCATCAGACATGTCCGACAACCCTTGGAGCAAACTTAGACCTCCCTGCATAGTGTTCAGTGCGAGGCTTGGCGTCCGACACCGAACCCTAGCGGCATCCAATCACAAGAAATGTTTTAATCTATGACGGATTCTCAGTGATAGATTTAGAGAACGTCATTATCAGCATCGAATATCCAGCCCAAGACCTAATAACAGACCACATATATAAGGTGCCACAAAACCTAAATCCACCCATCATCTAGCCACCACCATCCACCCTTCAACATCTCTGTTTCCCAGTCAAGCGACGCTGCTCCCTATGATACCCACACCCACCTCCATCACTGTGAGGGTATAAACCCCTATACCCTTACGGCTAGACTTGGGCCAGGAGATTTGGCACATTACGAGACTGCTTGAGGCTTGATCTAACTACTTGGAGTTTCACGCAAGGAAACAAGACTTGGAGATCAAGCAGGATTCTAGTCGGTTAGAATAGGAATTGATATCGTATCTATAGCAATTGTAATCGACTAGGATTAGTTTCTAGATTTGTAACCCTGCCCTCTAGAATATATATAAGGAGAGGCAAGGGACCCCTTAGTTCAATTCAACACATCTTAGATCAATACAAACAGACGCAGGACGTAGGTATTATGCCCACACGGCAGCCAAACCTGGATAAAAACCTTGTATATGTCTTGCGTCACCATCAAGTTCGTAGCTTGCGCACCTGTCTACCGATAATCTACTACCGTGGTTATACCCCAAGGTAGACTGTCGACCAGCTTTCGTCGACAGTGGGGCGCCAGGTAGGGGGTGTGCGTACAGCTCTCCAGACGAATAAGATGGTCATCATCCCCGCTTCCGCTGCCGTGGCAGAAGGCCTCATGTTCACCGTCAACCAGATCACCTGGACGACTCGCGCCGGTGGCATTATGGCCATGGCTTTGGAAGAAAACCAGATCCAATCTGCGGCGACGATGGCGGTGGGGCGATCAAGTCAACCACGATCACCCCTGCTCCGACAACGTCGCCGACCACTCTGACAACTCCAACAACGTCGCCGAACACACCGACAACACGCCCTCTGCTTCCTCGCTACAATGGGAAGCGGATCGACAACTCTGACCTGCTCGAGGCCGTTGATCGCACCGATCACAAGCTTTTTGAGGCCTTCAATTTGGTAAACTCGATCTTGGGCTAGGCCACCAGGACGACGCCACCTGATTGCCATGGATCTACTCGGTCAACTCGTGTCACTACGCACGAACGGTTGGGAACGGCCCTAACGATCACGGCTACCCCGGAAGGACGGACCGTTTAGATCAAGACAACCTCCCAGAGCAGGCGCCTTTCGCTTTTCCCTCACGGCTTACACAACGCAGCCAACCTGGCTTCGCGTCATACCCGACGACTATTCGCGAACTCTGAGCCAGTAGATTCGACACCGAGTCAACACGTGCAACCAGCACGCCACTTCGTCAACATGGTCTCCGTCCGTACTCTGCCGGAGAATAATACCGTCAGCACACACTCTAGCACGGGCTCCGTCCCTACCGAGGTTCTACACCCCGAGGACGAGGACTACGATATGGATCTCCCCCCATACCCTCCGGGTTTCTCTCACTTCCCAGTTTTTTCCTCCCCGACGAGGAGATCTGGTCCTCAATGTTAGCAATGATGAGCCAGTGCTCGATGGGGAGACCGACGATCAAGACAACAGTGCGAACAGCGCAACGAGTCGCTTCTTTTAGGCTACTGGAGAAGCCCTTAGAACATTCTATAAGCTCTCTCACCAAAAAAAAAGCTTTGTTTATTGCCTTCGCTAATTCATGGCCATAGCCACGTGTTGTGCTATTGATTTGTTGTTTTATTTTTGTTCTTTGAAATTTTTTGGCCACTGCTGTGCATTGGCAAGCTGACGCCGTTAGAGCAACTTCAAGAGCTTATGTAAATTTGGATCTCTAAATTGGCTCTTTAAATCTTTATAAACCATCAAAACATATGTGTGTCTAAATTAAGCTCTCTATTTTAAATTTGAGATAATATGACGTGAGACCAGTGTCCTGTATGAGAAGATTGTGGGCCTGCATGCTGCTGCCGGACGGTCAAATACCATAAAAACATAGATGATGAGCGATCCTTGATATCCAAATCTACGAGTGACAAAGATGGGATAGCATACTCGGCCTTTTGGCGATCGTGTTACCGAGACTATTGGAGCCAATTTTTTCCAGAAAAACGCTAAAACAAAATTTATGGAAGGTTTTACCGAAACTCTTGGAGTGCTCTTTACTATGCTGAATGTTATTAACTTTTTGTTAGGAGTATTTTGGTAATTTGCCACTTGTGTTAAGTTTTTTTTCAACAAGATATTTGTGTTATGTTGTGTCTTCATCAGTGCAATTATTATGGGACGGAGGGGTCATCTTAGCAACTCTAGTGTCAATAATAATATGTCATATAGACAATGTCGTTCACTTGTCTTATAAACTGTATTTTTTCTGCCAGTCTGCAGTATTTTTGTGCAACGATAAATCAGCGAATAGTATTTTCAGCCATAACTTTTCATACCAGCGAAAATAGAACACACGACTGACGCATCCTGCACAAGCATCTCACAGCCATCAAGTGCATTGACTACCACTAACATACTGTATATGCAGCCGTGCTTAGTCGGAGATTCAAATTAAAGTGAATAGATTTTCAAACAAAACAAAAAAACACTCAACTGACACAAATTTTGACTTCCAATAATATTATCGATGTCTAGGTTGTGATATTTCAAAACTCTTCTTTTCCTAACTATACTTTGAGGTACAAGTTTTTGTTGAATTTCCACGCTTTGTAATATTAATGTTTCCAGAAATTACAGATGACAGTTTCCAAAAATCCGGAATTATAGTGATGAAATTGGTTAGCGATATATCTTCGAAAATTTGGCATCAAGCTCTAGAAACCATCTAGTTATCTTCTGCAATGCTTTGAAAAATTCGCAAGAATTTCTGGAAGTTCTCCAAAACGCCAAACTGAAAACGGTGTAATGGCCAGTTGAACAACCGGTTTGTTCAGTTGGCCCTGTATATATGTAACAAAAGCAAACATCGAGCTCCATAAACCAGAAACCATCATCCAGCATGTTGAATTGAAACAAAATAAACATACACCTTGGGATTGAAAGTAACCCCTCTTGCTCCCTCTTCTTCCAATTGGCGAAAAAAAGAGTGTTCAGCACTGGTTAATATCATCCCTTCTATCTACACACCTCAAAACATGATGTTTGGGAGCCTCTCTGTATCTCTCGCGCTTACTCATCTTATTGTTCTTGCTGCAATTTTTTCGCTCTTTCCAACGACGGAAGAAGGGCAGGGGGCGGACGTCTCTGTAATAACACTGTTTGCCAGGATCTACTGCGCAGCGGCGATCGTGGACCGGCCGGGCCACGCAGGCGGTAGCGCCTGTTTGCGGGGCGGCGACGGCGGTGCCTTCTGGGCTTGAGCAGCAGCCTCGAGTTCCGATGTCAACATGTCGAACATGACCTGGACGTCCTTGTAGCCGCAAGTCTGCACGTCCTCGTGGAGCTTCAGAATACCACCACTGCCTGATCTCATGGTGTCCAGGTGAAATCCTGTCAGATGAATTGTGATTTTAAAATAAAACTCCTGCCTAACCAGATGCCAGGACAGTGAAAAGGAATTATCCAAGCATTCCCTTAAAATCTCAGCATAATAGCATGTCATCATACATATAAGAAAACTTAATTAACAACGGTGGGTGGAAGGGTTGGTACGATATATGGGGGAAATAATACTTCGTAACTATTGAGCCCAGACAGACTTCACTGTATGGGCCAAAGCGTCAAATGTTGTGAAGACAAAGAAGCCCATGTACTTTGTGTCTTTTGCTTTGGGCCATTGCCATTGTGCTCCCCGCCCTGTTTGGTTCTTTTTGGTAAATGTTATTGTCTGTCACATTAAATTTTGGACATATGCATAGAGTATTAAATATATATTATTTACGAAACTAAAAACACAGCCAGAGAGTAATTTGCGAGACGAATATTTTGAGTCTAATTAGTCCATGATTAGACACTAATTGTCAAATAAAACGAAAATGCTACAATACCTATTAAACTTTAACAACCCCAACCAAATACCCCATTAGTTGCAGCCTAAGTTATCTAGTCAAAATGTTGGTTTTTAATCCAAAAGATTAAGAAATGACTATGCTAGTTTGGTATATACAGTGCATCTTTGAGGACTGTCGTAATTGTTTGAAGGCTTTTCCTAACAAACAAAACAGGGCCCGATTGAAAAACTAAATAAAGAATGTTATTGGAGATAAGGCTTAGCTTTGTTTAACTAATTCAAGGAAGTGTTTACATTCATTCCCATTGCAATGTGAAGTGTAACACCAAAAGAAAACATAAATCGGCAAAGAAAGGTGATATGAACTTTTTTTATGATGAAACAGGAGGAGCGGACCCTACTGATTAAAGATATACAGTATCAAAGAACAAATTATCTTAACAAAGCAAGTTAGAGAGAAAAAAAAGAAACAAGGAAAATGAAGGTGGTATGTAAAGACATCTTTTCGGGAGAAGAAAGGAAATTATTCACTTTATTATCATGTAAATGTGACACTTCTCTAGGACTAGGACTAAATCATAAAATGACATCATGGAACAGGAACATTAGAACCATCCCAAACTGAAGAAAAGGCGCTTCCTAGTTCCTATTTAAAAAGCTGAAGAAAAAGCGCCAGAAATTAAACAATCAATCCAATGGACGGCTGGGGACAAAAAAATAGTTGCCATCTTCAATAAAGAAGATGCAAAAGCTCATCAGTCCAACAATGAGTGCCTGTTTAGATCAAAAAGTTTTTGAATTTTGACACGGTAGCACCTTCGTTTGTATTTAATAATTATTATTCAACTATGTATTAGCTAGACTTAAAAGATCTGTCTTACAAATTATAGATAAACTATACAATTAATTATATTTTATTTATATTTAATATTTTGTACATGCATCAAAAAATTTAATGTATGACCAAGGATTTTATAAACTTTTGGATATACGCGTCATAAAAAGGTTGGTACGAGTCATAGCTTTTAAGAAACTTCCTGCACATGAGTAATCATGCTCTAGCGCCATCCGCAGCTTTTTTCCCTGCGGCTCATCAGTTGGCTCGCGAGGATGTAGCCTTCCGAAACTCGGTATCGTACCACTTTGGTTTGTGTGTGACAAATATTATCCAATTATAGACTAACTAGGATCAAAATATTCGTCTCGTGATTTACAGCTAAACTGTCTAATTAGTTTTTGTTTTCGTTTATATTTAATGTTTCATGCATGTGCCACAAGATTCGATGTGACGATGAATCTTGAAAACTTTTTGATTTTCAGAGTAAACTAAACAAGGCCTCAGTTCACCCAAAAATCAAAAACTTTTCAAAATTCTTTGTCACATCAAATCTTACGACACATGCATAAAGTATTAAATATAAATGAAAACAAAAACTAATTGCACAGTTTATCTGTAAATCGCGAGACGAATCTTTTAAACTTAGTTACTCCATGATTGAACAATATTTCGTCAAATAAAAACGGAAGTGCTACAGTGTTAAAATAAAAAAAAATAGATCTAAACAAGGTTTGTTTAGTTCAAAAAAATTTACAAACCAAACATTATAGCATTTTCGTTTGTATTTGACAAATATTATCCAATTATAGACTAACTAGGTTTAAAAGATTCATCTCGCAAATTATACATAAACTGTGTAATTAGTTATTTCTTTTATCTATACTTTATACATGTGACGCAAGATTCGATGTGACAGGAAATCTGAGAAATTTTGTAAAAATTTTTAGAAAGTAAACAAGGCCTTAGAATAGAATCTCTCACCTCTCGCTCGGGACAGGATATGGTAAATCTTCCAAGCTTGGAGATAGGATATGAATCTGTACAAAAATATGGTAAATCTTCCAAGCTTGGAGATAGGATATGGATGCTGTACATAATTATGGTAAACCTTCCAAGCTTGCACAGTTCCTGTGGCCCTATATATGGTGCGGTTTCTGTAGAAGCTCACCATATCCATCGGCAGTAGGAGTACGGCCTTGTTTACTTCTCAGAAAATTTTACAAAATTTTTCATATTTTCCGTCACATCAAATCTTTAGACGCATGCATGTAGTATTAAATATAGACGAAAATAAAAACTAATTGCACAGTTTGGTCGAAATTGACGAGACGAATCTTTTGAGTCTAGTTAGTCCATGATTGAATAATATTTGTCAAATACAAACGAAAGTGCTACAGTGTCCATTTTTTAAAATTTTTCGGAACTGAACAAGGCCGTATCCAAGGCACAAGATATTTAAAGCCAGCACGTGGCCCGATGGCAAACATTCAAGCGGCCATGGCCCACCTGTCTGTGGCGCTAGAGGTCAATGGCAGCTGGGGCTTTATGTCAAGGCACCATCATGGCCTGTGTGTGGGTAGGGTACGCCCTGCGTGCCTCGTGCTGAGGCCACGCGGCGCGGCGGCCATTCAAGTCGAGATCGTTCAGATTTCGTGCAGCAACAAGATCCGGGGGGCGGAGTGGGGGATGAATCCAATGCAATGCAAGCGATTGCCGTGCCGTCCTCTGTTCCACAGCAATTGCGAGCGCCAGTGCTCTGCAGGCCACTGTTACGGGCTTATGACCTCCTGTACCCTTCAAGGGATCACCCTGATGAATCAAACGTTTTTAACCCCATTTGGTTGGTTTTAATATTGTGCAAATTGCAAACGTGATATTGACCTGTACATGTCAGCTAGGTCGATTTTCAAGGAGAATATCATCGAATGGGTTCTACTGCTGAGATTCCCAGAGCAGAGGGTTAACGAATTTGAGTTCAGGTCATTTACTTTATAATATTGAGGAAAAAAAACAAAGGGCGAAGTTCAGTTCAGAAATAGTAATAAATCATCGGTAAGCGCAGCGTTAAAATAAAAAAGGCGAACCTAGTACCTAGTGAATCACATTTCAGATGGTGAATCGCCGGTCGTAAGCCAAGCGTGTAACCGCAACAGAGTCGTAAGAACTGAATCACTAAAAAGGAAATTCGTAGAGACGAGCGTCCTCTAATTATAGGCGCATGCATGTATATTTCTGGAGATGATGAAACCCTTGTTCCTATGAAACGAAGAACATGGTTTATTATAGAAATTAGAATCAGCACCCAAACAGAAACAGAGCAAACACACGATCAGGGTTCGATCGGCAAACGCGATCGAAAGGATAACAAAATCGAGCAACCTACTGCTACGGCGGGCAGGAGGCCGAGATGTACCGTCGCTCCCAATCTCTCCATCGATTCTCCAAAGCTAAACGACGATCGCCTCAGTCCGACGATCCTCCACGTACGGAGCACAACGAAACGAAACGAAACGACCGACCGGGTTAGAGGAGAAGGGAAGAAGATAACTGACCAGGCTTACGCGCGCGGAGCCGCGCGGCGACGGCGGCCCAGGCGCGGCGCGCGCGGGGCAGCACCTTCCTCCGCCACCACGCCACCATCAGCGCCGACGGCCTCCAGGCTCCTCCTAGTCCTCTCCTCTCCTCTCTCCTGACGCGGGCGCGGTGCTCTGTCTGCGAGGAGGACTGGTGGAGGAGGAGGCGCGGTTCGGCAGGAGGCAAGCAAGGGCACCAGCGCAGTAACGCGGGGGCGGCTTTATCCGGTGGGTTTCGTTGCGGTCGGCGGGGATGTGTGGGCTGGGTTGGGCCGGTGCGGGGGCTGTGTGGCCTACTGGCCTGGCCTTGCGTCCTGCCGGGTTTCCAGGTGCACGTGGTTGGCGCCTGGCCGCCGCCGCGCCGACTCGTACACGCTGGCCTGCCCAGTGGGAATGGGAACCCTCCTCCCGAAATATCTGTTTCTATTCTACCGCGAGGCTGCATCGAAACGCGAGGAAGATTTGGTTCCGCGAGATAGTTTTGTGATGATGACACATTAATTTTAATTTGAAAAAAAAAGGTTGTGCAATTATGTACTGGATTTATTTTGGGTAAACTCCACCGTCTATATATAGCGTTGACATATTCGATACGTCTAATCCGTATCTGAAATTTTAAAATGTGAATTAGTGCGGCAATCTCACATCTAGTACGTGATCTGGCAGTTTAAAAATCACACAACTCAAGTCTCTGTAAACATTTTTTTTTTCATATAAGAATAAGCCTACTAATTACTACTATAAGAAAAATATCTATCTGCCCACGTGTAGCCGTGGCCACGTATCGGGGCTACCTGACAACGTGACATAGCAGCAGGAACTTGACACGTCACGCTCGGTCACATGTTTGGAGCAATATTGCACCACAACCCCATCATTCCTCATCGCGACCCGGAAGGCGACGTAGCTCCTGTCGTACGACACGTGGCTGCCTCCCATGAAAATTTTCGTTTCCTTTCTCTATCCATGATGGATATTCTTTTTCGTCCCATTTCTCTACCCAAATGGATATGTTTCTTTCTCTTATTTAATTGTAGTGGCACCACTAGACATAATAACAGCCGTAAGCATAGATCGATTCGAAGAGTTTAGAAGAAAAAAAAAAGATTCCAAAATTTACCAATTTAGCCGTTGTCCAAATAAACCTTATCTAAAAATAGCTAGAGTTGTCCAACAAGCAAAGTAAAACTTAGCATTATATATTTGTATTCAAACCTACCATGTAATCTCCTACAACTAAAAAGACTAAAAAGTGGACATTTTTTTTGGTGCAACAAACGTTTCGTCCTGCCTACCTCCCCTGCGATCCCGAGAGTCAAAGAAGCCATGCGCCGGCAGGTGGGACCATCTCGCGCTCCATCTCCTCCGCAATCTCGGTCCAATCACAACTCCATCACGCACATGCCCACGCCCACGCAGCCGCCTCCTCTCCCACGCTGCCTCCCCTCGCACAGGCCATCGTCCTCGCCTATCTCCGATCCGGCAGATAGGTCGCCGAGTAGACCATTCCACCGCCTCCCTAAGTTAATCAACAGCCACACCCGTTCTTCATCTCGACATATGCGGCAACAACGGTGGCGCCCCCTTCATCAGCAGCATCCTCGACGGCAGATCCGTAGTATCTAGGCGCCCCCTTCATCAGCAGCGGCAGGCTTCCTCTTCATCAGCAGCGGCAGCGTCCCCAGCGGCAGATCCGTTGTATCTAGGCACAATATTTGTTACGAGCGCCACGGTCCCCCTCTACGTGCATCCATCGTGACCTTGGTGGCGACGGCGACACCCTTTGGCATGCCGACAGTGGATCCACGAAGGATGGTGTGGGCTTCTGATATGCATGAACTACGTCCTGGGCATTGGATTTGTGATGTTGAAGCTCCTTTCTCGAGCAAGGCTACATCGATCCACAAAAGCAAGTATGAAGAGAGAAACCACAGTTGATATTTCCATCCATTAATTTATTCGAGTTCAGATTTTTTATATTATTGGCAGATCCAAAATCAATGCTTCATTCTAAGAGTACAAATCCCCAGGTTTTGTGATGTTTTTAGGTGGAGATTAGATCTGCACCATTCTTCTTTTTGGATTTGTTTTCCT
>Ga0182004_10003622_pt1 | contig 12308 bp, 8 predicted proteins | sample Sormic07211540_1_FD_120479 | JGI IMG/M metagenome (GOLD analysis project Ga0182004, IMG submission 120479) | Endophyte microbial communities from Sorghum bicolor roots, Mead, Nebraska, USA - 072115-40_1 MetaG | ecosystem: Host-associated > Plants > Roots > Unclassified | place: USA: Nebraska... | reverse complement strand
ATCGATGTGAGCCTAACCTTGTAGAGTCACCCCTATTCCCAACTCCTGAGCAGCGAGCACCGAGTACATAATGCCAAAGACCCCTCCTTCTACCCCCTCCGTCATCCTCTGTGAGGGGCTAGGGGGCGTTGGTGCCCTCCGTTCTCCCCCTCAAACTTCTGGACAATGGAGTTTATGGATAATAATATGCGAAACATAAACACAAAAAATAGAATAGAGATATTTGAAGAATACGAACCTAAGACATATTGATAACACAGATTCTAAGATAACCGGCGTAAAAGTTTAAAGATACAAACCTAAATACATGCAAATAATATAGGTCCTAAGATAGCTAAGATGAAGGTCCAATGTTAAGGAGACAAGAGAAATCACATGTTTAGAATTGGAGTTATCATTATCTTTTCTAAGAAGGTACATTGAGTATGGATACTGACGTAATAGACACAAGCAAGCTCAAAGCATATCTAGAGCAAAACAGGCATAAGCCATAACAGTATCCAAGTAGAACTGAGATGTTTGATCATTACAAACTCAACACACTAATAATATAGGTCTTAAGCCATTTTAATGGAGTTTCATGGTATAATTTTATTGATGTGACATCATATTAATGAAAAAAAGATGATAAAAGTTTCCTAGGAGTAAAGAGAGTTGGAAATAAAATTCTTCTGCACTGAGACTGAACTTAAGATACTACTTGACATAAAGGTTCGATGCAAAAAAGTTTGTAGATTGAGACAGCTCAACATTAACTTCTTTAATTCTATGTTGCTCCCTAATCTCCAAATTCCGAGAGACCGATGCGTGTCCCGTGGAATACGTAGCGGCGGGGTCACCCCTCCACATCGCAAAAGAAACGCTCCCGTCCCTTCCCTCTCGGTCCTCTCCTTCCCGTGACGCTGCAGCTCCCGCTGTCGCCGTCCCCATCGGCAGCACCGACGGCTCCCCTCCCCCTCCATCCCCTGCACAGGTCGCCCGACTCTTCCCCTTCTTCTCCCTCTCTCTCGACATGATGGGGCACCAGATGCGCCCAGCGCAGCCGCCTTGACGGCCTACGCGTGGCTGGAGCGGCGGCGCCCCTCGATGTGCGGTGCGGCTGCCCAGATGGCACAGTAGTCGGGGCATGGGAGAGCCTCGCTGATGCCTACGGTCGCCGTCACCATTTTACCTTGCTCCCGGAGGTCATCGCTCCCAACTGTGTGCCTGGGCTACAGGAAACCCTAGCTGGTGCCATCTTACTGGCGCGACGTTGTGACCTAATCCAGGTGATGGCCTCTCTCCCTTCTTCCTCCTCCCCTTCCCTCGTTGCCGCCGAGGATGGGCGTTCACCTGGTCTTCACATGCCCTAGGGGAGACCTATGCTCCTTGCTGAAGTCAGCGTGCATCCGCTGGTACATCAATGTAATTTTTTTAATTTATAAATAAATTTCATTGATGGCTTCGCTTCCATGTATTGTTAATTTGGAAGCAAGCACCTTATTTGCAGGTTTGGGTCATCGATGGGAAAGAATTTTGTTATCTGCACCATATCCAAGAGACGGTCATAGCATTTTTGTGTTCATGGACAACTTCTACATGTGAGTTACAATGCTGAAGTCAGCGTGCATCCGCAGGTACATCAATGTAATTTTTAAAATTTATAAATAAATTTCATTGATGGCTTCGCTTCCATGTATTGTTAATTTGGAAGCAGGCACCTTATTTACAGGTTTGGGTCATCGATGGGAAAGAATTTTGTTATCTGCACCATATCCAAGAGATGGTCATAGCATTTTTTGTGTTCGTGGAGAACTTCTACATGTGAGTTACAAAAATACAGAGTCCTATAGGAGATAGGATGATCTATTGAATTAGTTTGTATTTTAATTCAGCAGTGTCATGGTGCTAATTTGAGTATTGTACTATCATGCGTAGCGATGCTTCATCACTTCCTGGCAAAAGATAAAAATAAATACAAAATGCATACATACCTCTGAACGTTGGGAGCGTTATAGTTGCTGAGAGTAAACATTTGTACGAAATTACAATTACTTACGGTAACCATTTATCTGACCATACATGGTTCATTAAAATTTAACCAGTGGTGTTATATTACTCATATAATATATAATGTTTTCCCAAGATTATGGCACCTACATACTATTCCATGCTAACGATATTTGGCTATTATTCTATGGTTATGGTAACTATTACTAATTGCACTGATATTATTTCCTTAGAGCAAATCTTCTTCTCTGTTGTTGCCACATATGACCTATGGCACTATGTGTAGCTTGATGAGCCTCACAGGCGCTATGTGTATATAGTTTGGTGAGCCTCACATGTTTCAAACTGCTATGGTGCAAGGTAATTAGTATTTCCATGCTTATGCTATTTGGCTATTCTTCTATGCCACTGATATTATTTTCTTATAGCAAACCTTCTTCTGCATGGCATAGATGACCTATGGCACTATGTGTACCTTGGTGAGGTTCATAGGTTTCTAAATTCCAACTGTTATGATGGCAGGTAAGCTAGAGCACTGTTCTTATGGCAGGCCATTTACGTATATGAACTAGACTGCATAACCAAGTGTTTCTTATAGCAAACTGATATTTCTCATGATGCACAGCATAATGCAGAATGTTAATGAAAATATGTTCACTACTCTTTGCAACCTCAGTTTCCCACCTTTAAGCTCATAAACTTTGTAGCTGCTAATGCTTTGCTCACTTATTCTATGTATCTTAGGTGTCAAGAAAAAAACAGCCCCTGTGCAATATGGTTTCCTTCAACAACTTTTCCTCCTATTTTAGATGATGAGGACGGTAGGATTGACCAAGCTACATGCAAAATTTATACAGTGCACTGGCAAAAAAATCTAACTTGCCTAAATAGACAGCTCAAGCTTACTGTAAGTTAAGAATTTATAATTCACAAATGTCTGACCCATTAGTTTTCAGAAAGTATAACCCTAGCCTGCTTGAATTCTGCAGATGATAGACCATCTAAATTTCAGTTATCTTCTGTGTGGGGGAACTGTCACCATAGTTGATAGGTAACACCTCTAAGTGGCCTGCATATTAGTTGATAAACCTGCCCACAATTATGCTTCCTATATTACTAATGTTTTCCATGCATTGCACTTACTGCATATTAGCTTATTGCCTGCATGATTAAAATGACAGGTCCTTATACAATGCTAGACCAAATTTATTTGCAGCATCCCTGTCCAGTCAGTTTCCCCACTAATTTCTTTGCTCCTTGTGTGCAGTGAATAGCTATTATTTCACAGCGTTACATTGAACAAACAGTTTTTAGAGACGTTTTATCTTTTTTGGTAAGAACCTTACTTTAGGCCTTTACCTATCTTGGTCACCTATTACACACAAATTCTTTTAGCTTAGCGCCATTTTTCTGTCCAGGTACCTGCCTTTTACGCCTTCAAATAATATCATCTTATTTGCTGATGTGCTACATAAAATTGGCAAGACAGTTTTAGGCCTTAATAGATAGGTGTCTCGTTTGGAACCCTTAGCGTCCTAATTTTCTTGGTTACTTTTTTCTTGGAAATAAAAGTCTTTTGCTCCGATATGTGTAAGTGTACAAAGAATATTATTCTATGATTATTTGTCACCTAACTCATACAGCCTAGCCGTTGTGGTGTTGTTTAGAATCAGGTTATGAGGTGCCTATTCTTTTCATAGTGCATTCTTATAGAGATGTAATGCATATTAAAAGCACATGTTATAGATTCAGTTCGTGCCTTGCACTGGGTTTACCTTCTTAGTGAATCCATCGAAATCTGACTCTCAAGTCACCCATTATAACATTTTTACTGAATCTAGGATCTTTGTTTATGTGTTACTCTGCATGCTTGTTTTTCAAGACGAAAACACATGGCTTCCTTACATGTTAGTGTGCACTTCAGATTTCATTAACCATATGGGTACTCAGTGAAGGGGTAGCAATTCCATTTTTATTTTGTGTCCATCGAACTTTCATTGTTCACAAAGTGACTGGGACTAAAGTTTAGTTAGGGCTTAGGGGTATCAAACACCCCCTAGCTTGCGCATCATGTATTCCTGTCATCCAAAAGTACCATCTTCACTGCCAACACGGGTACTTGCACGGCATGGCGACACTCATCGGCAACAACTGCTAGGACCAGAATCTCCAATATCTAAAAAAAATTATTTATGTGATCTTGTTGTGCCATGCTATCTAATTTCTGAAATATCTATATACAAACATGGCCTTGAAAAACCACTACAGCCTATGTAACATCCAGAATTAACCAACATACATAGTATGTGTCTACGTACATATTCAACTATGATTCTTATTTTTCAGTCCATAAGTTATTTATTTACGACACGTATGACTTGCTAACATACACTGTGCTTGTATGAAATATAAGTGTGCATCCGTCAATGCACCCTGGTTCTATACGTTAAAAACACTGTTTGTGGCATATAAAACCTACCTGTACCGACCAATGAATGGTCATCTACAACAAAACGTTCCTATATTATCTGTGTCGTATATGTACCAGTATTAATGTACTTATGTGCTATGTTAAATATGTATTTAGACCAGCCATATAACCTATCTAACTTCCTTGTATATTCACACTAATAATATGTGAATTTCAATACGCACACTAATGCGCACGGCTCATACTAGTAGCATATTATACAAGGAGACGGCTCCTCTCGTACACTACCCTGTTCAAATCTGGACACTCGTGCAATTTTGGGTCCTTGCAATCCTCCACATATAGGAAGTACTTCCTAGAACACTTCTTAGATAGTAAAAAGGCATCCACTGGAAAGTAAAAAGGCATCAACATTGGTCGTCAGGGCTTTGTGGATCTATTCATCATCACTAGAGAAAGTAAAAAGGGTGAATAAGCACGAACACGTATTTCACTGTTGGACTACATATGAGCATCACACTCATAACTTCCAATTGTTGCGCATATACACAACCAGAATATGAAACTTCTCCTAGTGATGTTAGATTCTCCTAGTATTTAGCATTCTATATTTAGTATAAGTTTTTTGCTATCAAATGCTTAGTGAGGATTCTCATATACTATAGCATGTTCACTTGGAAGTCATGACTGAAAGTACTATTCGCTGATTTATTGTGAGAGAAAAACGCTGCTCAATAGCTGACAAATTTGATAGATAAGCTGTTATTCTTATTACTTAAAAATACTAGGATAACTTCACCATTTTGATAGTGACTGATAACCTTCTTCAACGTCCTTGAAGTTTAAATATTTTTCAACCTTCCATCTTCATCATATATTTGTGGTTGTTGTATATAGTGTCATTAGACTGAAAAGGATTGGAAAAGGAGATAAAAAGGACCTAGTGACGAAGGAGGAAAAAAATTAATATAAGACAAAATCAATAATACAGATAGTAAAGTAATATCTCTCAAAACGGTTCACTAGACATAGGCCTTGTTTAGTTCGCAAAAATTTTCAAGATTCCCCGTCACATCGAATCTTACGGCACATGCATGGAGCATTAAATATACATGAAAACAAAAACTATTTACACAGTTCATCTGTAAACCGCGAGATGAATCTTTTGGGCCTAGTTACTCTATAATTGGACAATATTTGTCAAATAAAAACGAAAGTGCTACAGTGCCGTTTTTCACATGTTTTTGCGAACTGAACAAGGCCATAGTGATATTCAAGTATAAATTTATAAATAAAAGTATTTAGGACAAATAAAATTATAGAAAATTTTGTTTCGGCCAGCGGCAAAGTGCCGAAGTGCCAAAGGGCAAAATTGAACCGTGGCGAAGTCACAAACTGATCCACAGCCGGTGGCACTAGCGATTAGCGAATCGCGATACAAATTTGGAGCGGCCGAAGGTGGAAGGCAAAGCTGTTATGGATATTTTATCCAGAGTGATCTCATCTTCTCGGATTCTTTCACGGAAGATATATCCTAATAGTCGGAAGACTGTGACTTCCCCCACGACCCCGTACGTGCCTGTGGAGATCGGTTCCACCTCCGTGATATCCCCATGACTCATCGTGGGCTTCGAGCTTACTTGGTGGAGAGTTTCCCCACCCTCTGACTTGTATAAATACTGTGATCAATGAATAAAGAATTCTCGTACTTTTGTATTCCACTCGTAACACGTTATCAGCACATCACTCTTTCCTGCCCCTAGAGGGGAATAGCTCGGTTGGAAAGAATATCGTCGAGGGATCGACCTTCACCCAGGGCTTCACCTCGAGGTAAAAACATGTCGTTCCCTCACCGTAATTCCGCCTCAATGGATTCACTCATCCTACAAGTCGTCTAGATGGCGATGAACCGTGCCTGAACTTTGGGCATACACTTCGGCAACAACCGCCTTCAGGCAGAACTACTGGAGGACATCCGGGAACTCCTCGAAGAGTCTCGCGGCTATCGCCTTTGGGGCGAACGCCGTGACCTCGACAGGAATCCCGGGTATTTTCCTGTACGATGTCGTTTCGGGGGACACCGACATGCAAACGTTGCTCCTCCGTCGCAGCGTTCGGTGGTGTCGTCCGCGACTCCACCCGCGGCGCCATCCGCGGCTCCGCCCGTGGCCCCACTGTCGAGGGCACCAACTCCACCGGCACCACCAGCGCCGGTCCTCGCCTTGCCAGCTCCACCCCGGCCTAGGTGCTCGCTCCACGGCGACGGCCCGTGCCCACCACCGCCACCATCCATGGTGGCCAGCCAATGGCTGTCACTGGGCATAGAGCCACTATCGTCAATCCGGTATCCGACGCCGACGCCGTCTCCCGAGCGGGCTGCGCACAGCCCGTCTCTGCACCGTCCATCTCCACCGACCATCACGACGCGGATGTTGGCACCGACTCGGCTGTCGGCGTACTTCGTCGACTCGGCGCTCGCTGCACCACCACTCACCAAACCGACCAAATTATAAGAGTTAAAGTGTAGAAACGATCGAACTAGCAATCAAGTTTCCAGATTTGAGCCCATATAACCCCGGTAGTCAACCGAAATCACGAAGGATTTCAAACCAACTTTGCAACATACCAAGATCGTAATAGTTCAACACAATACAGCGATTGTTACATAGTCATTCATTGCCGACGAAACGGCATCACATCGGAGTTACTTAAGTTATTACAACACAAGTTTGAAGTAGCGGAAGCAGCATAGTTTTCACACCCAGTTCATAAGTTCTTGTTACAGCCAGAGTCTCATCACATCCACCAAAAGCATCAGAGGTACGAAGTCGTTTAGAGAACCGCGCCCAACGGTTTAGTCCTCATCCCCAGCGGGATGAAGGCAGGTCTTGCAGAAACCATCATAGAAGACATCATCTGCAATAGGTGGGGATAAATCTTGAGTATGAGGATGTACTCAGCTAGACTTACCCGTCTAACCCAACATAAAAGACACCAAGGATCATGCAAGGCTGAGTATAAAGTGTAGCTGGCTTGACTTATACATTTTTGCCAAAAAGCTTAGACTGGATAATAAACCATTCTTATAAGCATCATACCACTAGGTTAGCACCTAGACTAAGCACTTCACTTGATTATTAACAAATAATAATAACCATATCAAGTTTCATCATATGTTCTTTCTTGCTATCCTCAACATCATCATTAAGAACCATTAGTACTTAGTGAATGCTACATTTGCCGCTGCTCTGTCAAGTTCTCACTATCCGGGAGAGACGGCGATTCGAATCGATTCCTATCCAGTTGGACGGTTATTCCTAGCACTCACCCATGCATCTCCCATCGGAGAGCAAGCGGGTCACCTTTGGTACGACTCAGGAATCACGGCTCCGATCAGCGCCGCACTCCTAGGGCTGCCACTCTGCCAGGAAGATCTGGACTTTTAAATCACCTGCCCTTGGTCTTACACCAATGGCTCCCCGCACACCGCACTTTCTCCGGTAGTGCGTACTTTATACTTGCCGGTCTTCTGGCCTGAGTCATACTACTAGACTTCGCGGTCAGAACGAGTTATCCGGCCAACTAAGTGTCAGGCATGCATTCAGCATGACAAGAGGACGTACAACAATCAGTCCTTAGCTACCATAGACGGAGTTACTACCACCTTGCAAAACTCCACCCGGTTTAAATCATTTTAAACCAGGTTCTTTCCCACGATAGCACATATAGCCAATCGTGAACCAACAATAGATCCTATTTCGCGCAGGTGACAGGATATCACCCGACTTCTACCAGTTAAAGAATGGCTAAGCTGCTACTCGATCCTAACTCTACCACAAGGTAGGATAAGATATCTGGACAAGGAAAAGTATAATGCAGCAAGGGTTCCATCACAACTTCTATACGTAATGCATCAATAGATATAACATATTCAAGCATGCTTTGAAATTAAAGTGGGAGACTTAAGATGCTCCGGGGCTTACCTTTCACGGACGAAGCGGGCTCGTGACTAGGGCACTCGATTTCCTCGTCGGGCTCCTCGGGTCCTACTAGCTGGACCTCCGTCTCCTGGGTGACCTCCGGGCCTTCGGGATTCACCCTCTCGAGCTCGAACGATGCTGCGATTTCCGGTGCAACTATTGCATGCGCGATAAGTGAGGAATGTGCACACATAAGATGATGATGAATGCTTGGTAAACATGATTTCATAAACCACTGGACACTCATTTACTAAGTATGCTTCTATACAAGCTCACAACAGTACCACCACAACTAACAAGGATACACCAACTTACACAATTAAACAACAACAACTAATTAACAGAGCAGCTCAAAGAACAATTCATAACTAGAGATATATAGATCCAACAAACATGAATGAAGACATTCTGAAAAGCTTATGAAATTGTTTACATTTCATCTTCAGACATCTCAGCCAGATTCACAAGTTAAACAAGTCAATTAAACAAAGTTCCAGATTCTGTTCCAGGAAGACAGAGAGCAACTAGTTCTGGAACTCAACTTGGAAAAGCCATAACTCTTAAACAACTAGGCCAAACGACCCCAACTTTAAACTGCAACTAGCATACAAAGTGTACAACATCTTTGATATAGACAAGTCTTTCAGAAAACAAAGTTATCATTAGACAATAATCAGATTACTCCCATGCCGTCCGGAACAGCTATATACCCTTTACTTAATTATATGTTGACATAGCAAGGACATATTTAGTACTCAACAAGTGACTCATAAGAATAAATATAACCTAATATTACTCATAAGAATAAATATAACCTAATATTACCATAAAAACACATGATAACTACTAAACACTGAACTAAAAGGTATTTATTAATTTAATTTCATAAAAGGGCATAATTAGAAGATACCAGCAAGAGTGCTCAGAAAAATCTACAAAAATTACAGAAGCACAAGGAAGATACCTTGACATTACCATAAAAGTTTTAAAGCAATTGCACATGCCAAACTTAAGATATTTAATTAACATGTAACGAGGTGCTTATTTTGTAAATTAAGAAACATGACTAAACTAGTGTCAAACAACAGATTTCAGAATATTTACATGCTACTATTACTATGAACAAGCTTGACACCAAAGGAGAACACCAGCATAAACATGTAACATTTAATATGATTTAAACACGGATTTAACAAAGCTATTAACATAAATTACATATCAGAGATACAATACTCCAAAAATCACGAAATATTTACTAGAGCATACCAGTAATACACAAAGCATAGCATAAAAATTTCACAGCATTTGGAGCAGTATATCAAGAGATATGGATTTACTTAGAATTAACAAGATTAATTCATAACAATTATTTTTCACGAAAAACATGGTACATATTATATTTTTATTAAAAACTAGCCATCCCATGGATCATAAAAAAATTTGTTTCACAATTTTTGGAGCTCAGGAATTGGAGATATGATTTTTTTTGCAAGATTGCAAGAAATCTTGATTTTGAATAAAAGAGAGGAGGAAGCCGTTGAGTCACTGACAGCGGGACCCGCGTGTCAGCGACACAGAAAACAGAGAGCACACTCGCCGGCGAATGCTCGTCGACGGTGAGCTTCTCCGGTGGATCCAAGGGCATCAGCGTGCTCCTTGAGTCATTCCGCGTTGATAGAGGTAGGTGGTTCCAGGGTTGGAGCGACAGAAAGGGGTCGCCGTCGGCCATGGCGGCACGGCGGAGGTATCCCGGCTTACGCCGGCCATCTCTGACTGGTAGAGCGTCGGGGAAGGGCGGCTTAAGCATCAGTGAGATAGTGCAGAGCTTCCTAGATAGAAAGGCCTAACCCTAACGGCTCCGGTGAGTCTGCTCACGTGCGGGGTGGTCGTCGGCGGTGAGCGCGGCGGCACGGCGGCCGTGTTCCCGCTTGACAGTGTAACCAAGGATGGAATGGTGTGACACAGACCACGACGGTGACCTAAGCAAGCTCTAACGTGACTCAGACAGAAGAAATGAGGCAGGGATGGAGCAGCGACGAGGTTCGCCGGAGTCAGGGTCGCGACGGCCGCGAACCCGACGATGGCAATCCTGGGAAATGCGGCTCACCTCGAGGAAATCTCGGCCAGCCAAGAGGTGGAGAAGATGGCGGAGCTCGAGGCGAACTTGGAGACGCTCGGAGAAGTGACGCGACGCGCAGGCAAGAGCGCAAGGAGCTCGTGAAGCTCTCGGCGGCAATGGCAATGGCGCCTCCGCCGTCGAAGTCGCGAGAGAGGGAGGCAGAGCGAATGGACGGGCGCTGGGTGAGTGTGGGGTGGCGTGGCATCCATGACGGTGTAGACAACCTGACGAGTGGGGCCAACGCCGGCATACGGGCGCCAAATGGCAGCCAGGTGTTGCGCCCGGTCAGCTACGACGGCGGACAGAGCTCGTTATCAGGGTTCGCGATGCTGACAGAGCTACTTTGGTGCTGATTATATTTCAAACCGTGGCGAATTAGGAGATGGTGTAGTGGACACTCTTGGAGTACTAACTGAGTTCTACAAGTTTTTCGACTGGAGCAAAGACCAATTCAGCATGGATGAAAATATATGGACCTTCCAAAAACGTTCAGGCAAACTGGTGGCGCTAGGACTTAGCAATATTTTGCTAAGTGTCAAAACAGCCCCCAATTCTACCTTGTGAGCCCTTTTTGAACAAGTTGTGATCATTTTCATGAGATGACCATAAAACAACTTTTGTTCCTTATAAAATTTTCTACAACTTTGCTTTAGGAAGTTTTGACATGCAAACATTTTATGAAACACGTTTTAAAAGCCTAAGAAAAAGAGGTTTATAGGGCCTATGAATGAAAGTATGACTTAGACACATAATTTTAAGATATGACCCAGATGAACATTGTTCCAAAGGTTGAGTTAAGCATAGTTGAACTACTTACCAAGGCCTAGGATACATACAAGAGCAAGGTATACTCAAACATAAGCATAGAGAGCATAAACAAGCAAGTTAAACAACACCTATGCATAAAATAACATGCTCCAAGGTGAATGATGATCATGGTATGCTTATGAAGATGATTATGCTCATGTCATGCATGTGAAAGGATGCAACCATAACACAGGGGTGTTACAGCCCTCCCCCCTTACAAAAATCTCATCCCGAGATTTGAAAGCTTACTGATTTTCGAAGAAGGTTTTATAAACTTCTCTTAAATAGTCCTCTCCTTCCCAAGTTGCATCTTCCTCCCCGTGGTTACTCCACAAAACCTTGTAGAACTTAACCACATGATTACAAGTTACCCATTCCTTGCAATCAATAACCGCTACAGGCTTCTCTTCATACACCAGGTCGGTTTTCAACTTAACATCCCGAACCTCCACTCTTTCTTTCGGATCACGAAGGCATTTCTTCAATTGCGACGTGAAAAACAGGAAAAAATAACCCGTAGCTCAACTGGCAGTTGAACCTTGTAAGCCACGTTCCCTTTTCTCTCAAGAATCTGATAAGGTCCCACATAACGGGGTGCAAGCTTTCGCTTGACTCCGAACCTTTGTACACCCTTCATCGGAGATACCTTGAGATACACGTGATCCTCGACCGCAAACTCGATCGGTTTTCTCCTCTTGTCAGCATAACTTTTCTGACGAGCTTGAGCAACTTCCAGATGTTGCTAGATTGTACAGACTTGATGCTGTTGATATTTGGGAAGGCAATAAGGAATTGATCTGCAAGCGCACAGATATCGGTGAGCACTTCACCCGGGAGGTTATCCAGAATATCGTATTTATTTTTTACCACTAGGAGAAAAAGTGCATCTGACTAACCCAGTCTATTACTACTAACCTTTAGGCTACAAAGAATGTTTCTCGATGTGAGCGATATATAGAGAAGACTACAACCGTAATCTCTT
>Ga0182004_10003621_pt1 | contig 12309 bp, 16 predicted proteins | sample Sormic07211540_1_FD_120479 | JGI IMG/M metagenome (GOLD analysis project Ga0182004, IMG submission 120479) | Endophyte microbial communities from Sorghum bicolor roots, Mead, Nebraska, USA - 072115-40_1 MetaG | ecosystem: Host-associated > Plants > Roots > Unclassified | place: USA: Nebraska... | reverse complement strand
TTCTCCTCGCGCCGCCGCCGCCAGCTTCTTTTCCTCCTCCGAGATGGTACGCCCGCCGCCTCCCTCTCCGCTCCCCTTCCTCCCGCTGCTGCTTTACCCTCCCAAACTCCTTCCCCCTGGGTCCAACCTTGCCGCCGCTTTGTCCGTTTTTTTTTTTTTTTTTGAGAAACGCCTAAGCATTATCAGCTGCTTGCCGGATCTGGACGCCCTGAACTCGAGTGATTCCACAGAAGGTACGAAGATCAATGAGGGGCCACGGCCCACGGTCACCCTGTTCATGGTTTGGGTTTTGCGGCTTTTAGCGGGTTCGCAACCCAACCTAATTTTTTAGCGCATGGAGTGGGTTGGTCTGGTTTAAGTGGTTAAAGAACGGCTCCGACGTCGTAGCCGGATTGGTTTGGTCTGATCTGGCACACGGACTTACACGGATAAGTGCTTTATTGCTTTATTACACCGCTCGAGCTCGCCGGTGCCGCCGCCGCCGCCGCTGCTGCCACGCTCGCTGGTGCAGCGTTCGCATGCGTCGCGCCCGCCTACACCGCGTTCAAGCCCGCGCTCGAGCTCGAGCTCGCGCCTGCCGCCGCCGCCGCCAGGCATTGAGTTTTTTTTTGGGTATCGATGGTTTAGCCGGTTTTTTACCGTGACCAGGATAGAAGGCTCTCGAAGCCTAGTTGGATACACGGTTCCAGCCCAAACCATGGAGTAACCATGACGATGGGTTTGGCTGGGCTGGTCATGGGCCGGCAGCCGGTTTTGTTAAACCGCTGTACAGGGTGAGCCCACGGAACACGGTCCACGGCCCCCTTTGGCCTAGCTTAAGATCATCGCCCCTGATGGCCCGGCGGCCCGGCCTATGAACGTTTCCACACCGTGCAGTCTACATGGCTGAACAAATCGTGGTAGGGACTAGGGAATGTGCAACTCGTACTGCTTTGGACCTATGGTGCTGCTGCTAATTTCCATACAGAAAAGGTTGATCAAACGGAGTGCTGTCTCGCCAGCTCGGATACAAAGCGCCGGACAGGCCACCATGCGATTCTTTCTGGTCGCGGAAGGTGCGGGAGCATACGAAAAAAAAAAAAAAAAACTTTGATTTCGTGGCACCAATGATGGTTCGTCGGTGTGGTCCCTTTCCTCAGCAGAAACTACCAATTTCGATGGACGGCGACGCTCCGGAAAGAAACGTTTGCTCAGCACCATTGATTTTGGATCAGCAAAAATCAAAATGCTGGTGACTTTCTAAGGTAAGTCAAGATTTTTGTGACTACACCAACATGGTCCGTTCAAAACATACCCCTCGTGTTTCGACCACGCCAACATGGTCCAAAAAAATTCATATCATGTACCGTCTTCAAACGGTACGTTGTGTCCAAGTTATAGTTCTATTCTTCACTGAAGAATTACATGCTTACAAAGCTTTGTGCACGCAATTCTTAAATCATCCGATCTCAACCTCTATTTTTATCTCGATCATGTCTTTTTCTCGCAACCAGCCATAGTAGCACCACACGTCTTAGCTCAATACCACTTTCTCGATCAGTCATCGTTGACGCTAACTTGTTGATGGTAGTGATTAATCTACCCTTGGCCCAACCTGCCTCCTCCACCTCTTGACCAGCGTCATCGATGCACCTCCATATGCCCGGCACCATCACTGGGCCGATTTTCACTCTCTGATTTTCAGTCTCTTCTAAGCTCACTACCAGACTGCAACAAAAGCATACAAAACCCGAACCTCCAATGAGAAGAAAAAGATGTGTGTTCATGGTGGGGATAAAACAACCAAGTATTGTTTAACTTTTTTTGTAATTATGTTAGATAGTGGCCAGGCTCATTCAAATAGTATTAGTTTTGTAAAGATCTACTCATTGTGTCCTAAAAGAACATTCCTAGCTTTCTTCTAAGTTATCTATCTCAAGTTGATAACATCTATGAGAAGTATGAAGTTTATGATACCATATATTTGATTCCATTCAAACATAAAATTGCGTTTTTTTTGTGATAGAGGTGAACATATAAGCAGGTGCAACCACTCGTCAATGAATAGTCATTCCAGAACGAGGATCAGTGTGGGCAGAGCCCTTCAGCATGTCTGTTGACCTTAACACCAGTTCTAGGATTGGGGCAAGGCCAATGCACATTGGCTATACATTAGTTGTTAAAGCCATCATAGAAGAGAACCTTTTATAACTCCTGCATGAGAACAACAACAAAAGTGTCCTCGTGCTTTTTGTCACTGAAGCTCATACTACTTATGTAGGCCTCTCTACAGTTCTGCGAGCCACAACTAGAGGTGAGATAAGAGCTGAGCTTTGACTTGGAATTGTGAAGCTTATGTTTGTTGTGTGTTAGGGATAGCTTAAGGTAACTTTCAAGTTTGTCTCATGCTTTAGTGCAAAGAGGTGCTAATGTAGTTGATGTGCTATGTAGCACAAAACACTCCATCGTACAAACAACTTTTGCAATAGAACACTCTAGCACACAACATTTTTTGTCATTAATCTTGATGTTGTATAAGAGAGATGTGGGAGAGAGAACATGTCTGGTACACTACACTTTTATTACCTTGCACTAACTATTCAAGGATGGCATCACTTCTAAATTTTGCTCTACTATATCGCACCCACAAGAGTCTAGTCTCTAATGCTACACATTAAAAACACATGCTAAAGGTTTCCTAAGATGTACAATTTTGTTATGATTCTCATGGCGGGTGCAGTTACTATCTATGGTTCGTTCGTCCATGAACAGATCACATGTGCTTGTTGTCTAAATTCTATAGGTTAGCAAGCTTTACAATAGTAGAGAGGGAATCAACACCCATCTTATATTGTTGTTTAAGACCAAACTTGCAAATTATGTGCCTAACACACACACAATAGATATCAGTGGTAGCAATTTTAAGAATAGGTAGCATGCCATCCTACTAGGAACCTTTAGATCCTAATCGCCTTATATCAACATGAAAAGCTTACCACAAAATATGTCACCTACCTTCCAAATATCCATGAACATAATAACTCGAAGAAATCATCAATGTTAATGCTTTTACAACACCGAATGAAAGGTATATGACATGGACAAATATTCCTAATACTGATAAGAGTTTAAATCGTAACATGTCTAGATAAAAAAATAATGAAGGTATAGGATATAGACAACTATTCCTAATGTTAGATAAAGATAAAGGTTCTAACTGAATTATATTCATATAACATGTCCAGATAAAAAGTTTCTAGCCAAATATAGTTCTTATTACTATTAAGTTCTATACCAAACAATAACTTAGTAAATTAATCCAACTGACAAAACTTCACAAACTAGAACGAGAAATGCAACAGCTAGCACCTAGCTAGTCACCATCCCTAAACACAAAAGCAACTAGAAGCTTGCTCGAGAGTGAAACACTCATCAACTGGCATTTACACTAGGAGACTCCATCATGAACCCTGGGTGTAATGCCTCATGGTCCTCTGTCTTAGGCTTGGTTGCTTGTAACAGCTGGACACACTCGTCGACCTTGACTGACAGCATCTCTGACGAGCAAAGCAATGTGACCACCTCAGAGTTATCAAGCTCCAACAACATCCCAGTGATTTTGCTTGCAAGTTCAGGCTGCAATGAACAAGTGGCACATTTGTCACGTACCAAAACCCAATCCCTTTGTTATGGATGAAAAATATGTATTGAGAAAAAACATAAGATATTGACTCTAGAAAGTAGATTACCTGATGTCTCTCAACAAGCGGATAGAGCCTGTTCCCAAGCAAGTTTTTTTGTTCCGCGGGTGGAGCAGAAGCCAAATAGCTGCTGAAAGAATCATTCATCGTCGAAACAGGGTCACTTTGATGGATAGCCAAACCATTGGCCATAACATCATTCGAGAAGTACTTGGAATGGTTGAATCGCTGCAAAAGCTCCAACATATAAGTTAATATATAATTAATTTAGGTTTCCTAGTTAAAGTTAAATTAAAATTAAAAGGAAATAAAGAAATGAACAAATATGTCTGATAATAATAAATCATGAATAATAATATGTATAGGCATCATAAAAAATGTTATCAGACTGGGAGATATTTGAGGGAAATGCTTCATGTGTATAGATGACAAAGTAGCTATGCAACAAACCAAGCTTCTTTGCAATGTGCCTGCCATATAATATGTATAAAAATCCAATGTGCATGTCATTATTTGAACATGAGATACAACATAAATACCTGTCGAGGCATGGACATGAATTCTTTTGTTGGTTGTGCATGTGTCACATAGTTCATTGCATGAACTGCATGAGGAAGAGGCATCATGTTCCCACCCATCCTTCCCCGATTGCTTCTATAGTGCCTTGGTGAATTTGGCATCTATGATAATATGGTGAATAAGAGTTTACAAACTATTCATTGAACAATATAAAATTTTTGGTTAATCGGGCAAGGAAGGTACCATTGGTGAATGTATTTGCGGGAGATTTGGTGCTGAGGGGAACATATTTGGTCTCCATTCATGACTAAGTCCCATGGGTGGATACACAAATCCATGTCTTGGAGGACCTTGAGGGATATGAGCATTTGGGTGGGCAAAATATACTTGTGGATATCCAGTGGGGATCATAGAGTTCGTAGGTCCAACCATTCTTGCAAGCTGAGCAAAATGTTGTTGCAACTTGGCTCTTCTCTCCTCTTTTCTTTGGAAAATAGCAACATACAATGGTTTTCCAAAAAACATAACACCTGCTTAACAAAATTGAAGTAAACATGTTATTGGTTTTGAAACAATTGAGTATACTTCTTGCAATTGTGTCTATGAAAAATATATTACCTCGCATGCTATTTACAACACTCTTGGCCTCCTCAGGGGTACTATAGCATACAAATCCAAAGCCCCTACTGATGCCCTTATCATCACGCATGACCTTTGCTGATGTGATGTTGCCATATTCAGCAAAGCGAGCACGAAGTGCATCATCATCAACTTCATCATGGATGTTTTTGATATAGACATTTGATTCCTATCAACAATAGATACTTAGTTAATGGAAACATGAAGACCAATCACAAATGTGAATTTATGAAATGTTAGATCAGAACATATTAGTGCATCTTACATTGCTCTTAGTTATTATTTCATTTCTCTTTTCCTCGTGTAAGCGCTGCAAATATTGTTTCCTTTCCTCCTTCTTTTGAGCCCTCGCCACGTACAAGGCTTTCGATCCTTTAAAAAATAAGGACAAGATGAACATATATATATATATAATTTATTTAATAGACTTTAATGTTATTTGTTATTTATAATATAAAAAATATATTATTTTGGGAATGAACATACCTAGTAGCATCCCATGCATGGTCTCTTGTGCTTTAATGGCACTTTCAGGGTTTTGGAAACTAACAAATCCAAACCCCAAAGATGACCCATCAGGTCTCCTCATAATCTTCACACTAACTATCGGACCAAACTGAGAGAACTTTAATTTAACAAGTTCCTCCGTTATGTCATCATCTAGATGCTTCATATACAAGTTAGTAAACTTGTCATCATTATTTGCAGATCGTTCACTTTTCTTAATGAAAGTAGCTACATGCCTGCAAAATTTGTTAAGAACATTGTATAGGTAAAAACATACTATAAATAATGATAATAATTAGTGCAAATGACATGAACATACAGTTTTCTATCATTGAAAAGGGAGCCATTGAGGTTCCCAATTGCTTCATCTGCTGATTCTTGCGATGCAAATTGAACAAACCCATATCCTCTGCTGGTCCCATCCTCATTTTTGGCAACTTTACAAGATAAAACATCTCCAAACTTGGAGAACAATTCTTGAAGGCTCGCATTGTCAACAGAATTATTAAGGTTCTGTGAATTTCATACAACATAACTGCCAATCAGTACTTATATGTATAGCATATATATAGTTATAACAATACACATGGAGGAGATATGCTTATATATGGTGAAAATATCGCAATTATTACCTTAACAAAAATGTTACCAACACCACTTCTCCTGGCATCTGGATCCCTGTTGGACCACATCACCCTTATTGGCTTATCCAAAACCAAGCTATGATTCAACTTATCAAGAGCCATCACAGCTGACAAATGTTAGCAAGCTAGTCAGAGTCTTAATATAGTCCCTCCCACAAAGAAATTAAATTAGTCAACAAATACCTTATGATATTACCCATAATCCATAATATACAAAATGGATAACAAATTATGTAAAAATAAATAACATGGTAAGTTGTGCTTGGCTATGACGAAGAACAAATTAAATTAAATTAAGATAAAGCAAACATCTAAATTTTAGCGCACAAATTATATATAGAAGACTGCGTGCAACAACCCAAGTTCTATGCACAAGAGTATAATAATAATAATATTAAAAAACATATCAATTTTATTTTATTTATTTAGAAAATAAAATGCATGAAAAAATGTTGAACAAAAAAATGGCTAGACACATGTGGATATCTAAGCAAAATGCAACGCACAAGAATAATACTATCGAAGAGAACCTTCAAATTTTCACCTGGTATAAAATCACATAGATAATCTTGTCCAAATAAAATACGCACCACTTCTCTAAAAATCAACAATAGGAAACTGGTGGTGATTGGTGGCAAGGTGAAAAAAAAGACGGCCATCAGTTTATTATTTAAGCAAAACAAAACAAAGTGCACTGTTCAAAGAACGGCAACGAGAGACGATATGGTCACTTCAATTACGCAGGATCACTTGCTCATCATTCCAGGAAAAAAGAAGTGCCCAAAAATTATTCAACAATCAACAATCAGTTTAAATTTCGCAATAGTTCAAGTATCGTGTATATATCCGTGACGAATCTACACTGCTTATTGTGGTACGGAGTAAGTTCCATACATCACGTAAGGCAAACAGCGTGAGAAAGCAATAATGCCAAAGTACGTAGACTGAGCTGAAAGCTTTGCATGGATGCATGCAGGAAGCATGAGCGAGGCCTTCCTACCCGCCTCCATGTTTTGGTAGATCTGATTTTACCCTATTCCTCACTAGCCAAAACCCAATCCCCGAGCTCTAAATCTCGCAATATATCAACCGGCCGGGTCTAATAGCTCGCGACGACGGCACGAATGAATGAAAAAACGGGGATTTGCTGCGCGCGCGCGGCCGGATCAAGCGTGATCGACGATGGAGAGCATACCGTCGGCCCGAGAGAAGTAGTTCACGTATCCATAGCGGAGAGATCTGCTTGTGGCGTTGTCGCGGCAGACACGCACGGACGTGACAGTGCCGATCTTGCTGAAGGCGTCGAACAGGTGCTCCTCCGCCACGTCCTCGTGCAGATCGCCGACGTACAGCGCGGGCACCGCAGCTGCTGCCGGCTGCGCCTCCTCGTTTGCCGCCGCGGGCGCGGACGCCGATTCCTCCTGGCTATCAGCGGCCGCCGCCGCCGCCGCCGCCGAGGCGTGCGCGGACGCAGGCGCTTCCATCTCCGACGCCGGCATAATCGATCAAAGCTCCCAGCACAGACCTGGAGCGCCCGGCCAGGGGGGCTCGCTACGGCAAGATGGGGGAGGCGATCGAAACCGGCGAGTGTGTTTCGGCGACGCGACGCGACGGTTTCTGCGAGGACGAGGGCCAAGAGACGCCACAGGTGGGCCGCCGCCTCCTTTTAATCTGCGGAGAGCGCGTCGGATACGGGAAACCGTCCGCGCCTGGCTGGCTGCCCGCTCATCTCGGTCTCGGTGTCCCGAACGCCTCACGGCTGGCTCACGCTCTTCTCCTTCCCTGCGCGCTGGGCCCATATTGTCGGTGTCAGGAGTGGGCCCCTGTTCGGTTCGGCCACGCCCCCCACCAGCCAGGCTCCCGGCGCTACCCTCTAGCGATGAGGGGTATTACCGCTCTGCCCTGAGCACCGCCCACGCGCAGCCAGGGGCAGAAGCGTCCGCGTCACCGTATTTGACCCCTCCCCCGTCCCGGTGGTGTCGGCTGCCCCGTCCTCCCCCTTTCCCCTCCGCGTCCAGCCCGCACGCGCCACCCACCCATCCGCGGATCCGGAGGCGCAGATCCGATCCGGCGATGGCGTCCACGGCGGCGAGGCGGCTGCGGGAGCTGCAGGCGCAGGCGGGGAACAAGACCTGCGTGGACTGCGCGCAGCGGAACCCGCAGTGGGCGAGCGTCTCCTACGGGGTGTTCATGTGCCTCGAGTGCTCGGGCAAGCACCGGGGCCTCGGCGTGCACATCAGCTTCGTGCGCTCGGTCACCATGGACTCCTGGACCGAGGCGCAGCTCCGCAAGATGGAGGCCGGCGGCAACGACCGCCTCAACGCCTTCCTCACAGCGCGCGGCGTCACCAAGGAGACGCCCCACGTCGCCAAGTACAACTCCAACGCCGCCGCCGTCTACCGCGACCGCATCGCCGCGCTCGCTGAGGGCAAGCCGTGGACCGACCCGCCCGTAGTCAAGGAGACGCCCGGATCTGGCGCGCCCGCCGCCGCTAGGAAGCCGCCCGTTCACACCTCCGCCGCCTCCGCCTCCGGAGGCGGCGGGTGGGATGACTGGGACGACGATTTTCGGCCGGACATGAGGCGGAATCAGTCGGTCGGATCATTCGCGGCCGCGGGAGGGCAGTCAGGGAGGCAGCCGCCGAGGTCCAAATCAACGCAGGACATGTACACGAGGCAGCAGCTGGAGGCGTCGGCGGCTAATAAGGAGGACTTCTTCGCCAGGAGGATGGCGGAGAACGAGTCCAAGCCTGAGGGGATCCCGCCATCCCAGGGCGGCAAGTACGTCGGGTTCGGATCCAGCCCAGCGCCGTCGGCAAATAGGAACGGCGGTGCTGCCCAGGGCGATGTCATGCAGGTCGTCTCTCAGGTAAAAAGATCATCTTTGTGCTATCGCTACTTGTAATGAACAAATCCATTTCACACACTTCATCACAAAGATAAAGACCATAACGTATTTTCCATCGATTGGATAATAATAATATCATCAATTTGTAGGAAAAAAAACAATTACTATGGAGTATATGTTTGCCTACAATGGTAGGGATTGGGATTTTATTCCTTGCTACTATTTGGCAGTAAAAATGGAGGATTTTACAACTTGTAACTGTTGTTACAATTACATACATAAATCAATTGCTCTAACTGGGGTTGTTTACTATAAGGAATTTGTTAGTATTGTGGTCTATTTCAAGTTTTAGAAGCCTATTGAACACCTCAACATAGTGATGATGCTTTTGTTCATTTCATTTACTGGGTAGTACAGGAACATACTGAGCTCCCCTGTAACACATTTACAGAAGGCCAGCACCACTTGTTTGAATTGTTTAAGCAAAATAGGTTTTGACATGCATGTTGGAATGTGTTTGGCCTCAACCTATATGTTGTAGTTGAATATCAGTTGATGCATTATTGTCCTCAGCTTACTTTGGTTGGTCATGTGAATATTGAGTTTGGTGTGGAGACTGCAGCATTATACCTTGTTTTGCAATTGTATATTGGTATGATATAGTTGCTTACCATAACACCTTTTTCAGGGATTTGGACGCCTTTCATTAGTTGCAGCATCTGCTGCCCAGTCTGCTGCCAGTGTTGTCCAAGTCGGCACAAAAGAAATCCAATCAAAGGTGACTAATACTTACCTATTCTGCTGTACAACAATTGATTCCTGGGTCTATTTATGCAGTGGCTATGGAGTTTGAACCCCTTGGACTCACTGAGCTCATATAACTTTTTTTTATATACTTTTTTCTCAAACACTTCTTGTTTGAATCTTCTTGCAACAACACTACACTTTGAGACAAAGTCATGCTCAGGAATGTTTTTATATTACATTCTAGGAATGCTACATTTCGTTTTGTATGCAATAATCTTCTATCAACACTAAATATCCATTCTTCGTTTTGATGCATGAACTTCATTGAACAAACATTATCACACGTAATTGCTCCTTGATCAACAATCTTAGTAGGTGTTAGACTACATCAAAGCATATTTTTGTTGGAACTTTTTTTGTAATCCACATGTTTTACATCACTGTTTTTTTTTCTGTCTGACGATTGTGCTTGTCTGGAATGCAGATGAGGGATGGGGGCTATGACCAGAAGGTGAATGAAACTGTCAGTGTTGTTGCCAATAAAACTGCAGAGATTGGAAGCAGGACCTGGGGGATCATGAGAGGAGTTATGGCGTTGGCCTCACAAAAGGTTGAGGAATATGCCAAGGAGGGAGGAATGAGTGGCTGGGGAGATGATTGGCAACGCAGCGAGCAGAACAGTGAGCCTTACCAAAGGTTTGAGCACGAGACCAACGGCAACAGTTGGAATTCCTCCCAAAATTCTTCATCGAAGAACAACAATTCCAGTTCTTGGGACGATTGGGACGACCAAGGCAAGAAGGATGAGCCTGCAAAACCGCACCAGAGCAGTGACTCCTGGGCTGGCTGGGATGATGGGAAGGATGATGGTTTTGATAGTCCTAGTTACAACAATCACAGCACCCCCAACAAGGGGAGCAACCAGAACGGGACAACCGGTGGCACATTTTGGACGGAAGGCGGCTTCCGCTGAAACCAGTCTCTTTTCCATAGAGCTATACTTTCAGGAGTTGTTACATGCCAGGAAATGTGAGGGTCCAGTGGTCGGTATTATTTGGGATACTGAAACCGTCGGGTGAAAGGGTTTGTGTTTTTGTACCATGTCTACAACTGTTATTATATCTAGTGAGATATATTTCTGTGGTCAATGCCCATTCGAAACTGCCCAAATGACTAAGAAATGTCGATTGGAAACTGTAATTTACACAACTTTGTCACATATTCTTTATTGGTTTTCGTTGGGTTTGTACCGGGCATGAGCCTTACCAAAAATTGCCGTGGTGGGTACTGGTGGCAAGCTACCAAAGTATATGTGCCCATTGAACTGGATATACAATTCTCTGATCGTGTCTTTACTTGGAGGCAGTATGGTGTCCACTCACCAACTGATAAGGCACTGAATTTCGGTGCTCTCTCTTTCTCTCGTATTGGCTACTTTCCTAGCCTTTGGTGGGACACAACGCTTGATTGTTGCTTTTTTGGTGGTTGATTCCAGGTAGGAGCTGACAGTGTGCCTCCACTTTTGGAATCCACTGACCACTGGTGCTGTTGTGGAACTGAGGTCGTTGGGAGGAAGAAGCCTGGATGATACCAACCTCAAGCTCACGTTCCTAACAGAATCGTTGACAGCTGTATCTTGCAGCTGATTGCTATTAGTATAATTGCGCATTCTAGCTTAAGCTTTAAGGACCCGCATGCACATACATATTCAGCTGTCTTATCCTGTAACTGCTGTATTACACCTGAACCCTTTTGCTGTCCATTTTGTAGTGAGCGTGTTCTAGAAATGGGATTAAGGGACTTCCTTTGAACTTGGTGGACGATGCGCATAGCTGTGCATGTAGAATGCTGTGATAGCTGACACAAAAGGAAAATTCCTCTGAACTTGGTGGATCATGCATGGATGATGGAAGTCATTATAATGCGCGTCAACTCATAATGCTTGAAATTTCTGTACTATTGTGGCATAAAACCAAACCTCTTTTCTGTCAGGCACCAAGCTAGGCTGCGCCTACATAGCTAAGTTTATATATCGTCACATCACCTAGAGGGAAATGCTTCAAGTCATGAATCCGGTTCTCCAGCGTACAGCAACACTGAAGAGTGAAGAGTCAAGAGACAAGAGAGGTCTCATCTGCACCTGAATGCTAAAGCATTGTAACAGATATAACAATCATTCTGAGGCTTGCTTAGTTGTACCACATGCATGCCAACTTGTATTCTAGACCTGTCCATGTGAAGCCGCACTAGCCTGGAATTCTTTTCTTCTCATCAGATGCACAAGATGCTCGGTGGGTCAGTCCCCCCCATTTCCCCACGATTAGAGCAACTCCAGCAGTAGCCCCCAAAACTAGGCCCCTATTTTTAATTTGGGTGCTCTCCCTACTTCTTGGGGCTCAACTTTTTTGCTTCAGCTCCAACAGTAGCACCCAAATTTGGGCCCCCAAACATATTCCAGAGAGAATGATAGAAGGGACCCACTCGTCAGTGTCTTTTTATTCTTCCTCTTTCTTCTTCCTTTGGACATGGACATATTAGAGCATTGAGCCGGTTATTGTAGGATGTCATGCACATGCAAGGGTAGAGAGAGAGGGAGCATGCGTTGGGGTTAGGACACGCGATGGAGGATGGGGGCTGCCCTGTTGGGCCAACAGGAATGGGGTCTGGGGGAGAAATATGGGTGCCCAGCCAAATATAGGGTCTGGAGTAGGGGCCCTGCTGGAGTA
>Ga0182004_10003620_pt1 | contig 12310 bp, 10 predicted proteins | sample Sormic07211540_1_FD_120479 | JGI IMG/M metagenome (GOLD analysis project Ga0182004, IMG submission 120479) | Endophyte microbial communities from Sorghum bicolor roots, Mead, Nebraska, USA - 072115-40_1 MetaG | ecosystem: Host-associated > Plants > Roots > Unclassified | place: USA: Nebraska... | reverse complement strand
TCAAAACACTAGGAAATCCTCACTAGGAGGTATTTACTAGGGAAAGTTTATACTAAATTTTGAATGCTAAAACACTAGAAGAATCCCACATTACTAGGAGAAATTGAAAAATCTGGTTGTGTCCCAAATTCCTATCTCCTAGACAGCCACCAGCGCCCCTTTGCCCTCTCTTTCAATCGCAGCTCCCTCGCACTTGTCCCTCTCTGTCACGACTCCCTCCCATGTTCCGTGCTGCCCCTTCCGCCATAGCCATCCCCTTTCTCCATCCCGGCCACCCCACCACCATCTACCTTACTTGACGCCCTCTTGGCTCCCAGGTCAACAACATTGCGCAGTGTCCACAACATGGCGTGGCAACGTCATGAGGCACGCGGGGAGCGGCGGCGCAACGCACGCGGACCGGCGTGAGGCAGAGCAGCGGCACAAGACGTTGTGGAGCACCCAAGGAGAGCAACAGAGCGGTGGCGGCGGCGCACATTGGTGCGACGAGGCGTGGCTGCATTGACGGCGGGCCGGCATGGGTGGTGGACAGCCTTGCCCATCGACACGGCATGACACTACTTAGCCTCCATAGGGCCGTACTCGGGCCGCTACCTCGGTACGGTGGCACTATCAGGCATGGCACGGCAGTGCCGCGCGTGCCACATAGTGCTATGCCCCGCGGTGCCATGCCAGTGTCGTGTCAGGCGGCCTAGTTGGCCATGTATACCAAGAAAGCTTGAGTTGAGAGAGAAGTGGTTTGAACCACTGTGGTTCTCAGGCCAGTTGCGGTGTTTAGATTTTTTTATTCTATTTCAAAGCCTTTTTCAAATGATTTTAAATCAGTTTTGAATTTCAGTCAAATCTACACTATACAATAAATCCAATGGACCAGCATGTACGCTCAAACATGTACCTAGCTTTATGATGAATTATAAATAAAAAAATTATTACTTTTGCTATATTTAAATGTGCACAATACACATAATGAAATCATTTTAAATCAAATTTATGAAAAGGAAAATCTAGTGTGTTAAATGGGCATAAGAGAAACAGTGCCCAGCGGTAACAACTGTAATGGCCATGTGGCAGCAGCAGATTTATCCGGTGGTACCACTAAACCTTTTTAGTGAGTACCCAAGATCCTGAACGGCTATTTTTTCTTGGGGGACTATATATACCGCATGGCCGCTCTTTTGAAGAGGTTCGAGTGTGCTAATGTGTGTAGGAGTGTGGATACACACTACCAAGTCCTGTAGCCACCATATATATACGCTTAGGAGAAGATCAGGTTATTAGCAATAGTGCTTAGTCTAGTCAAACCACTTCTTATGCATTTGCTCTAGATTTATACCTAATGTGTATAAGGTTTGTGCGTACCATTGTTGTACTCAGAGAAGCTTGTAGTCTTGCTAGATCACACCAAACCATGTTTGTGATGTGGCTACCACCATGTACCAGAGGGAACGCGTAGGTCCATGACAATTTGGCTAGAAGCTCGATAGTGACGACGACGGAGAGCAGTCTAGGGGAAGGCCTAGCAAAGACCCATTATTGTGTAGGGAAGGTCCTCGTGCTCCATAGAATTACCTAACCGGGAGCTTGACCCTTGTGAGGGGCTCCGACAAGGATTTGAGGGAAGCACGAGCTTATCAATATCTTATTAAAAATACTAGAGTTCTCAATGAGAGTTTGCATTTCTAACTTAATTAACCGTCTACACTTTACATTAAGTATCTAAGTTGGTGCTTACTATTTTAGTTTAGCTTTCTAGGCTAGTTGATAGGATTGGAAGCTAGGTTGAATAACTCTTTGGTCGATGAGATAGCAAGACCTTTAGGAAAACATTAGTTGCAAATCTCAATAGATTACTTTCTTGCATAGGTTATGTTAAGTGGAAATTAGAGGCCATGTTTAAAATAGAAGTTTTAGGAAGCCTAAGTCACCTCCTTACCTCTTAGGTGTCACGGTTCCTACAACAACTATTGCAGTTTTGATGCCATCTATGAAAACTTACGGGAAATGGTATCACTATTGCACTCGGCAAAGGCTTTCCCGAGTGCCGCCCACGGCAAAAGCCCCTTGGCAAAATTTTCGTCGGTAAAGGGTTATTTGTCGAGTGCCTTTTATCGGGCACTCGACAAAGGCTTTGCCGAGTGTCTGTGGAGGCTCTTGGCAAAGAAAAGTTACCGTCACGGTGGGTTTCTGACTATCGGTTGCCTTGCCGAGTGTCTCCTAGGAAGGCACTTGACAAAGAATTAAATTTTTTTCCCGAATTTTTTTGCCGAGTCCCATGCGAGGAGGCACTCGGCAAAGAAATTTTTTAAAAAAAAAAATTTGCCGAGTGCCCTACCAGAAGGCACTTAGTAAAGAAATTAATTTTTTTTAAAAAAACTCTTTGCCGAGTGCCTTGCGAGGAGGCACTCGGCAAAGAAATTATTTTTTTAAAAAAATGCTTTGCCGAGTGCCTTACGAGGAGGCACTCGGCAAAGAAATTAATTCTTTTTTTAAAAAAACTCTTTGCCGAGTGCCATACGAGGAGGCACTCGGCAAAGAAATTATTTTTTTAAAAAAAATTCTTTGCCGAGTGCTCTGTCAGGAGGCACTCAGCAAAGAAATTATTTTTTTAAAAAAAAACTCTTTGCCGAGTGCCATGCGAGGAGGCACTCGGCAAAGAAATTATTTTTTAAAAAAAATTCTTTGCCGAATGCCCCGCCAGGAGGCACTCGGCAAAGCTGGGAAACCTACTGGGGCAAATGGTCACTTTGCCGACTGTAGTTTCCCCGGCCCTCGGCAAAGTCACCACAAACGACGTATTTATTTATTTTTTTATATTTTCTAAAGACAAACAAAATATATCACATATATTTCACATCCTTCAAAGATATCTCATATTCGTCACATAAATCTCACATCCATCACATAAATATCATGCGCATCACATAAATGTCACATTTTAACACATCCATTGGTACAAATCCACAAGTTCATCACAAGTCCATCTAAACAAATCCACAAGTCCATCACAAGTCCAAATAAGTAACACAAGTGCATCGTAAGTTCATCACCAAGCAAACAAACAAATGCAAAGAAAACTACCTGGCTCCCCAAGGTCCCCACTACGACTGTGGTGTACCATGACCTGGATCATTAGAGGGTCCGACAGGTGGATTATTCGAACCGGCGGATGGAGGCTGCACAAAAGAGATATAGTATTATGGTTTGATCCTAAATCCATTTGGCTATATATAGTATTATGGTTTGATCCTAACCAATTAGCAACAAACTTAGACACTCATACTCATACTTACAGGAGTACCATGCACGGGGAGGTGGAGGTGGAGGTGGAGGTGGAGGTGGAGGAATAGCGAATAGCGAAGGTGGCGTAGGTAAACCCGTATGTTTCCCAAGAGATTGCATGTACTAGAGAATCTCCGCCATCTGTTGTTGCTGTCGATGCTGCTCCGCCACACGCTGAGACTCCATAGCCTCTATCCTCTGTCGATCGGCCTCCCGCTGGGCCTCTAAAGCCTGGACCTGGGCCTACAACATTACCATAATATTTGAATAATGCAAAGCAAAGATATGTAAATATCAAAGAACGACTAATAAAATAGAAATCACTTGAAGTGACACAATCCGCTATTATGAAGTATCCGGCCGTGGGCGTATGGGAATGCTTGTGTCCGTGCTCCGTGCTCGGATCTGGGAGAGAGAGGGAGTAGAGGTCACGTTGATGACACTGGCGCAAAGATAGTACCGCCCATGCTTCTTTCCTTCTCCAATCCTCGTGACAACCTCTACTACATCTAAGTCCTGGGAGCTCGGGTTGTAGTCATTTCTATGGATAGACCTAGCCGCTGATGTGTACTCACTGATGTGGTCGTAGACGGTCGGGTTTGTATACGCCTCAGGTGGATCGTCCAGGTTGTAGGAGACATCGGACGTCGCCTTGCCCTTGTGGGCCATAGCATATGCCATGAATGTAATGCAATCCTGGCCCGCATGTGCCGCTGACTGCAAGAACCAACAAATTAGTAGAAATAAAGAAAAATTGAGCGTTAAAATAGACAAATGATTTTGAGTACCCATGCTTGTCCGTATGCGGCGAAGCTGCAGTTGCCTTGATGTTGTGTTACACCTGGCATCAGCAATCGCCGCTCCTGAGTAGCGTTGTGCACTTTGGCCCACTCGGGGCCGCACCACCTGTCCACCATCATCTCCCAGCACTCGAGATACGCGGCGCACCACCAGGGACACATCTACAGGTCATCAAGGATTTGACATATGAGAGGAACAAATTAAGACTAATGAACTGAAAAGTTCTTTATGTACCTGTATGTACTGCTCTCGGGTCAGCGTCATGCTTCTTGCTTGTGGCTTCTTCACATTCTCACCAAGGATCAACCTGTGGTAAGTGACGATGGCCTGGACGCGTGCCTCATAATGAATGTCCACAACAAGCTTTTGGCATGCTTTTGTAAGCACTGCCTCCGCCCGAACCTCAAATCCCTCCTCGCATCTGAAATAAAGTTGCATACAAGCACAATGTATCCATTCATTATTTAATGAATGTGATGTATTACCAATGTGGTCCAATCATACTTACCCAAAAGTCACGCTTGACCCACATCGCTTTGTTGTTAGCCTCCGCATCGGGGGCGGAGACGTAGTGGTCAAAGGTGTAGGCCGACTCCGTCTTGCTAGCGTGCTCAACTAGGCCAGGAAAGTGGGTCATGCACAGAAGACATAGGATGACATTGCCATGGCATGCAAGACCACCACCTGCCACAACCGCCCAGTTCCTGCATAAGTGATTAACAACACATATTAGATTGTACTTACTCATAAGTCTAGTTCCTCCAGTATTGATGACAATATATAAAGTTACTTACTTTTGGCCTTCAGGACGAATCACCGGGCGTCGATGAACAGGCGGCGGAGTTGGGAGGCTCGTGGGACCTCGCAAGTAGACACCCGATGAAGTAGAAGAAGCAGAACCAGTGCCCCCGCAGTCCCCTTCCTCCTCCTCCACCTCATCCCCAATCTCCACCTCCTCCTCCTGACGACACTGCTCATTCTCATCCCCGTCCGTGTCCCCGTCCGCATCCCCATAGGTTGCCACCTCCTCCTCGTCATAATCCTCCACTGGCGTGGGAGGACGAGCCTGCTTCCTACCCCTCCTCCTCCTCCTCCTCCTCGTGTCCGACGGTCCTCTTCTGGACCTGGTGTAGGGCGTGTCCTCTGGTAAAGCGAGAACACGTTTCTCTGATGGTTACCCACCATCTTTGTTCAACCACCTGCAATTGGAAAGAAAAAACAAGAGGTAATTAGAAATTAAAAATAATAAACAAGAAGTAATTAAAAAATGCAAGATAAATAAAACATAATTAGAAAAGAACATTGTATTACATGTACTAGAAATAATCTTCATGATCAGGATTTGCTGGATCATAAGTCTCATCATCATTATCAACCATGTCGAAATAATCAACACTATCTGAAGGAGGAATGTTATCTTCATTGTCATTGACTAAACGTAATCGCTCAAGCATTTGTAAGTCCTTGAGATTTTGGACGTCATCTCCATCGTCCTCATCATCGACCCTATCGTTGTCTACAACCATTCCTATCGCTTCGGTCAAGTCTATCTCTAGACTTCAACCTCCCTTGTAGCCCCTCTTCTTGATAGAACTCTCCATCATATGTGTTTGTGTTGAAGTTGTAATCTTCATTGTTTGGTACAGGTAGTCTACCGTCTGGCGATACCTTATGCACAATAGCCCAATTGTTAAGATGCTCTTTGTTCTGGCATGCATAAAAGGTATAATAAACTTGTGTTCCTTGTTGAGCCACAATATAGACATCATCTCCTGGATAGATAGTATCCTGTCGAATTTTGACTAGCCCAAGATTAGGGGTCCGTCTTGTTACTCTAGAAACAAACCAATGGCATTTGAATATGACAGGACTAAGAGGTTTGCTAGCGACGGCATTTGCAAATGAAAGTTCGTATATTCCTTCAATTCTTCCATAATAGTCGAGACCATCAGTGTCGGGGGTAAAGACTCTACTATTTGTGGTTCTTCGATTGGGCAGACTCTGCTCATGCGATGCTGTGTAGAAGCGATATCCATTCACGTCATAACCGGTAAATGACTTGACCCTATAGGCACAGCCGTTTGCAACCTGTCTCAACTCACCACTGATAGACACATTAGTTTGGGCCTACAAGGTCGAGCAGGATATATCATTATGATATTTGAACTTACAAGCATCTTGGAAAGTCAAACTAAGTACTAGCTAAATTGGAAAGTACCTTGTTTTTGAACCAGGAAATAAAATCGGGCCGCCGTGCTCCCGCACCCTTTGAAAGAAGGGTATCAGCTTCTGCGGGGTAGGATCCCTTGAATGATTCCAGAAGCCATGAAGAAATTCCCTGTACCAACGTGAAACAAGGGGTTGGATGACAAATAGAGGCGATATATTTCATATATATATTTAATTTATTTTGATTAAACGTATTTCTCCCAAAAAAACAATATTGAACTACATGTGCATACAATCATAGAATATGATGATTGTAAAAATGATATTCACAATACTTATTATCATTTGAGACCATTTCTAGAAGCACGTCCAAATTTTCAAATGTCTTATACACAAAATATGGCGATAAAGTTGTATGAGAAATGATTTTAATTATATAAATTACAAATAAACTTCAAAAATCTTAAAACCTGGCGACACGTCTTGACATCACATAGGAGGCTATGATAAAAATTTTAGAACATTTCGCGAAAGTTGTCACGTACGATAGTTATAAACCAACGCCTCTCACTTTATTCACATGTGATCACATATGAGAGGTGTGGGTTTATAACTAACGTACGTGATAACTTTTGTGAAACGTTCCCCCATTTTTATCATAGCATCTACATGTGATCTAAAGGCACGTCGTCAAGTTTTAAGATTTTCGGACTTCATTTGCAATTTATATAATTAAAATGCATTTCTCCAGCAACTTTGTCGCCATAGTTCGTGTATAAGACGTTCGAAATTTCGGGTGTGCTCCTGAAAATGGTCTCAAATTATAATAAGTATTGTGAATATCATTTTTTCATCCAACTAATTCTATGATTGGATGCACCTGTAGTTTAATATTGTATTTTCGGGAGAAATATGTTTAAACGAAATAAATTAAATATATATATGAAATATATCGAGAATTGTGCCAAATTTTAACTTAGGCTTCAAAATAAAGTGCAAAGCAAGTACAAAAAGTTTTAAGACAAAAAACAAAAAAAATCTTTGCCGAGTGCCAAATTTGGCACTCGGCAAAGTACCCTTTGCCGAGTGTCTCCTTAAGACAAGACACTCGGCAAAGGCTGACGCCGTGTAGTCCCGTAAGCCTTTGCCGAGTGCCAAGTTTTGTCGAGAGCCTGGCACTCGGCAAAGAGCCTCTTTGCCGAGGGCCGAACTGTGCCGAGTGTTTGGCACTCGGCAAAGAGACTCTGTGCCGAGTGCTAGGCTATGCCGAGAGCGACTCTCGACAAAGGGGCTCTTTGCCGAGCGCCCGTGTTTCGGCACTCAGCAAAGCATATAATACTCGGTAAAGTTTGGGTTTCCTGTAGTGTATCTAAGGAAATTAGAAGCCAAATCTAAGGAAACTCACTACACCATAATTCAAAAGCATCGACTAGAGTCACTAAAAGTCACTTTAACCACAGCCCAAAAGCAAACGTCTATGTTGGCGTTGCTAGCTAATAGCTGCATTAGGGACAGATAATCAATCGTTAAAGAGTTTTACCGATGAACACTTGTGGTCACAAGGCACGGGCTTAGATGTTAACGACCAAAGGTCACAATTCTTTTTTATTTGTTGAAATTTTGAGTTCTTCAAAATATGATCTCAACAAGTAAACTGTTATCAATGCAGTTACCAATAAATATTTAATAATTAAATATATCAATTAATCAATAATATCTATAATGAAACTATAAATAATAATAAAATAACACATAAGTAAATATATAAATTGAAGTATTAGATAATTTACAACAACAAATATATTAGGTTTAATCTAAATTAGAAAATATTTAAATTAATTTAACCTTTATGTAGCATTAATAATATTAATAATAATATTAAAGGGTATTTTATATGTGCTAGTCAATAGTTTTAATGCACCATTCATATAGAAATTAAATAATTAGTCATTAATCACAGAGAATTTTTTAAATAGATGCATTACATCTTGTTCTTCGTGGATACAAATAATCGTTGGATGTTTTATATTTTTGTCGAATACAGATCAATTAGATGGAGAAAAACACTAAAAAAAACAAATTTGGATACATCTATTTAACATCTATATTAAAAACAGCGAAAAATAGACACTTATATTACAAATTATAACGGATAAAGACGTCGGATAATTTGGACTTCTATTGTTTTATTTTCCATCACTAATTTGAGTGTGTGTGGATGGCCAAGCTTTGGTGACAGCAACGCAGTAATGCGACACACGCGCTGGGCCCCTTCGTCTTTGGACCTTATTCGTGCTGTCGTGGACAGGCTGCGCGCCTCTCTCCTCTAATCAACCCGACGACTTGAGCCGTGATGACCTCCCCAGTAGGCATCCAGTAGCACTGGACCAGAGAACCACAACCACCGAGTATTGAGCTGCCGGCGACGGCGGACCGGGGTCAGGCGAGGCGAGCCACAGGCCGCGTGGTGGCTCGTCGGCGAGCGGCTGCTGCAAAGCTGCGCATCCGCCGTAGGTGAGGCTTGAAGCTAAACTTGCCGGCGGCTCTTCGCCTGCCCCGTCTCATAGGCCAGAGAAGGTATATCTCGCAGATAGTTCGTTTCGAGTGCCTAGAAATTTGGGATGCAGTAGACTGTGAGGTTTTAATATATATTTTTTCTGCTGGTGCTATGATTGCCGAGTCAGCACTCAGCAGTATGGGCGGATGCAGTGGGAATACCCAACTTTTTTTAATACTTTTATGTATATATATGTATATATATACTTATATATAAATGTATATGTTGCAATATTCTATGCTATTTTCGTTGATTGCAGCCAAGAAAAATCAAATAAACGGCCTTTTGGCTTGCTTTCCAAACTTTTATCTTTTCAAACTAGCCCACTTTGTGAGGTATCTATGGATTCAATTTTTTTTACGTAAAAACAGCAATACCCAAGTTTGAAATTCTGCCTCCGCCACTGCTTAGCAGATAAGGTCGAATAGTTGGATTTTTTATTGTTGCTAATCACAATATACTCCAATTTTTTATCAAATTTGTCCAAGTTTATACGAAGGTTACTGTCAGAGTGGCAGTAGCCTGGAATTTGGGGGCGTGCTAGGGTCCGGGTGGGCGGACGGTAAGCTCGGTCCGACAATTCCTGCCCATTAATTCTAGCACTGTTTCTGTGCTCGTCCCGGTTTTTCGGTGCCGCTCCTGTAGGCAGGTAGCTCATGGGGTCTGTTGAAGTATTGCCATCAGTTTTTTTTCTCACCCACTTGATTTGGACATGAGAATCGGCATGCATGCAGTGATGTCATCAATTTTTTACAAACTAAAAAAGTCATAACTACTAGACCACATCTTTACATTAAATTCCGATTACACCATCACGTTTCTTTCAATAAATCCTTTAAAACAAGATCCCACATGAATATATTTATATAAAATTTTGTTAATGAATATTTATATAGTAAAGATAGAACATTTCCTTTTATTGGCCAAATGCAATGTTTTAGGTTTAAAAACCAATATTCCACATTCACAATAAAAATAATCTTAATTTAGAAAAATAATATTACAAATCTAAGAAATAAATTATAGGTCTAAGGAGTGTATTATATTATAATATTTATGAAAATAAAAAAACAACAAAATTATGAAATATATATAATTAGATAAATAGATAACATGACATAACTAGAAATAATAATAAAAGATAAGTCATCACAAGAGTATGTGAACATCATAAAATACATTGTAAACCATCACATGTATATTACATGAATATCATAAAATAGAGCATAGAACATCACATATATATTGTGTGATATCACAAAATATATTATATAACATAAAAAACATCACATATACAATATATGAATATCAAAAATACATATATATACTAAGTAAACATCAAAAACATAGAACATCACATATATAATATAAGAACATCACAAGATCTATTGTAGAATATCATTGTATACTAGTGAACATCACATATATACTAAGTGAACATCACAAAATATAACACAAAACATCACATGTATACTATGTGAACATCACATATAGCATAGAACATCATTGTATACTATGTGAACATCACATATATACTACGCGAACATCATAAAATATATCAAGAACATCACAAGTATAGCACATAAACATAAAAAATATCATAGAACATTATATGTATAGCAAGTGAAAATCGCAAAAAGATCATGGAACATCACATATATACTATAAGAACATAACAAACATCATAGAACATGACATAGATGCCACGTGAACATCACAAAAATATCACATCTATACTATATAAACGTAGTATCTCATGAATATAGAACATAAAAAATTAATCATGAAAAAAATAATTAACTAAGATAAAATAGAAAACATAAAGACAAAAGAGAAAAAGAAAAAAAGAAAGAAATATGAAAAATGAGTAAAATATACAAATGAATAAAATAATTAGTTAGAGTAAAATAAATAAATAAATAAAATAATAATATAAAAATGAAAAATATAAATCACATGAAATGAAAAATAAAAAAAAAATTAAAATAAATTGAACTATATTCTAGTTTTTGTTATTAAGTAGAGACGATGTTCTAGTTTCAAAGAATGATATTCTCTCTTTACAAGAAGAATGTTCCATGTTACATGAAATTAGTATTATATATATATATATTAAAATATTAATAAATAAATTATAACATAATATAACATAGAAAATAATGAAATCTAGAGCAAAGCATGAGGAAACATGTAATAGAGAAAGGAATTTAAAAAGATCAAATGGGTACTTTTTAAACATGCTAAAAATATAGTATAGAACATCATATGTGTATTAAGTGAAAATCATTAAATACATCATAGAACATCACAAACAAAATGATAGAACAACACATGTATACTACATGAACATTAAAGCAAAACATCATAGAACATCATTATATACTACGTGAACATCACATGTATACTATGAAAACATTACAAAATACACCATAGAACATCATATTTATACCACGTGAACGTAAAAACACCATGTATATTATAAGAGCATTAAAAAACATAGAACAAGACATTATATATATCACGGAACACTATAAAAGATATTACAAAATATCACATATTGTCACACCCAAATTTAAGGATAAATTTGAGTACAGTAAACCTCATGTGCGCCCTAGGAATAGTCGCGCACATAAGTCGACAAATTACAGAAGTATCATCACAAGTGTCTTACATAACGAATATTACAGCCACGAACATCAAAGTCTGGCAACGAGCGGAAATAAAACTCATATCTAACTATAACTTGATATCTCCAACACAGGGACGACCGACTAGGGGATCGCCAACCTAGAAGTCCTCCGGAAATTCCTCGTAGAAGCTGTCATCTGTTACCCATCCAGGATTTTTGTCCAAAAAGATATATAGAGACAAGCGTGAGTACATCTCGTACTCCACAAGCATAACATAGGATTTTATGCGGCTCAAAAAGGTTAGACACTGGCTACTGCAGTTTAGCATTTTAATTGGTCAATGTTTTAATCCTATTATAAATTATGCTTAAGCTCCCGATTAGCCCACATGAGTACATGATAATAACGCCGTTAACCTTCACGGTTAACACCATCACCATCACGGTTAAACCACATTAATCATCACGATCAATGTGTCATACTTTCATAAGTCATCCCCCATAACCATCCACACCCAACTATTCCGTAAGGGTCCAAGGTCGCTCATGTCTGAGAGCACGGCTAGTATACCAGTTTGATCAAACTCTGTGTAGAGGTGTGCACTTTTCCCGTAAGTCGTGTTACCCATATGCCCGGGGTTTGCAAGATCCACTAACACTGCCAAGGTGAGCTGGCAGGAAACACTATGAAGCCTTCCATAGGCCTCGTCTAACCAGTTAGGGCCGCGAGGTTTCCTCGGCAGGCAGATATTGAGGACCCCCTTTCCTATGGCACATTTCCATCACGGCTATACACATAGGAACAAAAGCAGTTCTATACCCAAAGTGGCAAGCCCCTCTTGCGCCCTTTCGGGTAACCTCTAACCAGCTAGATG
>Ga0182004_10003619_pt1 | contig 12311 bp, 12 predicted proteins | sample Sormic07211540_1_FD_120479 | JGI IMG/M metagenome (GOLD analysis project Ga0182004, IMG submission 120479) | Endophyte microbial communities from Sorghum bicolor roots, Mead, Nebraska, USA - 072115-40_1 MetaG | ecosystem: Host-associated > Plants > Roots > Unclassified | place: USA: Nebraska... | reverse complement strand
CGCTAAATTAATTACGACGCGCGCCAAGTGATGGAGATCTTCCGCACATGCATGCACCACCGGCCACTCTCAATGCATGTTTCATGAGAGTGTCATGCACATTAAATATGGTGCCACATAAGCAAAATTGCTGATTTGGCAGGGTCATTAAATGAAGGAGTTTCATCAGATGAGAGAGGAGTTTTATCCCCATGAAACTCTTGTGGCTCGGTTACCTAGTTTATAGTCTTGGTAACTGTACCATGAAACTATGCATTGAGACTGGCCTAACGTTGCGATTTTTTACCAACCAATAGGGAAGAGAAAAAACATCTGCAGGCAACATCACCGATCCACACCAGTAGGCGAGACGTTGCTTTGCTTTGGGTGGCAACCTAGTCAACCCGACCGACCACACGTCGGGCTCTAAATTAAATTGATCGAAACAACCTTTGGTTGGCAAGCTCGTTCCGTCGTTCGATGATGGTTTACTTGATGTTTGCTCTTGTAATCCATGTCAACGTTAGCTAGCATTCAAACAAATCAAATCATTTTGTTTCTTCAAAAAAAAAAAAAACAAAATCATCTTGCAACCGCACTTGTCCATATTCAGTTGCTACTGTTTAGAATTTGTCAAAGTCTTCATACTATATGTCTCGATGAAAGATACTACTCCCATTTTTAAAATATGACATCTCTGTTAAAATATGTTATTTTAAAATAGCTCTCAATTAAACTATCTTAAATATAACTAAGGGTCTATTTGGTTACGAGCGGTAAAGTTTACCACCTGTCACATCGAATGTTTGGACACATACATGAAGTACTAAATGTAGACTATTTATGAAACTAAAAACATGGCTAGAGAGTAATTTGCGAGACGAATCTTTTTGAGCCAAATTAGTCCATAATTAGACACTAATTTTTAAATAAAACAAAAAATGCTATTGTACGTGTTAAACTTTAACAATATCAACGAAACACTGCCTAACGTTATCATACTAAATAAGTATTTGTCATAGATTATTATGAAGGTATGTTTCACAACATAACATTTTAAATTTTAAATATTTGTACTGTTATATTAGCATTATACACTAAGTTAGTCAAACTTAAACTAATTTGATTCTAATCAAACTTATAATTATGTTCTTTCAAGAACGCATGTACTAGTGACGTACCAGCGCCCCCCACCAACAAAAGTATCAAAATGAAAGCAAAGTCCGCAAATACCATTTTGAGTTTGGATCCAAAAAAAATCAAATCACATTAATTAACTCTGCCACGAGTCACGAGAGGCCAAGCATGGGGCTCAATTACTCCCCACTGGACCCCGGGACCCACGCGGCGCGGCCAATCAGGAGGAGCCCATGACGCGCGTCGGGCGGATCAGCTTTCACGCACTGATTCATGGGACCCACTGTCCAGCTGCCTGCAGCGGCGGGTCACGGCACCCGTCTGAGTTGGCACTCATTAGCCGTTCACACTAGGCGCACCCTGTTCTTCAATGCTTCTCGATCTTACGTGTATGCCTGAATCTATGGTAGGTGGGCCTCAGGGCCACATGACCTGATATACATAGGATGCCGTATTTATTTTGAAGAAAAAACAAGCACACATTTTCCTTTCATTACTACCTGCGTCACTAAAAAGATGTAATCTTAGGCTTAGTTCAAGTTAAACTATCCGAAATTTAGCTAAATTTATACTCCCTCCATACTAGAATTACATGACGTTTAGGACATGATTGTGCTTACCAAGGAGTCATTAATTAGGAGGTATTTTTCCTTCTTTGCCCCTATTAAATAGCGTTGCGGGCGACTTCTATACATAAATTATTTGTAGCTCAAGTGGCAAGGTGTTCACAGCCTGAGGTTGGCAGTCTCAGGTTCAATTCCCAGTGCTTGCTGCTTTTTTTAAATGGTCGCTTATTGCTTGCTGCTTTTTTTAAATGGTCGCTTAAATTTTGCCTTGACCAATGCTGAATGGCCAGGCCTCTCAGGGAGAGAAACGAGGCGCGAGGGGCATTCACGTCCAAAATCACCCCGTGAGCCTAGGACGGCATGCTTTGTGAAAATAGTGTTGGAGGCTAGAACGACATGTAATTGAGGTATGAAGGGAGTAAGAAATAATATCAACAAGTAATACTCCAAACAGGTATATCATGAAAACATATTTCATGATGATTCTATTGATCTTTATCTAGAAGTCATATATTAGTATCCTTTTATTATATAAGTTTGGTCAAACTTATCATTTGACCTCATATTATTTTAGAAATACATTATTTCTAGGACTGAGAGAGTATGTGAATTGCAAACCCGTTTTTTTGTGATGATAGAGTGTTTCATGAACAACAAAGGCTAAGAAGGGGCTCATGGCCTCATGTCGGCTTTAGCCTTGAGACTATCCTTTCGTCTCTTCGGTGGCAAGAACAACAAAATAGGAGTTCCCTTGTCATGGAGGAGTTGGCTTGAGACCCACCACTTCTGCCTAGCGACACACAATTGGCAATTACTCTCTTTGTCATGGAAAAAAATGTAATTCTAGCATTCAAAAGTTGTAAAAAAAATGTAATTCTAGCTTTGGACTATCTTATCTTTAAAAATCCCTCAACTCTACATATGGTTTGGTAAAAATGTAGTGCAATATATTAAAATGAAAATGGGGAAATGATACTACAATTACAGGAACCAAAAGTGGTGGGTATAAGATATTTTTGTTTTTAAGTCAAAATAACTAATGAAAAGACAGTAAAAATGGTTATGAAGTCACAAAACAGTGAACTTTCAAGGTTTCATTTGACGTCACAATAGCCAATTTTAGAGTGAATTCAGAACCATCACTTCTTGGCTATCTGAGAGGTTTCATTTGACGTCACATTTTTTTTCGAAAGCTTAAAACTGTTTCCTCCAGCCCCAAAAAAAGACCATTCCCACGGTTCCCACGGGTGTAAACGCCTTCCACGAGGGGCAAACGCGGGGTGCCCCTAGCAAGCGACCCCGTCCGAGCTGTCGGCTGTCGCCCCCACGCCGAGCAACGGGGCAAGGCAAAAAAAAAACGCCAGCCCCACACGCTAGTCAAACGCGTGAACGCGGAGCCCTCGGTGACAGGTGGGGCCCAGCAGGCGCATTGTTTTTTTCGTCTCTGGCGCCGTTGGGTGGGCCACCGTGGGCGGTGAGCTGACCGCCGCGCCGTCGGTGGGTGCTTATTCGGGCGCCCCGCCTCCGCGTATATATACGCGCGCACGCAATGTACGCGAGGAATTCAGGGGAGGGGGGAGGAGCCAGCGAAGCCAAGGCAAGCCAGAACCAGGCCACAGCGGCGGAGGCGAGAGAGAGAGAGAGAGAGAAAGAGGAGGCGGAAGGAGAGGGAGGGAGGAGGAGCTTCTAGAGGGTTAAGGGAGGCGACCGCCATGGGGGACTCCAGCGGCTCCGTGTCGGTCGACGTCGAGCGGCTCTTCTTCGGCGGCAAGGTCCGTGCGCTGCCTCCTCTGGATTTTCCCCCCCATTTCCGTTTGGACTGTGTGCATTCGTGTGGGGAGGGTTTCGTCTTGAGTTTGCTTCGTCCCCCGCCCTGGGGTTTGTCCTTGCTCTTTCTCGGATAGCTATGGCGTAGGTGTGTTTGTCATTAGAAATTTATGTTTCCTCTTTTTCCCCGTTCTCTATTATTAGCGGCAATGCTTGTAAATTGGGGATAAGTGGATTAGCTATTGAATGATAGTTTTCCCCCTTCCCTTGTGTTGTGTGACGTGAGACTGCTTTCAATCTGTACCTATGATGCTGGCATGTGGCTGTAATTGAGAGAATCCCCAACTCCTGTGGTTGATGATGTTCAAACTTCAAAGAACAGGAAGACCGACAAGTTAGGTGGCACGGATTTTAGTTGTTTATTGTTAATGCAACTCCTGCCCTGTTTATGCTGCAATGCTCCTGTGTGGTGTTTGGCGATTATCAGTTGCAAGGGGGAAATTGTCTGGTCAACTGATGAGGAACTATATGGCAATTCGGAATATGTCTGATTGTATTTGTTTCTCTGTACGATACTGAATTCTGATGATCCTAAACTTGTGCATGTGACTTGTGTTTCCTCAGGAGCATCGAGTAAGAACGAGGCATGGCCCTCTATCGGTTTCTGTGTATGGAGATGAGGACAAGCCCGCGCTCGTAACTTATCCGGATGTAGCCTTAAATCGTGGGTGCCTTTGTTGCCTCTAGATTATTATTATTATTTTGGTAAAGATAGCAAGCTTTGCCATATATACAACAACTTACATTGGGGAAATTCTTCCTGTTTGGTAGACATGTCTTGCTTCCAAGGATTGTTCTTCTGTCCAGAGGCTGTGTCGCTGTTGCTTCACAATTTCTGTGTGTATCACATCACACCTCAAGGACACGAGGTCAGTTATGATGTGTCTTTTTTCTCCTTGCATTGATTTATTCAGGCAACCAACCACTTACCGTTCTTTTCATGTTAGGTTGGGTTCTTACATGGTTGTTTTTTATTGTGTATGTTAAGTATTGCAGTTAGGAGCAGCTCCGATTTCAGCTGATGTGCCTCTGCCATCCGTCGATGACCTTGCAGATCAGGTTGCTGATGTCCTTGATTTTTTCAGGTAGTGTATCAGGACATTGCTGAGTTCTGTATTACTACTTTGGGTTCGCATAGAGGTGGTTCCCCTGATGTTGTAATATTGGTTTCTTCCCTGCAGTTTAGGGTCTGTAATGTGCTTGGGTGTCACTGCTGGTGCCTATGTCCTCACCCTCTTTGCAGTAAGTGTGACCATGAGATGACTAGTCTTTGGGTTGTTTTCCTGTTGAGTGCTTGCTAAGAATGTTATGTGTACACCATCACAGACGAAGTATCGGGAGAGGGTTCTTGGCCTAATTTTGGTTTCACCTGTATGCAAAGCCCCCTCTTGGAGCGAGTGGTTGTATAATAAGGTTATAACCAGCTGCTTTATTTCAGTTATTTGAGATACTTATGTCCTTCTGTCAATTATTCATTTCATTATGCAGTATTTTTGTGTGTTAACATCAGGATCTCATGCCCCAGGTATTATTAAACTTGCTTTATTACTATGGGACACGTGGGTTAGTCAAGGAAAGTTTGCTTCAGCGATATTTCAGCATGGTACTTTTGATCCCCGTTCAGCTTTCTTTTCCCCTTTCTCAAGTTCTCACCATATAGGTGCTTATTATCTAGATTCACTCAGGGCTGCTGCTTTCTGATGCTTTGTGCAGGACGTTCGTGGTAACGGGCAAGATCCTGAATCAGAGATTGTCCAAGCCTGCAGAAGTGTTAGTATTTATCTCCTTGATATTTTCTCTAGTGTTGTTAAAATGGGATGGACTATTATCTCATCTGCTATCTGAACATATAGAATTTAAAACATGATAATCTTTTGTGCAGTTACTTGATGAGAGGCAGGGAACTAACGTCTGGCGGTTCCTTCAGGCAATTAACAGGTAACAAGAATATATCCTTGTTGTGCATGATCTGAAAAGACAAAGAAATGGGGATCCGAATAATCAAAATTTGACTACTCTGTCCATCAGGCGGCATGATTTAACAGAATCATTGAAGAAGCTTCAGTGCCGGACCCTGATTTTTGTTGGGGACAACTCACAGTTCCATGCTGACGCTGTCCACATGACCACAAAGCTGGACCGGAGATACTGCGCTCTAGTCGAGGTAACATACAGTTCAAAAATTTTACGTTACAAGTTGATCTCTACACTACACATAGGAGTAACGCGGATGGCTGAGGTTGTCTTTTGTGGTCAAAATCGTGCAGGTTCAGGCCTGTGGTTCGCTTGTCACAGAAGAGCAGCCCCATGCGATGGTGATCCCGATGGAATACTTCCTAATGGGATACGGGCTTTACAGGCCATCCCAGCAGGAAAGCAGCCCCCGGAGCACACTGAGCCCGTTCTGCATATCGCCCGAGCTTCTATCGCCGGAGAGCATGGGAGTGAAGCTGAAGCCCATCAAGACACGCATCTCGCTTAACGTTTAGCATGGGTGATGGGTGAAGACTTCTCGGATGGCCATGGCCTGACAACCACACAGCTCATGAAAGTGAAGACTCCTTGGGCTGAGTTGTGCAGCCACAAAGTTTTGATGCCTTAAGGCACCTGGCGTGGTTGAAGGCACTTTTTGTTGATGCAGAGAGGTTGTAGGCGAGGGAGTAATGGGCTAATGGCTGTTTGTTCATATATATAATATAATCTGTATGTAGTCAGTACACATGTATATCTCAACACGGCATCATTTCATACGGTACAGAGAAAGAAAATGGGAAAGCTAAACTATCACGTGAACTCTCAGGCCCTAGGATTGTGTCAACATACAGATTTTGGAGCTTCAAACAAAATAACCAAAAATAATAATAATAAAACTTTTGCATCTTTCAGATTTATGATTATCATGGGCTTCAGTGTTCAGCACAGCAGTACACAAGGACAACAATGAATGGTTGACTCTTGTGATGTTCTACCAGCAATCCATGGGAATCATGCCTTAACCACATACCAAAAGGATATGCTGCGAATACTCTCACAAGAAGATATGCCACAAGAACTGCTAATCTGTTACACATAAACAAATATGCTCAAAGCCGGGCAAGCGAGTTACACACATGGACACCTTCTGCATCTGTTACACAGCACCCATAGTACATGAATCTCAAAAAAAAAACATAATACATGTTGCAAGCATTCCAACGCAGAGATGAGAGAAGAAATATGTTACAGGCACAGTTAAATCGACTATACAATGCTGCTTTGCAATTAAGTCAAACCTGCCAGCGGCAACGGATAAGCTTCACCTACTGTCAGAGCAGGGCGTGTTGGGACAACTTCAATTGTCAGCACATCAGACTACAGTGGCCAGTGGTTTCACACTTTTAGGGACGAGTTGGGGTCTTCAACCTGGGAACGGTGAAATTCGGCGGGAGGAGCATAGGTGACACTGACACAGCAGCTTTAACTTGCAGAGGCCTCGTGTGGCATCTCTGGTTACCCTGCATGTTGTGACGACATATTCTCAGCACACATTATAAAGGAATACATGAGAAAGCCAGTGCACATATATGCCACATTTTGAGCGCCACAAATCAGGGCTCCATAAATAAATAAATAAATAAAATAAAAAGAGACCAAAGTGCAGGTCCAACAAGAGCATATAACAGCTTCCGTTTCAAATTATAAGACGTTTTGTTTTTTTAGATACATTACTTTTACTATGTATTTAGACAATAGTGTATATCTAAGTGCATAGCAAAAGCTACGTATCTAGAAAAGCTAAAATGTCTTATAATTTGGAAGGGAGGGAGTATAGAATATACTCCATCCGTTCCAAATTATAAGATGTTTTGGCTTTTTTAGATACATTGTTTTTACTATGTATCTAGACATTGTGTACATCCAAGTGCATAGCAAAAGTTATGCGTCTAGAAAAGCCAAAACGTCTTATAATTTGGAATGGACAGAGTAGCTCTTTGTTAAAGAGTACAAAGACAATCGAGCAAGGGACTGCACATGTTCGCGATACCAACTTTCAGTTCAATGCAAAGCAATATGAAATTATGAATCAGAAAGGTACCAACAAACTATTTCACAAATCCATGACCAATCTGAATTAAGAGAACACTACCTAGTTTTGATCGAATTAACTATGTGTGATGGTTCTTTATGAGAGCCTATGACTCACATAGCGCTCACCTAAATTTCATCAACTTCATTGTCTGTCCATATTTACAGCAGGACGCAACTCATGCAGCCTACCAAGAATTAGGACATTGTAGAAACCATATAAAATATAGGAAAAGCATATGGCGCCCACAGGGGACTGGCACCCTCATTAGTTAAAATGCTTGCAATGCTTCAAAAATCATCTATGTAGTACACCTAAAGTTAAGTGTAGCCACAACAATTCAGTTTGAAATTCATCTTTGATGCTGAGATTAAAAAAGCAGAAGTGTCACTGTCAGCACGTGATGAACAGTGCCAGGTTGACTGCTTGTCTATTTTGTTTCTTAGCATCTAGGATGAATTTCAAACTGACTTGTTGAGTCCATACTTAACTTTATGTGTACTACATACATGATTTTTTTGAACATATAGCCGAATCAGCTCCCCTGGACACCATGGTATTTTAGCTAACAAGGGTGCCAGCTCCCCTGGACACCAAATCTGCACTCTAAAATATAATATTTTACCCATCACACTATATTTCTGTAAACATATAGCCGTATCAGCAATAAGGCTACCAGCACGTTTGCAAGTTAAAGCAGTAATCAACAATGAAGAAACGTATCCTGCTAGGTTATATTTACTATTTGCAGAGGTACATATTTACTATTTGCAGGCTATAATTGTAGAACAGGTTGATTAATCCACAGTTCCACACTCCAGTTCATTTTAGCACTTCCAGAAACGACACTTCTGAAGGATACATATATTTTAGAAATCATACAAAGCAAACCTAATTTCTCAATTTCTTACCAATCCACATCTACATGAAGAAACAACTCATACATAGAGCCTACCAGAGTCTTTTAGATAAACTCTAGGTCAGCTAAAACAATTAGTCTACTTGTTTATGCACATTAGAAAAACGATCAAGTTCACTTAATAAAACAACATTTTCATTGACCGTACATGAATAACAAACAAAAAGTGTTGCTAATTGATAGTCATACTCATAGATCATGTGTTGGCAGTGCAATATGAGCCTGCTATATACCAGTAAACAGAATACTTACACATGACAGGGAGGACTTGAAGGAGCTACGCTTGCGCTTCTGATTAGTCTCAGACACATGCATTCTTGTAGTAGTCTTCACTTCTCGCCTATCAGGTGTGACCTGGGAAGTTCTTGATATATCAGGTGTGACCTGAGAAGTTCTTGTAGACTTAGATTTTCTGTTTGCCTTATTAGTATCCTTCTTCGACATCCTACTAGTCTCTGGTTGACCATCTTCATCTTTGTCAGTTTCAAGATCCTTGCCCTTGACCAAGGAGCGCAATTTTTGCAGCTCATCCTCAAGAATTGACATCCTCTCTTTGGCATTTGTCACCTCTTCTTCTAGTCTAACGATTTCATCATCCTTCTTTTGGGCTGCCACTTGCAACTCATTTACATTCTGCAGAAGCTTTTGCGCTGCTTCCGTAGCTTGCTTTACCTCTATGTTCTTGCTCTTGATGGTCCTGCTGTATTCTCCTTCCATTGTCTTAAGCTGGTTCCACACAAACTTATTTTCCGCTTGTAATTCTTTAGTTTCCTTGTCCTTCTCTGATTTCAGGATCTTGTAAGCTTTCTTTAGTTTCCTTATCTCTTCCCTAATATCTTTCCCATTTTTCTGGTGATCTGAATTGTCGGTACCAATCTCCACCAGACTTTCAAACTTCATCAGTTTTTCCTGGCATTATGAGAGAAGGTAAAAAAAATCAGTGAGACGGACAATATGAAATCTGCAATTGTCTAGGAAAACTAAACTCATGTATTTGTAATTACCTTTAGCTCCGTATTTTCAGCAGCCAAATTCGAAATACAGCTTTTGAAGTCCTCCAAATCATCCTCAGCAAGCTCTGGTTTGAGCACACAAGGGAATGTTTGACTTTAACTTCCAAAATAATAAGTTGGAATCTCAAAATGCAACATGGACATGCAGTGAACAACTGAACATACAAGGTGCCAAACATATGCATTGTCTTTTCAACAGAAACTGTAAACCATATGCAAAATGCTGCACAAATCCAACTGGACCGACACAACTGTAAAGCCCAATTAGATGAGAAAAATAACCGACATTCAAATTCTTGACAAATAAACTATTTTGTTGTACAAGTTAAGGCTGCTGTAAGATCCAAAAGTAAATAAAATAATGCACATGGCATAGTCAACAACAGTTGGAATCTCAAACTGCAACATGGAGATGTAGTTAACATACAAGGTGTCAACTTCTAGTGTGGTGACTGTTTTATACTAATGTTTTCCACAATGGCCATAGCCGAATTTCATTGCGGGTGTAACGATATTACAAGGTTCCACAGTTTTAACAAGAACGAAATGCCACTAGCTGAACATCAATGTGACCATGGAATTGATCACCCAGGGATCCAACCCATGATCAACCACTACTACTAAACCAAAAATGTTAAGACTAAGTCTGCCAAAAAAAAAACCCTGCAGACACATCAAGCGCTCATTACAGGGCACCTGCCCAGAACAGCGCGCAGGCAGCACGACTACAACGTCCTCACACTTAGCTTTGTTTAGTTTTTCAGATTCTCCGTCACATCAAATCTTTAGACGCATACATGGAGTATTAAATATAGACAAAAATAAAAACTAATTGCACAGTTTGGTCGAAATTGACGAGACGAATCTTTTGAGCCTAGTTATTTCATGATTGGACAATATTTGTCAAATACAAACGAAAGTGCTACTACTCCTATTTTGCAAAATTTTTTGGAACTAAGCAAGGCCTTAACAAACAGTTTTATACCAATGTAATCTTAAGACAAAACTCCAAGCTAAGCTACACAATGCACAGCAGAAACAAATAAAGATGAAGATTGGCACTATATGCAATACGCCAATACCTAACTTGGTTCCTCTCCTTCCTTACCTGCAAGCTTCTGGTAGCGATGAATCTGAAGATCCTTGCCACCAAGACTCACCACCGTCTCAGCCTCATCGACTCTCTTGCGGAGCTTCTCGTGCTTACGCATCTGGAAATAGAGATGGCAGAAAGGGGGGAAAGAAAAAACCTAGCGCGCGTCAGCGGCGGCGGAGAGCTGGCCTTCGCCGAATCCAGTCGCAAAGAGGAATAACCCACAGACGGGGACCCGAATCGTTCCTACCTTCTGGATGCGGGCCTGAAAGTTCTCCTCGCGCTCGCGGCGCCGGCTCTCCAGGAACTGGATCTCGGTGATGAGGTGCTCGCGCTCGACGCACAGCTCCTCGGCCTGCGCGTACGCCTGGCGCAGCATCTTCACGAGGCGGTCGTACGCGCGGCGCCACTCCGGCAGGTAGACCTGGCCCGGAGCGGGAGCGGGAGCGGGAGCGGGCGCCGGCGCCGGCGCGGGAACCAGAGCGCCGCCGTCGTCTCTGGCCATGGAATCCGCTCGAATCGGAGAGCAGAGGGAGGTGGAGCCGCGGAAGGGACGGCCGCCGCTTGGGGTTTCCCGTGGAGGCGCGGTTTGCGCCGCGAGGAGGGGAGCGGTGGCGGCGGTGGGAGCGGAGAGTCGGGAGATGACCGTTGGATGCGGGGGCCGGGCGGCGGGCTACGAGGAGCCGACAGCCGAGGATGAGTCCAGATCAGGTCGCTCCTTTGGTGGGCCCGCTTGACAATCACGGAAATTCGAACAAGAATGTACCACAACGGATTGCGTGAAGTTGACTGCCAACTACCAGTAATTTTGTGTGCTTATATACTCGCAACGTGATTAAGGCCTTGTTTAGATTCAAAATCTTTTTGATTTTAACACTGTTGTATTTTTGTTTGTATTTAGTAATTATTATTCAACCATGAATTAACTAGACTCAAAATATTTGACTTGCAAATTACACATAAACTGTGTGATTAGTTATTTTTATCTATATTTTAATGCTCTATGCATGTGCCACGGAGACTCTTGAAATCTTTTTTGGATTTTGAGGTGATCTAAACGAGGCCTAAAATGTGGCAATATATCTCTGTTCACTTGAGCTTATCAGCTGAATCTGTCAGCCATTTAACAGTGTTTTTCTCTCCACAATAAATCAGCTAACAATACTTTCTACCATGGTTTATCAGCCGCTGCCACAACGGATTTTGTCAGTTCTTAAAACATTCTCTTGCTAATATAATTCTCTATGAAACTCAAACTCCTATAGGAAGCCATGTATTGGAAGGTCAGTCTATATGAGAATTTATTGTTCTTAGAAACTGCATGTAGAAACTATATATTAGGATTGACCTAATTGACGTTTTCATTTAGCCAGACTCCAACAGTGCGAGGTGCGCTCGTAACTATAACATGAAGACCAGGCAACCAATATAATCTCGTGGACCAATATAAGCAAAGACACAAACTAAACAAACTCATTCAACATGCGCTCAGCCTAACCATACAGGGCATGTCTCATAGCTACGAGCCAGGCTTGGTCCCAGTGACGGAGCCAGGATTTTACGGCTGGGTATTCCGAGCATATAAAATTTTTTGATGTAAATGTGCAATAGTAACAAGGCTTTGTTAATTTAGTTCCACCCAAAAACTAAAAACATTTTTAACATTTTTATCACATTGAATTTTGCAGCACATGTATGAAGTATTAAATAT
>Ga0182004_10003618_pt1 | contig 12314 bp, 8 predicted proteins | sample Sormic07211540_1_FD_120479 | JGI IMG/M metagenome (GOLD analysis project Ga0182004, IMG submission 120479) | Endophyte microbial communities from Sorghum bicolor roots, Mead, Nebraska, USA - 072115-40_1 MetaG | ecosystem: Host-associated > Plants > Roots > Unclassified | place: USA: Nebraska... | reverse complement strand
TTGTTGTTGCAAAATGATAAACATGCTATATACATATAAAAGCTAAATGCAGTCAAACCAGTGTCAGCTATTTGAGCCTCATGAACCCCTGGTTATACTTGTTGAGTACGACATGTGCTCACTTTTGCTATTTCCCACCACTCTAGTTTACTAGTAAGAGTTATTAGAGGAGCGAAGGAGTTACGAAGGATGTTCTCAGGATACAAGAAGTTCCAGGCATATGTTACCCCCAGTCAACCGTCCCTGTGAAGAGTGAGCCTGAAGATTAGTTACCGTTCCATGATACTCTGATGTAAGTGTTAATTATAAGTATGTTTCCGCTACATAACATTGTTTTTGATAATGTTCCTTTCTATTGTTGTATGTGTGGACTTCCTGGGCACACATATGGCTTGCCTGGTTTTGATCTTTAAAACCGGGGGCGACAGAGTGGTATCAGAGCAGTGTTGACTGTGAGACGTATGCCTAGATAGCATTGATCGATTTCTAAACAATACTTTACTATAAAACTATTTTCTGATCCCTTGACTCTTTGATTTCGATTATTTCTCAATCCTTGTCTCGTTGTATCCTCTCCTTGATAGCTTCCTTTGAGCTATTGTTGCTTACTCCCCTGGTTATACTTATTGAGTACGACATGTGCTCACTCTTGCTATTTCCCACCACTCAAGTTTACTAGTAAGAGTTATCAGAGGAGCGAAGGAGTTACGAAGAACGTTCTCAGGATACAAGAAGTGCCAGGCATATGTTACCCCCAGTCAACCGTCCCTGTGAAGAGTGAGCCTGAAGATTAGTTACCATTCTATGATACTCTGATGTAAGTGTTAATTATAAGTATGTTTCCGCTATATAACATTGTTTCTGATATTGTTCCTTTCTGTTATTGTATGTGTTGACTTCCTAGGCACACATATGGCTAGCCTGGTTTTGTTCTTTAAAACCGGGTGTGACAGAGGGACATCCTGTCCTTTGTCGGAGTATTATCCACATCAGGCAAGTGTTGTTTCTTATAGCAAGCACCCACGACACTCTAGGAGGATTAGTACGCTTTCACTGCCCGTCAGCAATCTTAGCAGACTATGTCAACATCTAGGTTGGGGGAGAGCAACCCCATATACCAAGCTAAGTATCTCTTACTTACTCATGTATTTATTCCTAGTGTGTTATGACAAGATAAAAAGACGAATAACCTTAGAAACCCAATAAATATTTTATCTTTCATGACTAATCTTGCTAGCTAAGGAGAGCTCCTAATGAATCTGTTAAAATGAAGCTCTAGAATAAACTCTTGTATGGAGATGATGAATAGTTGCTCTGTCATGATTCCTTACAAGTACCTAGTTTTCAACCTTGTATTCTCCTGAGTTTTAGATACAACTATTTAGACTTAAGATTTTGCTCTAAGCCTAAAACTTGTGGGTTGTGAATGCTTGATCTAAATCTAGGTAGTTGATGGATATGATAACGGAGGGTTCTGAGCTGCTATCAATCTTGCTCCTAGAGATGCTAGAGTTCTAGAGAATTTTATTTTGAAAATATTAAAATTGCTACATGATGAGTTCCTTTATGACGAGAGTTTTAAAGTTCCTACCATAGCAAAATACTCATGCTTACTAGATTAGGAAAACCTCTATTTCAACCTATAAGCATTGAGGATAGTTAAGCTGTGTAGACCCTAAGGAACTAGTAATGCAGTTAAAATCAATATTATGTGCTCTCCATCCATTGATCTTAGCTACTTTTGTCCTCAGAAGTATGCAACCACTCACATTCACCATATTCACTATGTGCTACTTCTGTTCCTAGAAGTACCACCCACATATACACACTATACTTTGTGTTGTTTCTATCTTGGAGACATGCACCTATGCTGCTCCAACCTTGGGAGTATGCACTCATTCACCCATACACATTCCACATCCACTTAGAAAATGTTCTACTCATACACTGGGAGAAGACACCCAAAAATATTCAATGTTTTATTCTACTTATCCAATAAAGCTCTAGATATTTCAGTTGATACTTCCTATTGTTATCAATGCATTAAAAGGGATGGCTGATCTCTAAAAAAGAAGAAAAAAATGAGAAAAGAAAGAGGACAAAAGTCCGAATACAAAAGAAAAGAAAGACAGCCAAGTCCTTATTCTCAAATTAGGGAGGTATGTTATCCCCAAGGAGCAAGTGTAGAATTAGATGTTCACTATCAGTTATCACCTCTCATAACCACTTTCATTCTTATCACTTACTTCATTCACTTCACTCACATGCACATATGACTTGATTGTATAATTAGTTTCTTCGGATCCATGATTTAACTATATACAAGTAGGTTTGAATTGTCTCCTCCACCTATAAGCTCCACATAATCCAATAAGAAGTAGGGTAAGAGAGAGAATCCAATGCCTTAGTCCTAAAAATACTACATATTCTGAGAGAAGAGAGAAGGTATACTTTACACTTGCCTTGAGAGGATCCAAAAATACCACATATGAGAGACTTGAAAGGGTCATACAAGGAATCTCTGAGTTTTATTTGAAAATATTACAAAACTCCAGAATAATAGTTGATCAAAGAGTGAGTAACATAGCGCTTGACTTAACTGTTCTGTCTTTCAACTGCTCAAGACCTAAGTGATAGCTATAAGCCCCATGGTGAAAGGTAATATGGGTGAGTCTTGAGTTAGAATAGTTCACTCTAATTTGGAGGAGAGTCCTTGTTTGAACGCATGTGTGCTTGTGAGGCGTGAAAGCATTGTAGCAACTCCTGATCCAACTCTAGGTGTTGCTAAGGGACTAGCAAAACGTAAGCTTGGGGGAGTTGTTGATGGTGGATAGCATCAACATTTTATATATCGAAAGGCATGAAAAACACATCAATATCTAGAAGGCTAGGGGTTTATCTAACAATTTCCACGATTTTTGGTGATTTATCAATTTTTAGGGACTAAACTAAAAACACCAAAAAAGGGGCATAATTACAAATCTACATCACAAAATTATTCGAAACTCAAGAATGCGCCAAACTACTCTAGAAGGATCCAGAAAACACCACAGCAAAGGAGAGGCGAAGCCACCTGTAGGTGGGGCCGGCCAGACCCACCTGCTAGGACGGCTGACCTCCCATGAGGGGAACCCTCTCCCCCCTTCTGGAATGTTTCTCCACTGCCTTTTAATTAGGATCAATCTTAGCCCTACGTGAAGTCGGTTTCATCAAACAGCTGGCCTGCATCTCACCGGGCTATATATAAAACCCTAAACCCCTAGAGGCGCCTCCTTCATCTTCTTTATTAGCTACATCCAAAGCAAAAACTAGGGTTTCATCAAGAAGGGAAGTAGAGGTCCCTCTAGATCTTCTAGTTCTAGTTCTTCTAGTTCTAGTTCTAGTTCATCTAGTTGTAAACTAGAAGAGGAGAGAGCCAAGGAGGAGATGGATCTATCGAATCTTCCTCAACATTGTATATTTGCAGAGCAGCTAGTTCATCTTTGGCTAATCTCTAGGTACTTCAATTCTATATTTCCTGAGTTCTTATTTAATCTCCATATTTACCTTTAAGTTATTTATTCGATTCTTGCTTGCACCAAGTGATCTAGTTCTTAGCGGTGCTAGAGTAGTAATTAATATGTTAAGCGTGGTGCTTAGTCTTGCAATCACCTAGAATTGCACCCAATATAGCATATTGTTGTGGTAGCCCTAGGATCATGATAGTCCTAACGGCTGACGTATTTCACCACGTTCTGGTTGTTATTGTAGGACCGTAGTCAGAGCTTCCTAGCCCCTTTCTCATCTCTTTCTATGGTTAGTGTTCTGATGTCCCAAGACAAGTAACCATAGAGTAAATCCTGATTCCTAGATCAACCTATAGAACTCTTAGGAAAATTCCTCTCTATCCTACAATACTATATATATAGTTATCCTTGGGCGATCTAAAACTCAACTAGTACACTTCACGTTCACCGTGGAAATCGATACCTTGGAATACTCCCGAGTGAAAGCTACATCGGAACCCATGCACTTGTAGATTTTTCTATGTGCATTTAAAATACCCAACATTGGTAATTATGTTTTAGGTCCTTTCTCATGCTATGTTCATGGTTAAAAATGAGACTTATATACTGTCAACAAACTCCCCCAAGCTTACCTTTTGCTCGTCCCTAAGCATCTAGACTCAGTGATGGATCAGGATTTGCTACAATGCTTTCTATCCTTATAGGTACACATGCGTTCAAACAAGAATTCTCCTCTAGATTAGAATGAACTATCTAATGAAAAACTTACTTATATGACCTTTCACCATAGGGCTTGTAGCCGTCACTTGGGTCTTGAGTTAGTTTTAAGACAGAACGGTCAAGTCAAGTGCCATGTTTCAAGCTCTTTGATCATCCATTATTCTAGAGTTTTGTATGATTTTCAAAAATAAAACTCAAATATTCCTATGTATGACCCTTGCGAGTCTCTCCTTTGTGGTATTTCTGGATTATCTCCAAGGCATTTATGGTGTATGCCTTTGCTCTCCTCTTGAAATATGTGGTATTTTTGGTATTTATGAATAGTAACATTGCCTTCTCTCTCACCCTACTTCTAATAGGCTTATGTGGAGCTCATAGGTGGGGAGACAGCGAATACATACTTGCAAACATTTATTGCACAGTCAAACCATGGATCTAGAGAAACGAGTCATACAACCAAATCAAGATATACATGTGTATAGGCTATATGGTAGGTGGTATAAATGATAAGTGGTATATGGGATAGAAGTGGTTATGTAGGGGTAAAGGAATAGGGATGGTGAATGCTTAGCTCCTTTGAAAAACTTTTCTCATACCTCTCTTCAAAACTCAAAACTTCTGGTGAGCTTATTTGGTCAAATCGTCACGTCTCGGCAGAAACCACCACCACCAAGTGATAGCACTCATCGTTCTCTACATCATGGTATACTTGTTTTCTCGAATCCATGGTTGTTTGGTCTGTTCTCCATATCTTCTTTCTCTACTCTAGCGAGGAGCTTCTATGGTCGGCCATATTTTCTTCTCCTCTTCTCCCCTCCTTGCTTTGGCCACGCCCTGCCGCGTCCCCTGCATTGCAGCCGCTGCGTGCCACCTCCCTAGCCCCACATGCTGGCCCTAGAGCCCGTGCCGCCTCTCCCCTCAGCACTGCTCATCAGTGGAGGCCGAGCAGGTCTGCCCTAGATGCGTGCGGTCGTGTGCTGCCACTGGCTGCCGCTGGCTAAGCAGGCCCTTCCCCTCCATGTGCGTGCAGCAGCAGCAGCACTCCGGAGGCTGCGTTCGTGAAGAAGGAAAACATCAAGGTAGAAGATGTAGTTATTTATGATTCTGCCATCCATCTTATAATCCCATTGTTTAGTCATTTTAACTCTGATTTGAGTGGTTCAAGTTGCGTGAGATTCATGTTGTCGTACTCTACGCAGTAGTGCTAATATTTTTAATGTCGCTTAATTATAAATTTATTTGTTTAAATGTAATTTGATTAATATTTATTTGATCTCTTTTTAATTAAAAGCAACCTAGGGTTAACTTGTTGCATGGAGATCGTGCCGATGTATGCTGTGTGTTAGTAGCAATGTTTAATATGTTGCACAACTCTGAGTTTTATAAGTTAATTATTAATTTAATTAATACTTATGCAATTGAGTTTCTAATTAAAAGTAATTTAGCGTATTATTGACGGCCTTTTTATAATTAAATGTTGATTTGATTAATACCAACTTGAATATGTCTTCACTAAATCTAACTTGCTTAGGTATAACATTGCATGAAATGTTTCTAATATACTCCTTCTGTCCCGCTTTAAGTGTCATTCTGGGGTGGAGCATTCACAGTTGATTGGATGCACTAGGATACATATATCTCCACACTCAATGAATCTTTGTTGTACCTCTGAAAAGCTAAAATGTCAATCAATAAAGAAAAGAGGGAGTATGCCTCTACTTCTTTTAGGTTTTCTAAAATTAAATGTTAAAATTACTAATTTATAATTAAAACATGAATAGGTCTTACTCTGGCTTTACAAATCCAAATTTAATTATTTTTGTCTCCATTCTCTAATATATATTTCTATCCTTGTCTAATCATGCTCTTCACCTATATTTCAGTGATGCCATCACATTTCAAGTGAAATACCTAGAATGCCCCTGTTCCTGATAAACCTTGCAACATCCATATCTTCTTCGTGCGATCTTCGTTTTCAGCGGTTTTTGCGCTCACGTGACTGTAGAAACAAGACCTATGCATAAGTTGTCTTTTCATAAGTTGTTTACCATATTTGTTTTATTGCTTTTATTTATTTGTATATGTTTGTTTGTATGTCTGTGCGGCCAAAGTTTGTCGCGATGGAAGCAAAGGTGTTTGTGAATCCCGAAGACCATGTGTATGAGTTGTTATGCATTTCCAAGCTTGAGACAAGTCTCCTTGACCATCTTGCACCTATTTTATTTAACTTTGAGTTAGAGTAGTTAGACCATTAGTTGCATGTGGAGTCTAATTTGAATCCTATGATTAGGGTTTACTAGAACTTGTTATATATATCATCCTTGAAACCCAATTTGGATGGGTAGGAGTGAATGCTTAGCTTTGCAGTTATGGGTTGGGATGGTTATAAATGTTAATCTTGAGTAATGATCTATGCAACATGTGGGTTGGTAAGCTGTTGGTGGCAGCAACATGGTGAGTAGGAAAATTTAGCAGGATGGACCGTTGGTTTATGCCATGGTATGGCGGCTGATGTTGCCATGTTGGTGGATTGGGTTTGTGCTCGTACCTTCTTGGATTCTAAGGACCAGTTCATGGACAAGTAACCTAGCTTAACCATGTATCCATGATGTCAATATGGCATGACCTAGCTAATTAATTAGTTTCCTCCAAATTATGCTACATTGGGTTGGTTTTTGTGGCACAAGAGGGGGCTTCTGCAATGGTGTTGGTACCCACTGTTAGCGGTAGAAACCTTAGTGAAGGTATAAAACAAACTTGGAGGGACTTTGTAAAGGCATTGTAGTGTGACCCCGCTGAGCAACTAGGTATTGTGTGAAGCTTGATGGAGAGAACATGACTCATGATGAAAGTGTGCAACCTCTGCAGAGTGTAAAACTAATAGTATGCTGTAGAATCCAAGAGCGGCTTGGACTTATTTTCGATTAGATAGATCTCTAGTCACTGGTTTTGGTGGTTCACTTGGTAAGGGAATTGGTGGTTCACTTGGGAGGCTTGGATAGAATCCAAATGTTAGTTTGCTTGGATATAATCCAAGTGTTGGTTGGCTTGGATGGAATCCGAGTGTTGGTTTGGTTCTCTAAGGAGAAAGTAGAATTTAACTTAGTAAATAGATGCTAAGGATTCAAGAAAAATAGGATGTGTTGCTTAAGTGCTTGTGTCAAAACTTATAAGTTTGTCCTTGTGTTGGTCATCATTTTTTTAGATAATGGATATTAAAATTCGGCTTCATCTATCGAAAGATAGAATTAGCCCAATTATTATAAGTATGTGTCAACAACACAAGTTCTTCATCACAGTGAACGGGAAACCTAAACGAAATAAGGTTTGTGCTAAACATAGCCAACTAATCTTGTAGATAACCATCCACTAGAGCTAAAAAAACTGCAAAGCTGAGGACTCTAAGAACTGTCCAGCTTGGATCAACTGTTCCCGCTGATCATCATGTCTTTGAAGACTTGCCCACTGTTAAAGCCAGTGAGTTCCCCTGAATAGTACCTGCAAGAAAGTTTTTGGTCTACATTTGTCAAAAACTACTTCATTTCTAGTTAACCATATTACCCAACATAGTGCAGCAGCTGCTGTTAATAACAATGAATTATGCTTTTTACTAGCTATTTTTGACCACCTCAATAAAGATCAAATATATCAGATGGTGGTGGTAAACCAAAAAGTAAATGTATAGCATGCCATAAGAATTTGGCATAAAAATAGTCTATGAGGTGTTTTATAGTTTCTGGAAAATGACAGAAACAACAGTATGTGTCACCATTCCAGTTACATCTAACCAAGTTATCCTTAATTAACAACACTCCTTTTTTATGTACCACAGAAAGATTTTTATTTTCAATGGTACTTTAATTTGCCAAATATCTTGTGACACCCTGACCCCACTATTAATTAACGCAACGTACATGGATTTGACTGTAAAGCAACCAGACACATTCAAGCCCCAAACAAAAATATCCCTTTAGTCTGTTAGATGTAAATCTTGTAATGAAGAAACAATTCTTCCAAGCCCTTAAGTTTGCTCCCGCTGGATTTCTTCGAAAGGAAATATTCAGAGGGGTTAAACTGAGTATTGTGGCCACATAATCCTGTTTTCTTCTTACAACATTAAATAGCGAAGGGAATTTATCTTTGAGAGGCTTATTACCCAACCAGAACCTAGTTTGAGATCCATCATTTACTTTGAATGAGCCAAATCCACGAATGGTTCCATGACATTCATCAAACTTTTCCAAAAATGAGAATTAGTCGGTTTTTTAACACAACTTCCTAATGTGTTCTCTTTGATGTATTTGTTTCTTAATAATTCCTGCCATATACCATCTTTGTTTAATAACTTGAATAACCATTTACTTAACAAACATTTATTCTGAATATCTAAATTTTGTATGCCTGAACCACCCTGGTCCTTCGGCTGACATAGAGCCTCCCATTTAGTTAATCTATATTTTCTCTTGTGCTGATCATTTTGCCAGTAGAAACAGGATCTAAAACAGTCTATTTTTTCTAACACTCCTCTTGGTAGTTCGAAAAAAGACATCATAATCATTGGTAACTAGAAAGCACCAAGTTTGTCAAGACCAAACGCCCCCCTACTAACAACATTTTCTCTTTCCATCCACTCAATCTTTTCTCTATTCTATCTTCGATTACCTTTCAGTCTTTGTTATTTAATTTCCTACTATTCATAGGCAGACCTAGGTATCGAAAAGGGTAATTTCTGATGACACAACCAAACAGCTGCGAATAGAACATTTCGTGCTCTTTTGCTTTCCCAAAGCAAAAAAATTCACTCTTGTGAAAGTTTATCTTTAGGCCTGATAATTGTTCAAAAGTGCTTAGTAAAAGCTTTATATTTACCGCCTTTCGAACATCATGGCTCAAGAAGATAGCTATGTCATCCGCATACTGAAGCATAGATAACCCGCCCTAGATTAGATTTGGGATCACCCCTTCCACCTGCCCTTCCTCTTTTGCTCTAGCAATAAGTATAGCCAACATGTCAACCATTATATTAAATAGTATGGGAGACATTGTATCACCTTGCCTCAAGCCTTTTTTGTTTGGAAGTATGAACCTAATTGGTCATTAACCTTAATATTAACATTACCCGCTTCTATAAAACTTTGCACCCATTGGCACCATTTTTGCGAGAAACCTTTCAACCTCAATGTTTGTTGTAAGAAACTCCATTTAACCTTGTCATACGCTTTTTCAAAGTCAATTTTAAAAATTACTCCATCATTAGTTTTAGAATGGAGTTCATGAATCGTCTCATGAAGGATAACTGCACCCTCCATAATGTTTCTCCCTAGCAAAAATGTCGTTTGAGCGGGTGTAATAACTTTCTATGCTATGGTAGTTAATCTGATGGTTGCGACTTTAGTGAAGATTTTGAAACACACATTCAGTAAACAGATCGGTCTGTATTGCTGAATTACTTTCGCATCCTTCTCCTTAGGTCGAAGAATTGTGGTTCCAAAGTTAAAGCGATTTAACGTTAATGTCCCCTCTTGGAAACCCATGAACAGAGCCATTAGGTCCTCTTTTATAACCTCCTAAAAGACCTGATAAATCGCAGCCCTTACCTCCCCTTGTGAGAAAGTATCTGTCAAGTACTCATTTTCTAGCTAAGAAACCTGTGGAATTATCTGAAGGACCAAACAGGTTCTTATAATAAGCGGTGATATGTCCTTTAAGTTGGGCATCACCACTTATTATATTATTTCCATCCTCAAGCTGGAAAATATGAGTTTTACGATGTCTACCATTAGCTAACAAATGGTAATATTTTGTATTAGTGTCACCCTCTAGGAGATCTTTAACTTTGGATCATTGGTACCACGTAATCTCTTCTTCCCTTAATAGTTTTGCTAATCTTTCATTTAGCACATGTTTTAGATCTAGTTCTGATTGAGTAAGTAAAATATTCTCTGCTTTCTTGTCTAACTCATCGAGTTTGTTAAGAATAGTTGTCTTTTCTTTTTTATATGCACCACTCACATTTTTTGCCCATCCTCTTAGATGTTGGTGAAGCTATCTAATCTTAGCTTGCCATCTCTCTATTTGTGAGCCAAAGATTAGGTGTATTCTGCCATACATCAGAGATCATATCACAAAATCCATCTCTCAGCAACCATCCCAATTCAAATTTGAATTGTGGTCGGTAAGATGAGGAAGGATTGTCTGTGGAGAAAAGTAATGGTGTGTGGTCTGAAATTTTCCTGTTCAAAGCATGTACAGTGGTATGTGGGTACTTAGACTCCAAATCTGTGCAAACAAGTATTCTGTCTAATTTTTTCGAATGTTTGATATTTCCTTCGATTAGCCCAAGTGTATTTTCGCCCTGATATCACAATTTCTCGAAGATTTAAAGTGTCAATCACAACGTTAAACATAAAAGTCCATCTATCATTATAGTTTGCGTTATTTTTCTCATCCGGGCTCTGTATAATATTAAAATCGCCACCTATAATTATAGGTAAGGCCTCTTTGGAACATACACGGACCATCTCCGATAAGAAGTAAGATTTATGTTCTGCCTGAACCAGCCCATAGACTGCTATCAAGCTGAATCTAAAATCTTCTTCCTTATGTCTAACTTTAAAGCGAATATAAAAGTCTCCTTCCTCTATTTCTCCTATGTCAAAAGTTAGCAAATGAATACCTAGAATCATGCCACCAGACCTTCCCTTCAGAGCCATGCAATGCCAAAGAAAATCTCTGCCTATGCAGATATTATTCAATGTGGTTTGTGGGAAATTGGCTCTTCCAGTTTTCGATAAGACAATAAAATCTAAGTTCTTTTCTTTTGTAAATTCATACAAAAACTTATACTTCTTGCCATCAGCAAACCTATTACAATTAATTTCACAAAATACCCTTCATCTCGATGTACTCACCTTTGTCTTTGTTCGCTTACTACCCCATTCAGTTGTTCAGACTAGAAGACGGAGTCCCTTGAAGATGGTGTTTCGTGAAGACGGTGTCGATGCTAGGCTGGTGTACTCCCGGTCGGCTACCTGAGGGGATGGCGACCCTGCTTCGTTGAACTTTGATGTAATTTGGTGTTTATAGGCCCTTTGGTCATTTTTTTAATAATGTAATCGCTTTTGTAATAAACACTACCTTGTATCACTACTATACTGTCGCATGTATGAATAAACAAATCTTGGTATATATGTGATGTGCATTCGGTTTGTTTTATAAAGCCAAGTGTGACTGTTTTATATTCTCTGAATACCGGAGCCTATTCTTGCCTCTCTCTCCGTTTCTTGAGCATCGTGACATCAGCTGCTATAGTGTGCAAAGTGATGCTCTAATCTTGTCTCGCATATTTGGGTATCACTCTTGGCTCATATTGCGTAGGGCTAAATTTAACCATGCTGTGTTTGAGGCCTTGTTTACTTTGCGAAAAAATTAGGTTCAGTTACTGTTGTACACTTGTACTTTTATTTGTATTTGCACGTGCGACACGCACGTGTTTATAAATATTATTTCATATATAAGTGCTTGTTCGATTTTATTGGGTCGTGTACAACAAAGTTCAAATCATTTGTTCGTTAGGATGCCTCAGCTGCATATATTGCTGCACTTTAACTTACACCTTTTATAAACGGCTCGTGATGTTGCCCCTATGTTATCGTATTTCCATAATTTTATTGATCCATCCTCGTATAGATGGAGAACCCAAATCTTTGTACGTGTACAGAGAATCCGACGTATTTTAAGTTTTGCTACCGAAGGTTTCAGGGAGATTGAAGATGAGAGCACTCATCTTGGAGCGAGCTTACTAATCATATGGAGATTGAAGATGAGAGCACTCATCTTGGAGCGAGCTTACTAATCATATGTTTTTAGCAGTTATCTTTTCCATACTTAGGTACCTAACGTTTACTATAGGCACATACAAACAATGCAAGAGATTATTACTTTATTAATGATGCAATAAGATTTTACCTAAATGAATACATATAAAATAACATGATATAAACAAACAAGCACTTTTAGATTAAAATAATTATGACTTAAATAATGTAGTAATAATTTATTTAGCAAGTCCGTCTAAACATAACTTTA
>Ga0182004_10003617_pt1 | contig 12316 bp, 11 predicted proteins | sample Sormic07211540_1_FD_120479 | JGI IMG/M metagenome (GOLD analysis project Ga0182004, IMG submission 120479) | Endophyte microbial communities from Sorghum bicolor roots, Mead, Nebraska, USA - 072115-40_1 MetaG | ecosystem: Host-associated > Plants > Roots > Unclassified | place: USA: Nebraska... | reverse complement strand
TGCACACCGATCAGAAGTCTTTGAGACAATGATAGGTGCATGTGGGCCACTTAATTCAGGAGGTTCTGCCACACTTTAGAATGATAAAATGCAATGTTAAAATTTTTAGGGTTATATTTAGTTCCATCTAAAATGTTTAGTTCCTTTAAGATTGAAAGGCTCTTTTGAACTTTTTTTTTTTTTGCCTCTTGAGGCCAAAATCCATAATAGAAAATAGCAACCATTTTGCTAAAAATTTTGGATGGTGTTTAGTTTCATTATGCAGAATTGTGGGCTAAAACTTTAAATTTTTTAGCTAAAAAAATGTGAAATAAACAGGCCCTTAATTGTCTCTGAACCAAATAAGAAAGAACAATTGTGTCCTCACTCATCTAAACATCAGACACAATCACACAATCGTCCCGTCCCCAAAATCTAAGACGGGACCATTCCATTTTAGGATCTCTCTCAACCTAACGCAACCTTACAGTAGAACCGCTTATATTAACTTCGTCGTCTCAAGATAGGTCCAAGTGCCAAATGCATTCATGCAGGTAGGACGGGCGAGAATATGTTTACAAGGATAAACGTGTCAGTTACTCGTTTGACATGGTCACTGTCCAAGAGACACGTGCGTTCCAATTCTTTATGCTACAACTGCAGGTTCCTTTTTTTTTAGCAATACAGCTGGAAGTTGATCAGGCTCCTACGAACCTTGACCTCAAAGAAACAATTATGAGGTCAATACACATAGCACATGTTCGCCACAACAGCACAGCTTGTTTGCTCCTGGTCCCTTGTATCTAGTATACACTAGGAGTCGCCAATATGGCTGAGAAACATCAATTCGAAGTTAGAACGGTAACACAATATACAGCGAACACTGATGTGCTCACATCAAATGCCATACACTATTTGGCCGGAGAGATTTTTTTTAAGCATTTGACTAAAGAACGCATTGGTTAGGATTTACAAAACTTAGACAGGGAGCATATCAAAAGGCAGCAGAAGAATTTTTTTTCTTGTTTTTACTTTCCTATGCTTTACTTTTGGAACCTCCATATCCTATTTACGTCGAGGTTGGTATTTTTCTGGTGGAATGCTGGAGTGGGACGAAGGTTGCCCCTCCTTCGGAGGCAACATACCTAAAAAACTTCCGTGAACAGGCTCCTCTTCGTCCATGCTCTCTGTTCAGAGATGAATGCAAGGTAAGTGGGTTGTTCCCGCCTTCACAGAGATAAAGATAGTGAAGAGGTGAAATGAACATAGGATACTGGCTGGCTCATTACCAAACAATGTCTTGATGGTTGGCCGCTTTGGTTTGGAACTCTTTTTCTTCAACTCGGCTGTTGCACAAAGCACCAAACCATTTTTGTCAAACTAAACGTATAACGACTAAATAAGTGAAATAGTGCAGAGGATGAACATAGTAATGGGGGAGCTAACCAATTCCTGCCACTTCATCATCATTTACAATTTCAAAGTTCTTGTATGTATACCCAACAAAGTTTGCATCTTTGGACGGAAGCATCTGTAAGAAGTGTCTTTCAATTCATTGACAAAGCAGTAATAAAATGAAGTTCAAATGTCCAATATGAGTAAAATTCCGAATCAACTTTCTAAATATATGTGCCCTTGTTCAAGAGAAAATATATATGCCCTCCAGATCAATAGCAATGCTTGAAACACATTTTTTAGATATATATTTTATGGTTAACCAATGCATGCTGGAGGGATAAGAATGTTTTTAGTGCCCACTGGGAAGAAAACCAATGCAAAATATTTCACTTGAACAGCAGATATGGAACTGTCTGTAATACTTCAACAACCCTGAAATTCTTTAGTGGAGAACTCATGCATACCTTTCTCCATGGGCCTGACTTGGATGAACTTTGAATTTGAGTTCCTGTCTGCAAAGTAGTGGAAAAAATAATTAAATGCGTGAGCAATAGCTATTAGCTAATGCATTCACAGTTCAAGTTTCACCAGGTCACACTATCATATAAACAACAAAAGAATAGAGCGTTACAATTGAATAATCCTGAAATTAAGAATATCACAAGCCTAACTGATATGAAAGAGGAAACAACACCAGATTTATCCCAACCCCAGTTTTCTCGTTAGGTAGCAGATAGAATTTGTGATTACATCGTTGATTTCATTTAATTGTACTACCAGGTAGCACTAACCCAGTGAAATTTAGCCTACAGTGCAAAGGGAACCAACACAGACCACCTATTTAGGAGTACAATTGCATACTTCCAAGCAGAAGGAATGTCAGATGGTGATTGTTCACCTCTAGAATAAACACTAAGGGAACCCTTGTGTTTGATTTTACCATATGCTAAGCCTGCCCACAGGTATTGTTTGACAACCAGAATGAACACTAATCAGTATAATAACAAGCAGGAAAACAGGATCACATGGCATAACCGCCACCCAATCTTATACTGTAGGCAAATATTATTGATGGAGATAATTTGCAGAAGTAAACCAACAGGGGAAAGTAGATTATTACCTCCTCAAATTTCTCAAAATTCTGAGTATCCAACTCGCCATTAACTTCTGGTATGAAAGCAGCTTTCATCTGATACAACTTCTCCCACTGAACACCTCTAAACCATGGATGCGCCTAAAGTCGAAAGTACAATTAAATTAGTTGGGTACTTGGGTATGAGAGTAATGGAAATGTATGCATCAAACATGAGGATAAGAACACACTTTTATTTCATGGGCTCCTTTTGTGCCAAGTCTCTGCTCAACATTACACAAAAGCTTGCTGATGAGATCCTTAGCTTCAGGAGAAAGCTTTGCCTCTTCAGGGAACTTCAAGTGACTTCTCCAGTTCACAATCTGCATGAACAAAGAAAAACATAAGTTGAGATGTATGTTCATAAAGCTACAGAAGTATTTTGCTTACTAAAAGTAAGCAAGGCAGCTAGAATATAAAGCTCATGTTTATTAAATAGGCACATAGTGCAGTTGAGCTCATTCGACCAGCTGCAACCACCAACTCCCAGCCCCTAAGGCCCCGTTTGAATCCACCCAGCTAATAGTTAGCTGTTAAAAATTAGTTGGGGTGGATCCAAAGGAACCCAGCTAATTGTTTAGCTGATCACACAGCTAACGACTATCTCACTAGCTATCCTAACACAGCTAATAGATGCAAAAAGGCACTTTTGCCCTCCTACCTACCTCTATCCACGTGGCTCCCAACAGAAAACAAAGGGCATTATAGACAAAACCACCAATGCATCCACCTTTTAGCTGGTGGATCCAAACAGCACCACGCTAATATTAGCTGCAAACAATTATCCAGGGAACTATTAGCTACTAGTGGATCCAAACAGGGCCTAAATAGTTGTGGTTACAGGCAAGTCATAGTCATCCTAATGTAGTGCAGTGTAATCTGCTCTCTTCAGTGTTATGGATTTGACACAAAGATGTTCATGAAGTTTGCATAGGATGACACTGAATATAGAATATTATGGCACACATATATATCCTGTGGATAACTGGACATCACATGTACCTTTCTGCAAGTAGACATTGGATCCTCTGAATAAAATGGAGGGTAACCAACAAGCATTTCATACATGATAGCACCAAGGGACCACCTAAAGAAGAAAAAGAAGTGATATCAAGCATCCATCAAGATACAAAAAGCACAGAGGGTGATAGAATCACTAAGTCTAATAGTTAAAGATACAAATTTACAAGACAAGAAACCTAACCAGTCACACTCCATTCCGTATCCTTTCTTCAGTAGAACTTCTGGAGCTATATAATCAGGTGTACCGACTGTTGAGTATGCCTGTGCCCCAGAATTGCAATTAAACATGTCAACTGCGCTCAAGTGTACACTCAGCATGGCAAGAAGGAACCATATGAAAAATCAAGTAACGTCTTGTATGATTCACATAATCCACTAGAAAATTTAAACCCTAGAAAATATTACTATTTGGATTCCTTTGTAATGGGAATAGTGATGTTGTAACTGATTTTGTTAGTTTGATCCAGCTCCATTCAAATTATAGTGCCCCACCCATTAGCCATTGACTCCAGACTCCAGAGTATTCCATACGACTTGGTCCAACATGGTAAAGACTGGTTGATGTCAACAAAACAATACTACATTCTTAGAACTGGGAACCATTTTCTGTCCTTTAAAGTTCAATATGATTGGTTCAGAGACCAACTACAAACATCATCTATGGAAACATGGTACAAAACTTACAAATTTGAAGGAGCAATATAACTTTGTGTGGTTTTATTATGCCAAATAGATTATATGAGGCAAAAAAATGGATATAATGCAGACGGAGAAAATTGAGTTAAGACATTCAAACAAAAGCCACCATAACATCGGTGATGCTGTTCCCAAGTCATCAATAAGTTAATCCATCTTTGAATACACTACTCACCAACATCCGGCGGTTCTTTTGCCAGTGTGACAATTGCTCCTGCTGTGTACGCCTCGGTGCAGAAGGGTTGCTTAACCGAGTGGTATCAGGCAAAGGTTTGGTAACTTTTCCAGACGTATAATCTGGTTCATTCAAAATTGGAAAATTACTGCTGTCCAAAGGTTTACACAAACCGAAGTCAGAAAGCTTCAGGTGACCAATGCGATCTAACAAAAGATTATCTGGTTTGATATCCCTGACAAAAGGAACATAGAGATACATCATTTAAATTATAGGACCATCTGGTTTTTTTAGAAAAATAAAACAGAGACACTAGTATGGTACCGATGAATATAGTTGTGCTTGTGAATAGACTCAATGGCAAGCACCGTTTCTGCAATATAAAATCTAGCTTCATCTTCTGTTAGTGTGTCCTTGCGCATAAGTAAAGTCATCATGTCCCCACCAGGAAGGTATTCCATGATGAGATATAAGAACTCTTCGTCTTGGAAAGAATAATAGAGCTTAACTATGTAAGCACTATCAACTTCAGCAAGAAGGTTCCTTTCGGCTTTGACATGTTCTACCTGGAATATATGTACACATATCAGAGGATAACATGCAAAACAGAAATAGAGAATGCAAAACAACTCAGAAAGACCGTACATGGTACCTGGCCCCTACGAAGCATTTCAGATTTCTTGAGCTTTTTCATTGCGTACACATTCTTAGAGGACTTCTCTCTACAAAGACGCACCTGCACAGTTAGAGTGGCATAAGACACAGCAAAAGGATGGCACAACATAGAGAAAGGAAGAGATTCAGACTCAACTGAAACAGAAGACAACAGAAGAATCAGTTAAACTAGTTGTTAACAAGAGCTATTTAAAACTACATGAGCCAACTGCACTAAGAAGGATGATTTGTTCTCTAATGTTCCTCTTGTAAAGAAAGAAAGGTAAAAAACCTTGTAGCAAAACAGTGCTCATCCCAATATTAACTAAATGTAAATACAAAAAATAGCAATAAGCAGATATCAAAGATACTACAAATTAACTCAAAGCCCAGATTGGATATTTAGGACAAACGGCTTCTTTTTCATAGGTATATTATGAAAATCCAGGGCCAGGCCCCTTTTCATAAATAGTTAACTGCCTGCAAGGTAAGGTAAAATGGTCCAATCCAAGTTACCCTAAAAATGGATAAGGCACGTGAAAACAGTGGTGGAAAAACCACCAGGGTGTGTTATAATATTTGCATATGTGAACGTAACGAATGGAAACTCATCACAAGCATGCATCAAGGGACCACATGACAATTGAATGCCATCAATTTGGGACAGTAAATATATCAAAGGTCCAAAGCAAATACCAAAGAATTCTAAAGTGCCAGATAAATGTCAGCAGAACAAGGACCAAAAGGTTAACTTTATCCCAGTTTTCTTACAAGCAGACGAGTTGCATTTGTAGAGTTGTACTAAAATACAAGATGGAGCAGCAAGGCATACCAGGTTCCAACTTCCAACTATATGAGATATCCACATTTATTTCATGAAAAGGATTGTACGAATAATATTGTCAAGTCAACATGTGGTGCATGTGTAGAACTTTTATATGCTTTCTATATATAAGCAGAGGCTTCTCCTTAAAAAGAAAATGTGTGTGCAGAACAATCGCTGATGGGATAGAATTCAAAAGAAACAGAAATAATGCCATGTATATCATTGAACTGGTCTGCACAAAGTGTTAAAGAGTGGAAACTGAAATGAAGTGTACCTCTCCAAATGCACCTCTCCCAATAATAGTCAAAAGTTCAAAATCTTCAACTCCCATCTTGTGTCTCTGCAAGCGCATATATTCGGTCTCTTTTTTCTCCAAATGCTTAAGAATATTATTTTGCTCTTCTACAGGAACTTCGGCATCTTTTAATTTTCTCTCCAACATCCAGCGCCTAAAAGTAAGCCAAGATATTATAAAAGTAAGATCACAAGTTCCTGCAAGTCAATTGTCATCAAATAGATGGAATCCAGCAAGTAGATTGGTTGACGAGAAAAATAAGTCTTGACATTTGATAATGATTGCAAGTATACTCCCTCTGTCCCTTTTTAATTGTCGTTGTTGGTGTGCGTGCCACACCACAAGTTTGACTTGATTTGTAGAAAATACATACAACATTTGTATCTCCAAATAAATTTGTTAAAAAACTAGATTCAAAGATCTTTCTAATGATACTAATTATGTATTATAAATATTAATATTTTTTAATATATAATTGCCAGCAGTTGTTTTTCGGGAAGCACAAGCGACAATTAAAAAAGGACGGAGGGAGTAAGTTTGAATTGTTTAAGTTTTGAAACGAGTACCGCGAACATCAGTTAGAATGAGTATGTAAGTTTAATTGAGTAATTGTTTGAGTTCAATGAGTCAATCCTAAAAAAAAGTTCATTAATCATATTCTGCGTTGAGTTCATAGCTTTGCTAGATCATTGTGTACCACTATTCACAATTCACACATGCACACACAAAAAAAAACCACTCCCTCCGTTCTAAATTACTGTAAGACATTTTGGCTTTTCTAGATACATCTCTTTTACTATGTATCTAAACCTAACGTATATCTAATCTAAGCATTATAAGATGCTTTGACTTTTCTAGATACATTTATTTTACTATATATATCTAAACATAGAGTATACTAAGTGCATAGCAAAAGCAATGTATCTAGAAAAGCCAAAATGTCTTATAATTTCGAACAGAAGGGCTACAGCTTAATATGGTACTGAAGCTACCAAGCTTGAGTTAACGCTGTAACCAGCTTTCTATTCTGGGCACAACCATGGTCCCAACACACTTGTAAGGACTTGATCTTAATCATTTGCATGGCTGCACCTGTGTTTGCCATTCCTGTCCAAACATGGCATGGCATGTGTGTGGTTGGGCATCCTACTCAACAACAGCAAGATGGGGACCTTCATTTCTTTTCATTCTACGCTTGAGTCGTAATTTAGAATTTTGGTAGTTGCATGTACAACAGGATGGGTGCTAAATCTATAACCAAAGCAGGCAAAGGTAAAAAGCAACTTTATATTCACTGGACTGCCTACCTCTCTTTCCTGTCTTGCAGGGACTTCATCTGGGTCTTGTAGTGGTTCTCAATGTACTGCTTTGCAGCGGCGACCCTCTGCTTCGTCGCACTAGAAGGGGCATCATCGACCGGGGGCTTTCCTGGATCCTTTCCATGGCTGGCTGCCACAGCTGGACTCTTGGATTTATCCCTCGGCTGGAACTTCTGGAACCAACTTCTCGCAGAATCCATCGCCACTCACAATGGCATCATCTCTGGAACCAGGCAAGCCTCTTATCGGGACCAAAGCAGCAGGAACGGGACAGCTGTTGAAAAGGTCCAAGTGACTCAATCCGCCCCCAATTGGATCAGGTATCCAAATCAACAACTCTCCGTGGAAACCGATGCTGGGGACGACACCCTCTATCTGAAACAAATAAAATAATCCGCGATCAGAGTCGTTAGACCGAGTTGTGACATCCACGGCACGACTAGATGGAACTGAAAATGTCAGCGGAACAGTTATGGATTTAATAATTCAATTCAAGGCCCGTTTGCCCACGGCACATGTAAAGCTACTCCAGGTTTCAGAATTCGACGACTCCAAAATCGAATTATATCCATCAAAAGGAGTAGCGAAAGCACTGGTTCCAAACCAGGAAGAAAGAGATTAAGATCTCAGCTCCAAACATGAACCTCCCCCCAAAAAAATAGTCCAACAACTCCATTTCCACACCCGGAGCCGCGGAGTTCGGTCCGGGAATCGCATTGCCGCGGCCCGTGGCGCGACACCCTAAAAAAACACCGCCTAAAAGCAGCCGCAAAACCCATCGACTGACAAAAACGAACCCGCACAGGCGACTCTCTGAGAAGTGAGACCAGAACCAGAGGCCACGCAGCGCGGAGCTGCAATTCGCCGCCACCGGAGACCCACCGCGTCAGCACGCACCCCGCAGCTCCGAGCGCGGCCCAGGCGGAGGGGGAATCCCGGGCCGGAAACCGAGTGCCAAATCGGGCGTGCGCAGGAGCGGAGCCCCCGGCGCGGATCAGCGTGGGGAGGGAGGGCGGGCGGGGCGGAGCTCACCTCGGCAGCGGCGCGGCGGCGGGGGCACGCGGAGCGGATCTCGCGCGAGGCGGCGCCGATTGGAGCAAAAGCGGGGGGGCGGCACTCGCGACCCGCTTTTTCCCTTTCCTCTCCCCCTCCCCTTCCCTGCCTGCTCTCCGCTTGTCTTTTCGTGGGCGAGGCGAGGCGAGGCAAACCGTGTGAAGAGAGGGAGGAGAGAGAGTGTGTCTGTGTGCGAGAGAGACTACTAGTAGAGAGAGAGAGAGAGAGAGAGAGACGGGGGTGTCCGTGTGTAGGAGGGAGGGGGGGCGGAGTAGCTTGTCTTGGCTTTGACTCGCCGAAACGAAACTTCCTGCAGGCTTCCTTCCTTCCTCCCGCGGCTCCGCTTCTCTACAGTCTAGGCTACTGCTGGGGGGCGTTGCCGTTGCGCGCTATCTTCTCTTCTTGGCCGCTGCGTGGCCACCTGCCGCGCACAACGCGACTCCCCAGCAATATAATAAATCAAGATCAAAAAAACAATTCAATTCATAGTGTGTTTAGATCTAATTTTTTTAGATTTTAACAGTACCACTTTTATTTGTATTTGATAAACATTATTTAATCAAAATTAATTAGGTTTAAAAAATTTATTTTATGATTTACAAATAAACTATATAATTAGATATTTTTTATTTATATTTAATACATCATGAATGTGTTGTAAGATTTGATGTGACGAAAAATTTTGTAAACTTTTAAGGTTAGGCCTACGATTCAATCATTCTGCTCGGTGCTTCGGAAATGGGGGTCCATTTGTTTGCTTGGACGCGCTGCCGTCTACGCGCGGGTGTGTCCGGACGGACCGTGCCACTGGACGGACCTTTCGATGGAATTGTTGGACGGAGTGCGACGAGAGTACCCGTTCACGTAGTTTAGGGCTGGTTCACTTCCTAAAAATTTTTGGATTTTGCTATTGTAGCATTTTTGTTTGTTTGTTATAAATATTGTCCAATCATAGACTAATTAGGATCAAAAGATTTGTTTCACGATTTATAGGCAAACTGTGTAATTAGTTTTTATTTTCGTCTATATTTAATGCTTCATGCATGTGCCGCAAAATTTGATATGACGAAAAATCTTGAAAAAATTTGAGAACTAAGTAAACAAGGCCTTACCCTAAATCGAGTAGTACGTATCATTCTGTTGATCAATTAATCCGATAATGATCTCTACTAGCACATAATCATAAAGATACTCCATTCATCCCAAAATACAAAATGTTTTAAATTTGTCATTAGTCAAACCATTTCAAGTACGGAGTATATACTATGGCAACACTTAAATAAATAGCATACCACAGAAGGTATGAATTTTTTAGTGCACCCCTCGACACTTTGACTAGACTAGACCTTGTTTAGTTGGGCGAAAAAATGGTTTTGACTGTTGTAGCACTTTTTGTTTATATTTGATAATTATTGCTCAATCATAAACTAACTAGGCTCAAAAGATTGTAGTTAGTTATTTTTATCAATATTTAATGCTTCATGCATGCGTCCAAAGATTCGATATGATAAGAATCTTTAAAAAATTTGAAAATTTTTTGGGAACTAAACAGGGCCTAATTATCCCATCCGACACATCTTTTCCTACTAAAATATATAACACGTCATCAACTAGAGAAAAATATTGTTGGCTGGCAGAAAAAGAACAACTTATAAGACAATTATTTCTCTATCTTTACAACCTCGTCGTGTTATTGTTTCTATATTCACAACCTCTTCTCCTCCATCTCATTATCAGTAATGTTTACAATCTTGGCATTATCGACCATCACAACTAGCGTTCCACGTGCACTATGGTCGCTACTTTGGCTTCGGGTAGGTAATCTCCTAAACAGAGATCCCTTATCACTCCCACCGTAGATGTGAATGTAGGAAGATGAGAGGAAAGATGACGACGACACAACTTGATTACACTTTTTAGGAATTATTAGCAAACAAATAACCAGAGTTTACAACCCTATACTTTGCCACCAATGCAAGCCTGATCCCACGCAGCCAAGAAAATCCAATTGATCCAGTGTCAAATTCAATAGACTAATTCTACGCATTTACGGCACTAGAGTCATGTAGTCCAAAAGAAACCTTGGTGAATTTTCCCATGAGAGTCTGGCTAAGGCCTTGTTTAGATTTAATTTTTTTTTGTATTTTAACACTGTAGCATTTTCTTTTTTTTGACAAATATTGTCTAATTATGGTGTAATTAGGTTTAAAAAATTTGTCTCGTGATTTACAGGAAAATTGTGCAATTATTATTTGTTTTTATCTATATTTAATATTTCATACATGTGTCGCAAGATTTGATGTGACGGAGAATTTTGAAAAGTTTTAGGTTTTTAGGGTAAGCTAAACAAGGCCTAAGTCATCACATGCTCGAATTGACCTCTGCGCAAACCACTAGACGCATCAATAATCTCCATCTGATTTTCATCCTGAGGATCTAAAGATCTGACAAAAAGTTACTCCAGGGGCGAAATTGCCTTACAATCACCTGCCCGTTATATCCGACATTTTCATTGCTCGACACCTTTAAATCGTCCTGTGGATCCTTCACCCAGTGCAACAGGAGAAATTAAACTGTCCAATGATCAAAACACCGTGTTGTATAAGACATAGGCATTGTTTAGTTGTGAAAAGATTTTGGATTTTGACACTATAGCGCTTTCATTTTATATTTGATAATTATTGTCCAATTATATACTAACTAGATTCAAAAGTTTCGTCTCGTAAATTACAGACAAATTGTGTAATTATTTTTTATTTTTAATATAGTGTTTCATGCATGTACCATAAAATTAGATGTGACGAGAAATCTTGAAAAGTTTTTAAATTTTGATGTGAACTAAACAAGGCCATAATGTAGGTATGACTGACAGACTGCCAAGACATGCATGTTCCACCACCAGCCAGTCCGGACAAGGACCTGTATCTCCATATGTTTTTTTCATCGGAATTTTTTTTTTTTGCTTTCACCACCATAATTATTATGCCGCAAGCTCAAGAAAGGTGTTTGATTGGGGTTGTTAGAGTTTAATAGATAGTGTAATATTTTCGTTTTATTTAATAATTAGTGTCTAATTATAGACTAATTAGGTTTAAAAGATTCGTCTCGTATATGTTTTTAGTTTCGTAAATAGTTTATATTTAGTACTTCATGCATGTGTCCAAACATTAAGTAAATAGAGTATAATATACTCTGCCGTCTTGGGCCTTATTTACTTCTAATTTTTTTTTTGCAAAATATGAACAGTTAGCATTTTCGTTTGTATTTAACAAATATTGTCCTATCATGAATTAACTAGACTCAAAAGATTTGTCTCGCAAATTACAGGTAAACGGTATATTTAGTTATTCCTTTTATTTATATTTAATGCTTTATGCATGTGACGTAAGATCCGATATGATAGAAAATATGAAAAATTTTACATCCAAAACTAAACGTTGGCTCCCCCTAATCCCCGGCCTTGTTTAGGAAGTGTTTAGTTACGAAATATTTTGCAAAATCGCTACAATAAGTGTTTTGTTGGTATGTGATAAATATTATTTAATCATAGACTAATTAGGCTCAAAAGATTTGTCTTGTATATTTCGACCAAACTGTGCGATTAGTTTTTATTTTTATCTATATTTAGGCCTTGTTTAGTTCCAAAAAAATTTGCAAAATCGACACTGTAGCACTTTCGTTTGTATTTGACAAAAATTATCCAATCATGGACTAACTAGGCTCAAAAGATTCGTCTCGTCAATTTCGACCAAACTGTGCAATTAGT
>Ga0182004_10003616_pt1 | contig 12318 bp, 10 predicted proteins | sample Sormic07211540_1_FD_120479 | JGI IMG/M metagenome (GOLD analysis project Ga0182004, IMG submission 120479) | Endophyte microbial communities from Sorghum bicolor roots, Mead, Nebraska, USA - 072115-40_1 MetaG | ecosystem: Host-associated > Plants > Roots > Unclassified | place: USA: Nebraska... | reverse complement strand
GTTGGTTGCATGGCCAATCTTGATCTTTGAGCATCTCTCACCCTGTATGCCAGTTTTCATCCACATGAGCAGCCTCTCTAGATGATGAGCGTCCACCATAGTGATCTCCACTTGGGCAGACAAGGTTACCTTCACGAGCCACATAATGCAGCTGATCAGCCGGACTCAAGCCCCTGTCTAATTTGTGGTGAGGGTGAGAACCTCCAGGATGGGGCTAGGGTCGATCAAGAAGTGGAGGTTGCATTCCTAGATGATGAACATGTTGAGGACATAGTGGTGCATAGTGGTGCACGCAGCATCCTTGGTGGGGACGTGCGACATAATATTTCGGAGCAGCACGTTGAGAGAATGCTGATGCGATCGACTCCATCAGCTAGAGGTAGCACGATGATGATAGAGGCGAGGGGCACAATAGTAGACATGGGTGTGTTGGGAATGGTGTTGTATGCATACCTGAGAAACATGGTCGTACCTTGCATCAGCAGGCCAGCTGGAGCCGCGGGTTCTGTTGCACGCTGCTCACTCTAATGCACGCGCTCGTGATAAATTGTTGCTCCTCCATGGTTGTTGTCACCGCCATGCTGAAGCGAAGTGGAGGAGGATGTGGGGTTGGGGTGGCACTGGAGTGGAGTGGAGGCGGCTGTGGATTCGATAGGAGTGGGAGTGAAGTGTCTAGGGTTATGCTTTTTAGGGCCAAATGTCTAAACCGACGGGTATAAGGCCCATCACGAAAGGCCATTTTTGTGCAATTCGTCTTTTATACTTGAATGTCTTGTTCGTGTTGAAGGAACTATTGTTCTGTCACTATCAGATGTATGAGATGAAAGATAAAGCAACCAAAAACATGGTTATGGAGGTAACTTGACATCTTTAAAGATGTAGTGGATGTGTCAACACATGTTTAGTATAAATCTATGTTAGTCCTAAGAATGCAAAGATGGACTTGAGCTAGGCTATAGCAAAAATGAAGGAATCAACACCTCAAGGAAGACCAAAGTGGACTACTAAAGACTATAGAAGATAAGCAAGAAGCTCAATAGATTAAGGAAAAGAAGCCTGGACAAATGGACATGAAGAGACAAATTTTCAATAGCACAGGAGAGGTGCACTAAAGAAATCTGGTGGCAAAAGATTTATCTAGAGGTTCCTTTTCAAAACTCCCAAACCTCACCAGTAGCTGCCACATTTGCCCTGGTGACCTATTTAGATAAATCTGGTGCATTGCCTTAAGGGGCACCACACCAAAGAGTGTAAAAACCTTGTGCTAGGCCCTTCTCTCAAACAACTTTTCAAATGTGCTAATTCCAGATGTGTCCCAAAAGGACCACAAACACCTTAAGCACATGAGTTAGATTTTTCAAACATTTTCATAGCATTTTCACTTTCTTCCTCACCCTGTCACTTTGTCTAATACACATGCATATCACCAAGTGGCACTAGACAACCATAACCACTTTAGAGTTTTCCTCTTAAGTACAACTATCCATCCTAAACCCGATCATGCACTCTATTGCACATTGATCAACAAAAACAAAGTTCTACTCATATACCTTTACCTTTGGGCTTGCTCGTAACTCCATTTCTTTCTCTTCTCTCCAAGGTTGAGGACTTACATCATGGTTATGATAACTTTTACCATGCTCCTAGTCTTGCTCAACTCCTTGTGTAGACATAGCTCAATCATATCCATTGAAAACATTACTCTAGTAGTTGTCACTCAATTACCAAAACCAAACTAGGGCTTTTAAAGTTTATGACAAGCCTGCACTGATGTATCGAGAAGTCAACAACGAACTCACCCTCCTTGAACGAGATTGTCCAGAACTCCATGATCCATGATTACGCACTCGTCTAGACATGCTTCACATCCGAGCACTAGATCATTGTGACATCCTAGGCCTCATGCATTAGCTTCTTGGTACCCATGAACCACTAGCTCTTGAGAGATGCCACTGTCACCCAAAAACTCCAATGCCATCTGGTCATTTGTAAACTCTACATTGCCCTTCTCGATGATACCAAAGCCCTCTTGCTTGGAGCTTGACCTTTATTAGTAGCAACCATTTAGAGTAGTTGGATTTGAAAAGGATCAAGTAGTTCCCCCAAAACATCAATTTCACTGGTCTCACACTGGATGATGAGTTGTTGCTATCCTTGCCATCACAGGTTGCTACTTTTTCTTATCTAATGAGTCTTTTGGTGCTATTATTAGTGTCCACTTGATCGCTCGATCATGATTCCACCAGTAGTACCAAGAGATGATGGATTCCATAACTGGTGAGGCATACTACTAGTCAGAATTCACTAGAGAGATGGCATGACAAATCCATTAGCGAACTCGAAATCACATGCACAAACACAATGGAATGACACATGCGCACTCAATTGTGTGCTGCAAAACATGGTAACCTTTCTTGACTCAATGTCTAAAATAAATATCAACCATTACAACCAAAAGACTCAATCTCGATGAGCTGAGTTACATGCACCACAAGTCCTCGACACTTGCCATCCCAAGCATCAGAATCACAGTGCACTGGATGACTCTCAAGCGATTAAACACATGTTAGAGTTGCACACTGCTTGTTTAGACAACCAAGCACCTAACCAACTAGCAACTAACTGTTGATAACCACAAAAATTATTCAATAGTAGTTAATTCCAGGATCTGACAAACAAAAGGTTCGAATAACAATCCGGTGTCTAGGACATTTGGTTCGAGCAGACAACCTATTGCTCGGCCAATTCTTCGAAAATTATGCATGTTTCTAGCCTAGCAAGTCTTTGCAACCTTTGATGCACTTCATTAACTTTGCTTTCAGTGTTTGAATGATACTTGAATCTTAGCATTTTAAGCTTGACCGCCCAATCAAATAGTCGTTCAAAAATAGCAATTTCATGGTCAGTTCCATTGGTGTTAATGATTACTACTTCTTCAAGGTCCATAAGAGTGAGCTTCTCGGTCTTCCACTCGGTTGGTTGCTCACAAAGACAACCTGAGGGACAAAAATGTTGTACCTAAGAGCAAACTATTACTGTTAGATATATTTGCAAATATAATCAGGATGGAAATAATAAGTAAAATAAATATACAAATTTCTACATAGGTAGATATACCATCAATAAATTTCTATAATGAAAGTGCATATAGGCCCATAGTTAGCTTAGTGATTGAATAAAATAATTAAAGGTCTAATGAGTTTGATGAGTTTGTGAATAGGCCTCGCTATAAATGTTCATATGAAACTCACATCATATCTCAAATGAAGAAGCAAGAATATTTGATAAGCAAAAGGAGGAAGAGTATTGGATAGGTTTGGTCTTAGTAGTGCATTGCTTTGCATGATAAATGATTGATAATTGATTGGCATTGATCAAGTTTGAATAATGAGTCAAGAATGGACAAAGACAAAATCACTATGCATTGATATTGATCAAGTTGGAAGCATTAAGAATTAAATTATCAATAGGATGAATAAATCACAAGCCAATGTGCCAAAGTGGAAATATACATGGTCATATGCATATCAATGGTCTCATTGTCTTAGGAATGTGCTCAGATAACATTTGTTCCATCAAAAGGTAAGCAACAACCCATCAACTGTTGATGACAATAGAGCTATCTTTGTAATCAATTGCTCTCTCAAGAGCATCACCAAGCATCTCTCTATCATATTATAGTTAGTGATTCATTCCCTAGTGCATCAGCATTGGTATGGTTTTATTAGGGCGAGGAGAATCCATGACTGTCTTGCGAGCCTATCAATTTCTACACCTATGCCACCACTCTAAGATAGACATTGTAATCCTCAAACTTGATTTTCCGAAAGGTTTTGACAAACTAGAACACCAAGTGTGAGGATATAAACCCCTATACCCTCATGGCTCGACATGGGCCGCACCATTAGAGGTGGCCCGACCCACAAGATGAAGACGTGCAGCGCACAATGCTGGTCGGCGTGCACCACAAGGCTACAAGAAGATATTGTACCAAATATGATACTTTATTTGTAACTCTATCCCTTCATAGTATATAAAAAGGGGCAGGGGTCTCCTAGAGGACAGATCATACACATTACATCCCATATCATTAATACAATCAGATGCAAGACGTAGGTATTATGTCCTCACGGTGGCCGAACCTAGAGAAAATCCTTGTCTGTCTTGCGTCACCATCGAGTTCGTAGTTTGTGCACTTGTCTGTCGATAATCTACTACCTTGGGCATACCTCTAGATAGACTGCCGACCATATTTTATCGACAGTGGCATGCCAGATAGAGGGTGTGCGTACAGCTTCCCAAGCAAATTAGATGGTCATCATCCATGATTTCATGGCCGTGGCGGACGACCTCACGTTTGCCATCGACCAGATCACCTGGACCATCGGCTTCAACAGCTTCACTATCACGACCATGGAGGAGGTGCAGATCTGATTTGCGTCAATCACTTCTTCACCAATGTCGGCTGTGGCTCCAACCATGCTGGCTACGGCTCCGACCACTCCAGCAATATCTTCTACCACGCCGACAACACGTCACCCGCTTCTCTGCTACAAAGGGAGGCAGATCAATGACACCGACTTGCTCAGGCTATCGACCAAGTTGTTTAGTCTACTTGCTCTGACCACCTACCGCGTCATAATAATAATCACTATGAGAAATGGCGCTATGACAACCGCGACCACCGTCATGCCAACACGTCGGAAAGCTCAAAGACTAGACAATTTTGTCACCACGACCAGATTTCTATCTAAAGATAAGTGCACTTCTATTATTTTATTTATTTTTGGCATAATATTCTTCATAATGTCCTTGACATCATTATCCTTCAAACAACTTTTTGATTAGTCATCTAGTTTTTTCTCCTACACAAGTTTTCCAGAGCCAGCATTGTCTTCGACTCCTCCCACACGTGCACGAGATCCGCCCTTTGCGTTCCGAGTGCTCAGCGCCTCATGCTCCAGATTATTGGTCAGACCAGAGCTAGTGTAAGCTCTAGGATGAATTAACTACTCATGCTAATTTTAATATAACAAAAAAGCTAAAAACTTATGTCAGTGCTGATTTTTTCTCTAGAGTTTATTTATACGTTATGTACTACCTATTCTCTATATTTATTTTTTAGGAGCTTGGCCCAGTCAACAAGCTACACTCGGGGACTCATCGACCATTCCCTACGCTATGCTCGAGGAATGCTGTGATCATTGAATATGTTTACGTTCCCAACCATGCTCGGGGACTCGTCGACCAGTCCCTATGCTATGCTCGGGGGCTATGCCAACCATCGAGCACGTTTACATTCCCAACCATTATCAATCACTCCCTATGCTGTGCTCGAGGATTGCTCCGATCACTCTTTGATCACAACTTGGAGACTGCTCTCCTCGGTTACATATGAATTAGACTCATATACACTGAGAGGTGATTTTCATTTTTAGACCTTGCTACAAGGCTCATACTTCGCTTTCCAGCAAGCCTAGGGACTACATCGGTATGGTACGCCTAGCAATGCATCTCAGTATCAGAATTTCTACGTGGACTTTGCTTTTTGGACCCTAACACCACGTGTCTACGTCACCTACTACCAGGCTCGGGGACTAAATGGGCACACTTTACCTTACGGTGAATATGCTTGCTTTTTTCAAAACCTACACTTTTTAGAAAAGTAAAATGAGCACACTTCATCAGAAAAAGATTTTTTTTTCTCAAGAGCACCGTGTATTATTCGAACAACCTGCTTCTTCAGTGTCAATGGTGGTCGACTGTCTTCCGAGCTGGCTGAAATACTACCGCTACTACTCGGGCAACTTTCCTACAGACGTCAAGCCCCACTGGTCGAAGAAGCTCAAGATGGCGTGTCACATCACAATACATGAAGCTACAACACAAAGGTTTCCCTTCCAAGTGTATTAGTTGGATTCAAAGCATCCTAGAGTCTGGGACCTCCTCCATCCTCCTCAATGGTTTATCTAGTTCTACCTTCCCATGTAAAAGGGGTGTCATGTAAGGATATCCCATATCTCCTCTTCTCTTTGTCTTTGTAGCTGTAGGCTTAGTACCTCCCCCTTGGGGCGGTCAGAGTTTGAGTCCTAAGGGGTCACACTTTATATGAGGCTTCAGATGTAGAGACCAAATGGGCAAAAAACCTCCCTCGTCTGTCTCACATCCAAAGCATAGGTCTATGCCTAGCTCATCTCACGGGGCTATGGTGCCACTATGTATCAGTGGGTAGGGGTTCGAGGGATTTCTTGATCTACATGAGAAGATCTTCTTCTTAAGATGGAATACCTAGGGGTTGTCTAGCCACCGCGGATCAAGTTTTTTTTGTCCTTGTAGCTGACCTTCCCCAAAGCATAATTAATAAAGCTACACAAATGGTCCTTCTCAAACACCCCCTAGGAAATCATTTTGGAGGTGACTTTCTAATCATCCAATATGCATATGACAACCTTCTCATTCTCCCAGCTAATGGCAGACGTTCAGTCTCAAATGCCTTCTAAGATCCTTCTCTTACTTATCTCATCTCCATGTCTACTTCAAAAAGTCCTTTTAGTACCCATTAATCTATGAGTTGAGAAATTCCCACACCTTGCTAGAACTTTTGGGTGTTCCACTAGATGCATGTCCTTAACTGAATTAGGTGTGCCCCTTGGGGCTTCTAGGCCTTTTTAGAATTTCAATCCACTCCTAAGCAAAATTGAGAATTGATTAATGGGTATGAGTTGGTTCTTATCCTACCATGATAGACTAATAATCTTAGTAAATTTAGTCTTCTCTTCTATGTCCATCTTCTATATTTGCACACTCAAGCTACCTCCTATGGTCATATCATAGATCAAATTGAAAACTATATAAAACATGCACTATGGAGTGGTGTTGAAATTCATCAAGCAAGATCATGCTCGGGAGGCAGCCTATAGAGCCAAGGAGGATGGGGCCAAGGTTGGGGATCATTTGTCTGACATATGGAAACAATGCCCTCCTCCTAAAGTTTTTAGACAAGTTCTACAATTAGGCCATATCTTGGGTCACCCTCACTTACTATATTCTTCAAACAATACTCCTCCCCATGCCAAGAATCCCTCAGGTTCTTTCTTCTTTCTAGTGGAAATATGTTCTTAAATTGAAGAATGATTTCTTTAATATAGCACGCTACTCAGTGAACAAAGGATACTATGCTTTTCAAGGAAGACCTTTGGCACACAAACGTTATCTACCCTCAGCTTCTCTCTTTTGCCAAGAAACCTAATTGCAGCTTCAAGTTCTACATGGAACAACCAAATTCTGCTCTCTTCAATTTCCTCATTTCTCCTCAAGCTTGCGAGCAACTGAATGAATGGACCTTCTGGAGAATCTACACATAGATGAAGAGGTCAAACATAGTTGGGGCTACATTTAGGGGCCAAGCCCTTTCACTCCAAGTAAAGCTTACAATGTTTTCAGGTAACCAATAAAACCTCTTGGCAATGTTTTCAGGTCGGCTGGTCGAACATGGTCGACCTGGACCGACCAGACGATTAATCGTGATTAGTCGTCGACCAGATCGATTAATTGACCCTAGTTGTCCATGTATATAAGGACATATACCTATATATACCTCTCTCTATATACTATATTATACACAATAAATGAAGCATCAAGACTGCATTAGTGTTTAGCTGGTGACTTATTTGTGGGAGTTGTTTTCCTCTCTTTTCTGCACTGTAAAGAGGTCCGTATTCATGTCTCAAACTCTATTTCTTTGCTGACTTGCTGCTGGAAGCCTGAAATGTCATAATTAGCAAGCAGTAACACTAATGCAGTCTTGATCTTGACACACCTTAATAGCAGCACTGCTGCAATAGCAAATAACTAATATTTAGCAGACCATAGAAGCCAGCATATTACATAACCAAAGTCCATGTCCTTGTTAAATAGGCCCAAAAATAAAGTAACCAAACTAGTCGTCTATGTCCTGGTCAGACGACTAATCGTGATTAGTCATCGGCTAATCGGATGACCAACTTTCTAGTCGAGCTGGTCGAGTCAGACCTCCTAATCGAACAATTGGGACCGACCAGGATGATTTTTTTCTCGAGCGGGCAAATATAGCCCGTTTTTTCATTAAGAGGAAAAGGAATGGCCATACGGCCTAACACATGATGATGATAAGCAAATGCAATGTTGCTTGTAACTTCCTAGAAACTAATTAAGCAAACAAATAGAGCTTTACCTCCAAGCTTGGTGTCTCATGAAACTGAAATGTCAAACTTTGTATACTGGTACACATCCTGAGCAGATGGAAACAAGAAGCTCCGAAAGCATGTCTTCGGTTGAATACTCGTAGTTTCAATGACATAATTTTAGGGAGCATTGTTATGTCTTCCATCACATATTGTAAGTCATGTGCCAAGTCCTATCAATCCATAAGAAATTACCAGAAAAATTAGAGCTCATATGTAAAGTCAAGGTAAGAAAAAGAAAAGAGGAATCCAATTTTCAAATAACTGATAGCCACACACAGATGGATCTTATAACCTGACACTTCCTATATGCAAAATTAGCAATTGCACATCTAGACTGAATATATGCTCAACCTCTATATAGACATGGTTTAGTGTGAAGTCACTTACCAGATGCAAAATATTGATACTAATAATACATATTGTTCGAGTACATACAAATCATAATTGCTCAAGTTTTAACCACTAAAATAGTTCATGTTCCCTTGAAGTTTACACCACCATTGAGATGTATGAAACACTAAATAAGTATAGCATACTAGTTTATCAAAATGAAACTATGTGTATTCCCCTCAAGCATGACAATTTCAAAATAGTACCACTATCATGACAATTCTTTCTAGCCCCAAATGTTGCAATTTAGTAATTTCAAAACATCTAGCTCCTTACTCAACTAGAAGAATTGTTTGTGCTAGAGAGTGAACACAACATAAGTCATTTTAATGTTTTGAAATAATGTCTATACCATGTAGCCCTTTTAAAAGACATATATTTTAAAAGAACTCCAATACTCCATTGACTCACCTTTTGAAAAACAAGCTTGAGAGTAAGTTTTTTGATGACCTGAAATCGTTGTAGCAGCCTTAGGCAGTTGTGATTCAGTTGATTGTTTTGTTGCAAGTATACATATAGATAGCTGCTCAGCTGTTGTAGTTGTTCCACATTGCCAAAATGCACATATTGTGGATCATACCTATCATCCCAACCTAGGGACACAAGCTGTGGCGCTGTGATGTGAACAATTGGATCATTATCATTACCCTGGGCAGCATCGTCAGCACCACCGTCGCCAACCGCAGCAACATCCGCATCAGCGTCACCACTACCGCCACCGTCATTCTCATAATCTTCCTGAGAATAATAGCTTTCAAGGCAAAAACCCATGGCTAACCTCTTTAGAGCAGGGGTCTCTACTGTGAGCCGCCGGAAGCCAATAAGGTGAGCCAGATGGATCCGATGGAGAGACTCGGAGCGGATGATGAGCCCATCACCTGTGCCGCGGCACACCTGGACACCAAGCCTTCGTAAGCTAGGGCAGCGAGGTGAGGAGACCACATCGCCGACCTGACAGGGGCCTTGGAATAAGACTCGAAAGAAGAAGAGCTCGGTGAGCCGGGTGAAGGTGCCATCGGATGGCAGCGCGAGCTCCAGGAACCCTAGGTCGAGCTCAATCCCTCTGGCCTTGGTGAAGCAGGGCAGCTGGACGACGCCCCTCTCCTGCTCCTGCTCCTCCGCCTCGCCCTCGACGTCATAGTTGACGAAGACGAGGTCCCCGGTCACGCGGCGTGCGGCGGCGGGCAGCCAGGCCGCCGCGGATTCGGGGTCGGCGCCTTCAGTCGTGACGGACATGAAGCGCAGCTCCGGAGCCTCTGGACCGGGGACGGGGACGTCGATCAGCTCGCGGATCCGGACCAAGTCGGGGGCGTTGTCGAAGCGGAGCTCCGGGAGGAGCTTCCACACGGGCCGCCAGCGGTGCGAGAGGACGCTGGTCCGCACGGCCTCGGCGGTGGTGTCTAGGCGGAGGAGGATGAGCACGAGCAGATCGTCGGGGAGCGCGCTGATCCGGTCCTCGCCGGTGTAGGCATCGGCGGCGGCGGCGGAGGAGGAGGAGCATAGCTTCTTTGCAACGGCGGCGCCGCTCTGCTGCGCCATGGAGAGGAGCGAAGCGATTTTGGGCGGCCGATCGAGGCGAACGCGAAACTGCTCTGCCGCAATTCTGAGCGCAAGAGAAAAAGGAGTAAGGAGATAATGGGCCGTCGATCAAATCTGCACGGCCCAAATACGAAGACGACGGCCCATGAGCGAATTTTGCATTGGGTTCGAGACTCGAAGAGATGGTGTTAGAGTTCTTTTTTAGTGGGCCTCTACGGTTCGTGCACGTTGCACAACTGAATTATTTTAAGCCACAACAAATTTGATGCCACATAACATAACACATAACGTAGGTTTTAGTTACTAGCAAAATACTTGCGTTGTATGTTAAAAAAAAAGCTTTCATTGTAACGAGAGAAAAAACCTTATCAAACATTTATAAAAACGAAGACGACGTGGAATGCTATATTTCTATATATGAAACTTATAGAGCTATAATTTATTTTATGATGAGACTTTGTCCTACGTAAGCCAATGTTGGCATTCAAAAATTAGATGTGGCATTAAGAGTGGTTGTTTCATTTGAATTTTATTTTATTTTATTTGATGTGACATTCTTGAAAACAACGCTATGAAATCCTCCACTAGAGGGTATACTAGATGTACAACATGTACATCAGATATGAAACTTCATGTGTAGATCCTCAGAAGTCATCATGGATTTCTACTTTGTACATATTGGGGATTCAAGCTCTACGGATTTTAGTTTTGTATCTGCTCATAAGTACAACTTGATGAGGATGTAGTTTGTGTTTAAAATAAGGTTCAAATCTTTGGAAAATTAACTGATATATCTACGATTATTGGCTTGACCGAATACCTTGAGATATGACACCAAAAATTAATAGTAGATTGCACACAATATACAATGTTTGATTTGTGCTAAAATGGTTTCTTCTTCTTTATCTATACCTATCTATAAAGAGCCAAAATCTATACCTATCTGAAGTTCAAAACTGACAACACCTACTACCCATGTAAATATAAGGTTCTCATACATGTTTCATTCCAAGCATACAGCATGGTGCATGCATATACTAGAAGCAAAAGACTATAAGGTTCTCGTACAGCTTGCACGGTGCCCTAGGATTCAGGTGCATAATAAATCACCTTCTTGTTGTTATGATACCTGAACTCTTATGTTTAGTTCTAGCCCAGAGAAGAGTTCAAACATCCTGCACACCTCCCTGCCCATGCCTTCTGTGACCAATATATCAAGACATTATTGTTGCCTTATCATGAAAAGGGGTCGGCTGTTGACAAATCATGTACTTGCTCATTGGAAATTACGGAATTGACCGATAGCTAGATGCAAAATTAAGCTGCATATCCCTTGAAGCCTTGTTTTTAATCTGAAGTAGTCTGTGTTGTTTGCCAATCCAAGCACTGCTGGGATTTCTATAATATAAGTCAAGCCTCATGCACTTTAGCATTCTCGCATTCAAAACAAAGAACTTGGCAAAGTTGACATGTGATTTGTTGTCTTGATATTCTGTCAACACAATTTTCTTGAGACGAATATCAAGACTGCTAAAAGATCCTTGTATTTACGGCACCACATATTTTTTTTTCTCTCGTGCCATTTTTGTCTGAAAGGGCAAAATGAACATAGAATATACCGTTACAACCTATCTTTAGAACATGTATTTGATACAACAATATATGGTGACAACAAAAGATTGCAGAGACGATGGCCTCTCAATTAAGGAAGTCACCTCGATGTACAACTTCTCCAAGCAGGGAAAACGTTTCATGGATTCAATAACCGCATCCAAACTAAGATGCACCTGTATTAGTGCCAAGACCTTCACGCTGTGCACCAGTGTCGTCTGCAAGCCAACAAATTGCTAAGGTAAGCATCATCGTCAGACACAGGGACTTTATTCAGTTTGTTCAGAGAAAGGGACTTGGATTGGAAAAATTGTGGTGCCAAACACGAGCCTGATGCCGTGAGCTGATAATGACCCTAAAGCCGCAATTTTGGCACCGAGATAACCGAGACAGTGATTTCCTTGCTACGAATAACATAGCTATCGAGAAGTAACCTTTCTATACAGGGGGCATCCTGGATGAAGAGCTGTTGTAACCCGATGCCAGAACACATGCTGATGCGTCTAAGGCTCTAAGCTTGGGGGACACAATTTCGACACGGGAGCAGCCAATT
>Ga0182004_10003615_pt1 | contig 12319 bp, 12 predicted proteins | sample Sormic07211540_1_FD_120479 | JGI IMG/M metagenome (GOLD analysis project Ga0182004, IMG submission 120479) | Endophyte microbial communities from Sorghum bicolor roots, Mead, Nebraska, USA - 072115-40_1 MetaG | ecosystem: Host-associated > Plants > Roots > Unclassified | place: USA: Nebraska... | reverse complement strand
AGTACATCTACAAGTTACAATGTGGTACTAATACAAGTCAGGCTAGGAGTACAAGGCCAATGGGCCGTAAGCCCAATATGGGCTGTTATAATTATATTCTAACACCCTCCCTCAGTCTAAGCGGGAGTGCCACGAACGGGAGTGTCACGAACACAAAGACTGGACCTAAAGTCAGTGAATAACTGTACAGGTACCCCTTTGGTCATAATGTCCGCGAACTGATGTGACGATGGAACATAGAGCATCCGAACCTGTCCCAAAGCAACCTTCTTTTTTTTCTCGAACAGCGTAAGAGAAAAAAGATACATGGGTCAAGAGACCCAACTCACCCACCCAAAACTCACACACCCCACACACTAGCCACTAGGTTACAAAATCGCCACACAAGAACAGGGAACGACCCAAAAGCCTCCTTGCCTTAAACCCCAACAGGCAGCAGCCTAATAACCAATTCCTGGAGCTTGGAGTTCCCTGCTGAGCACCAGAGACCTCCCTCTGAGCTAATAGCCCAAAGGACTTCATGAATACTTGGCCTTTTATTATCGAAGACACAAGTATTGTGGTGCTTCCAAATCTCCCAAGCCACCAAAATAATCAAGGAGTTGAGTCCTTTACGCGCCTCCTTGGGGACATTAGCAGTTGTTTTCTTTCACAATCCTGAGAATCGAGTTGCAGTAGGCTGTGGAGCCAATTGCAGCAGCCCTAACTGTTGCAAAACCATAGCCCAAACTTGTCGAGCAAATAAGCAGCCCACTAGAAAATGATTTATTGATTCATCCTCCTGATCACAAAGTGGACATGCCTCGGGATGGGGTAGATTCCTCCTTGCTAAACGATCAGCTGTCCAAACCCTGTTGTGAAAGACCAGCCAAATGAAGAACTTGCATCGCGGAGGAGCCCAAGTTTTCCAAATTCTTCTCCATGAGCCAAACTTGATGGATCCTTCAAAAAAGGCTGCATAGGCCGATTTACTGGTGTAAGAACCATCCTGCGAAAATTTCCATCTAAATTGGTCTGGAGTTTCAGGATGCAAAATGAAGCCATCCACCATATCCCAAATCTGAAAGTACTCAATCATGACGTCAACTGTTGATACGGCGCTGCCGCCTTGGGGAACGCAGAGGAGAGTGGAGAAGAAGACTTGACTGCGAGTTGGAACGGAGGGGATAGCGAGGCAATGCTGCGGTGGGGGAATCGCCAGCAGCAGCGGCAGAAGCGCTCGCAGCCACCGTCGAAGAGGAACCCCACCCACACGGGAGGTTCTATTCTTCTTCGATAAACCTGATTACATTCCTAAGTGCATCCTTTATAGTCCAGGTGCATTCCTTTCCTAACAAACAATAGCCAGATCCTAAAAATCCTCCCTGATTATTCTCTTTCTAAATAAGGCCATCTCAGCCACTACTTGGATGTTTGGTCCTACGCCTGTACGACCGGCCCACAAAGGAGTCCACAACATTTCCCTCCTCCCCAACAAACAGCTCGTCCGCGAGCTGAAACGCCGGGTAGCGTTCCTTGAAGGCGGCAATGGGCTCCCATGTAGCTTCAGCCGCAGAGCGGCCCTCCCAATTGACCAGCAGCTCCCAGGAGCCTCGGTTCAACCGAGCGCGTGCCACCTGAGATGGAGTAGGAACGACGCGGCCTTGAAGAATGGGTGGCAGAGGCGTGATCACCGTTGGTGGCGGTCCTGCAAACTTCTTCAGTAGGGCGACGTGGAAGACATCATGAATCCTGGCCCGGGGAGGAAGCTTCAGGCGATATGCAACCGCGCCGATGCGTTCCAGAACCTTGTAGGGCCCGTGGTAGCGAGGACCGAGCTTGGAGGGTGCTGCGGCAGTGATGCCCACAGCCGCACGCTGATGTAGACGGAGCAGCACCCGGTCACCAATGGAGAACTCAACATGACGGCGCTTCTGGTTCTGAGTCTCCCGCATAGTGTCCTGTGCAAGCAGAAGGCGTTCCCGGATCTCCGCCAGAAAGACGTCACGGTCCTGCAGCTGACGATCCACTGCAGCCACCCTTGCAGCACCAGCCGAGTATGACATCAAGGTTGGGGGAGGGCGCCCATAGACAACCTCAAATGGTGTAGCCCGTAGAGCTGTCTGATAGGACGTATTGAAGCAGAACTCAGCCCATGGCAGCCACTGCAGCCAGGAGCGAGGGCGATCACCTGCAAGGCACCGGAGATACATGACAATAATGCGGTTCGTGACCTCCGACTGACCGTCCGTCTGTGGATGAAACGCTGAACTTCGCAGCAGTTTGACGCCGGCCAGTTTGAAGAGCTCCTCCCAAAAGTGGCTGGTGAAGACCGTGTCACGATCACTGACGATCGAACACGGAAACCCATGGAGGCGTACAATGTTGTCGAAGAACGCCCGGGCCACCGACTGAGCTGAATACGGGTGGCCGAGAGCAATAAAGTGGCCCATCTTGGAGAAGCAATCCACGACGGTCAAGACGACGGACTTGCCGCCAACCCATGGAAATCCTTCGACGAAGTCCATGGCGATGTCGCTCCAGACGTTACTCGGTACGGGCAGGGGCTGAAGCAGGCCAGCCGGATGGAGGTGCTCAGTCTTGTTGCGCTGACAAACAGCGCAGCCCCGCACAAAATCCCGGACAAGGCGCTGGGCGGCGCTGCTGTAGAAGGACGCCCGCAGCCTGTGAAGTGTTTTCTGCACCCCTTCATGGCCGGCCTCATGTGCAGCACGCAGGAGCTGAGGCCACAAGCTCGAATCCTCCGGAACGAAGACCTTGCCGTTGTAGAGAAGACCATCAACCAGTTGCCACCCTGCCGGTGCTGTTCTAGCAGCCAAGCGGGTGCACAGATCCTGGGCAGTGGCGTCCAACTGCAGCTCCTCGCGTAGGACCCCATAGTCGGTGAAGAGGGGCCCTGAGAGGACCAGCGCAGCGACGTCCTCATCCCTGCGAGACAAGGCATCGGCGATGGTGTTGAACTTACCGGCCCGGTATTCGACCGTGAGGTCGTAACCGAACAACTTGGAGACCCAGGTGTGTTGTGGAATGGTGGTGAGGCGTTGGTCGAGGAGGAATTTGAGACTCCAATGGTCGGTGCGGATGGTGAACGCCCGGCCCCATAGGTACAGTCGCCAATGACGAACAACCTTGACAAGGCCAATCAGCTCGCGCTCATAGGCGGGCAGCTTGGCGTGGTGGGGAGCAACCGGCCTGCTGAAGAACGCAATGGCGCCGTCGCCTTGGTGCAGGACTGCGCCAAATCCCGCGCCAGAGGCATCGCAGTCCACCACAAAGCGCTTGGTGAAGTCCGGAAGCTGCAGAAGAGGTGCGGTGACGAGGACTGACTTGAGGGCGCCGAAGGCAGCTTCTGCCTCCTCTGACCAGCTGAACGCCTCCCGCTTGAGGAGGGCGGTGAGGGGCGCTGCAACGCCACCATAACCGGCGATGAATTTCCGGTAGTAGCCGGTGAGGCCCAGGAAGCCCCGAAGAGCTTTGGCTGTGCATGGTCGTGGCCAAGCCTCCACAGCCGCCACCTTGTCCGCATCCATAGCGACGCCCGCAGCTGAGATAATGTGGCCCAAATAGGCCACTGATGGTTCTCCGAAGTAGCACTTGGAACGCTTGGCGAAGAGACGATGATCGCGCATAAGCTGCAGCACAGCCTTGACATGCTGTAAGTGCTCAGCCCACGTGGGGCTGTAAATTAAAATATCATCAAAAAAAACCAAGACGAAGCGACGAATGAACGACTTGAGCACGTCGTTCATGAGGGCTTGGAAGGTCGCCGGCGCGTTGGTGAGGCCGAAGGGCATCACCAGGAACTCGAAGTGTCCGCGGTGCGTCCGGAAGGCTGTTTTGGCGACGTCGTCCGGGTGCATCCGCACTTGGTGGTACCCGCTGCGTAGATCAATCTTGGTGAAGAAGCGGGCACCCTTCAACTCATCGAGGAGCTCATCGACGACTGGAATGGGAAATTTGTCCTTGATCGTCGCGTTGTTGAGGGTGCGGTAGTCGACGCAGAAGCGCCAGCTGTCGTCGTGCTTGCGGACGAGGAGCACCAGGGAGGAAAATGGTGAGGTCGACTCCCGGATAATCCCCTGCGCCAGCATGTCGTCGCATTGCCGCTCGATCTCGTCCTTGAGGAGCTGCGGGTACCGATACGGCCGCACCGTGACCTGAGGTGCGTTCGGCAGCAGGTGGATCCGATGGTTGTGGCGGCGTGCCGGTGGCAACCCGCGGGGCTCCTCAAAGATGTCCTGGTAGGACAGCAGCAGCTCGTCCAGGACCGTCCTGGAGTCAGTGATGGCGCGTGCAGCGACGCCCTGGCCCGGCACGCCAGTCTAGTGATGGGACCGGCCATTGTACCAGAAGGACATCGCCAGGGCGCCGAAGTCCCACACGATGGGCCCCAGCGTGCGCAGCCACTGCACGCCGAGCACCAAGTCGAAGCCGCCCAAGTCGAGGGCGAAGCAGTCGATGGAGAACGTCTCGGTGTCGATGGTGACTAGGATAGCAAGGCAGACGCCCGGGCTGCGCACTTTGTCGCCATTGGCCACCATGACATTGAGGCCGGCTCGTGGGGTGACGGCAAGGCCCAAGCATTGCACGAGGGCTGAGTGGACGAAGGTGTGAGTGGAGCCCGTGTCCACCAGCGCCCTCAAATGTGCACCACCAATAGACACCTGCAACATCATGGAATCTGCAGAATTGAGGCCAGTCAGTGCGGCAAGGGAAATCTCCAAGTCATGAACCTCACCAAGGGGATCTGGCTCGCCCTCCGCCAACTCCATGAGGAAGACATTTTTGGCAGCACACTGGTGGTCCTTGCTGTAGGGTTCAGGGCAAAAATAGCATTGCCCATTCTTCCTTTTTTCCTGCATTTCCACCGGAGTCAGACGACGGAAGCGCGGTCGCGGCCCGTCTGTGCCACTCGTGCCCGGAGGTACAGTGCTGGCCGAGACGCTGACACGACGCGCAGAAGGCTTGGGTGCGGCGGAGCTGTTGGCGGTGGAGGCCTCCGTGTGGCGTTGTTCGAATGCACGCGCGAGGCTGATGGCCTTCTGCAGATTGGCGGGGTACTGCATCTCGATGTCATGTGCCAGCGGCTGTCCCAAACCGCCCGTGTAGAGATATATCACCGTGCACGGGGCGAGGTTGGCGCAGCGCGCGAGCAGGGTCTGGAAGCGCCACGAGTAATCCTCCACCGTGCCCTTGCGAACCAGGGCCTTGATCTCCGCGATCGAGTTGGTGCGAACTGGTGGCCTGAAGCGGAGGTTGACGAAGTCGACGAAACGTGGCCACGGGACCAAGCCGAAGTCACGTTCCATTTGAAAGTACCAGTCCGCTGCGGTGCCGTCGAGGTATAGGGATGCCATCTACACCTTCTCATCTGCCGGGACACGATGGCCGCGAAAGAAGTTTTCGCACTTGTTCAGCCAAGTCAGTGGATCAGATTCGCCGTCGTAGGTTGGAAACGGAATCTTCGGCGGTCTGTGTGGCTCGTGATGTCGATCAAAGGACCGGCCGCCACCGTCATCGTAGTCGCGGCCGTTGTCGCGGAAGCCGCGCCCGAAATCACGGCCTGTGCGGGAGAACCCGTGGTCGGCGCGGTCGTCGTAGCCGCGTTCGTAGATGTCGCGCCCGCGCCAGTCGACGTAGCCGCGCCCGCGGTCGTCATAGTCGCGCCCGCCGCGGCTGTCAAATTCGCGTCCGCGCCAGTCGAAGGGGTCCCGATCCGTGCCGCGACGCTCGAATTCGTCATTCACCTCGTCTTCGGCGCCAATACTGTCTTCTCTGCCAGCGCCCTTGCCGGCGTCGGGTTTGTCGGTCTCCACCCGAGCGAGGCGGGAGGCGTGGGAGTTCAGGCGGTTGTTCATGATGGTGAGTTGACCCAAAATCCTATCAAGCATGGCGTCCATGGCCCAGGATCGGGCACGGTGCCGGACATGGCTGTCGATGCACCGGAAGGGGTCTTTGATAGCAAATTGATACGGCGCTGCCGCCGTGGGGAACGCAGAGGAGAGTGGAGAAGAAGACTTGACTGCGAGTTGGAACGGAGGGGATAGCGAGGCAATGCTGCGGTGGGGGAATCGCCGGCAGCAGCGGCAGAAGCGCTCGCAGCCACCATCGAAGAGGAACCCCACCCACACGGGAGGTTCTATTCTTCTTCGATAAACCTGATTACATTCCTAAGTGCATCCTTTATAATCCAGGTGCATTCCTTTCCTAACAAACAATAGCCAGATCCTAAAAATCCTCCCTGATTATTCTCTTTCTAAATAAGGCCATCTCAGCCACTACTTGGACGTTTGGTCCTACACCTGTACGACCGGCCCACAAAGGAGTCCACAACAACTGTACGGGCTCCCTTAATGTCTTGGGTCCAACTACTATTATGCAGGGCCTGGGCCACAGTCCTTCTTTTGGCTGTTCGCTTAGGAACCGCCTTGTGCAAATTAGGCGCTAGCTCAGCCATTATATGCCCATCCAACCATCTGTCTGACCAGAATAATATTTTCTCACCATTTCCGACTATGGCATCAACAGCAACATGGAATAGAGCCCGGGCCTTATGGGGAACCGAAAAAGGAAGGCCAGCCCAAGGCCTGTCATCATCTGTCTTTTGTGCCCACAGCCACCGAATCTTAAGAGCGCAACCAATAAGATCAAGATTATGAATCCCGAGCCCACCATATTTAAGAGGCCTCTGAACCTTTTCCCAATCTACCAGGCAATTGCCACCATTGGCCTACTGGTGGCCCTTCCACAGGAAACCTTTCCGCTTTTTATCAATGGCTTTTATCACCCATTTAGGGAGGTCCAAGGCAAGTAGATGATATATTGGGACAGCAGTCAACACAGCCTTAACCAAGACTAACCCCCCAGCCCTGTTCATAAGAGAGGCCTTCCATCCAGGGAGATAATCAGCCACCTTATCCACTAGAGGTAGCAGCACCTCTCTAGTTGGTTTTCCAGATGAGAGTGGGAGGCCAAGATATGTGCAAGGGAATGCCTTTATGGAGCAGGAGAGAATGCTTGCCGTGCGAGCTAGCTCCTCATCAGTACAGTGAATAGGGGAAACTGAGCTTTTGGCCAGATTAGTTCTCAGACCTGAAGCATGGCCAAACAGGTCTAGGAGGTGCTTAATAGTGAGCAAATCCAAAATATGGGGTCTTAAAAATACCACCGCATCATCAGTATAAAAGGATACCCGATGTCGTGCTTGCTGAACAGCAAGAGGCTGCAATAAACCCATCAAAGTGGCTGAATTGATCAAAGAATTCAGGACATCCATGACTCGAATAAACAATATTGGAGAAAGTGGGTCTCCCTGTCTAAGACCACGGTGGTGATAAATAGTGTCCCCTGGTTCTCCATTGAGTAAGATCTGTGTCGAAGATGTGGACAGGATTAAACAAATGAGATCCTGTCACCGCTGACCAAACCCCACCTTGCGCAAGACCTCCAAGAGGAATGACCAAGAAACTGAATCAAACGCTTTGGAGATGTCCAACTTAAGAAGGATATGCGCCTCTTTCTTTTAGTGCAAGGATTTTACCATTTGTTGAACCAGCATAAAATTGTCATGTATTCTCCATGTATTCTCCTTCCCCTCACAAATGCGCTCTGGTTCACAGAAACCAAGGAAGGCAGTTGAGGAGCTAGCCGGTTAGCCATGAGCTGAGTTACCAATTTGGCAAAGCTGTGAATAAGACTTATAGGCCGAAAATCCTTGACTTCCACCGCATCCACTTTCTTAGGCAGTAGAGTAATGAAAGCCGAGTTCCGGAGCCAGAATTTGAAGACATGGCCTTGCTGGATGGTGTCCAACGCCATCAGCACATCCCCCTTAATAATGCTCCAGCAGGACTTATAAAACCTCCCAGTAAATCCTTCCGGCCCTGGGGCCTTGTCTAACGGCATATCCTTAACCGTAGCCCATACTTCATCCTCAGAGAATGGAACATCCAGCTCCATTAAATCGTGTTGTTGAATAGCCAAAGCATCTAAATCAAGGGTGTACGCCCTTTCATCAGCCCTGCCCAGAATGTTCTCATAGAAATCATCCACTGCCCTCTGCTTTTGCTCATGTGAGACAACCACCTGATTGTCAACTTGTAGTTTTGCTATGAAATTTTTCTTTTTTCTATATCTAGCCTGTTGGTGGAAGAAAGCGGTATTAGCATCACCTTCCTGGATATAAAGGATCCTAGAACGCAACCGAGCAATGGTTCGTTCCACAGAAGCCAAGCCAAGACAATGAAGTTTGAGTTTCTTTCTCAGCCAATCCTCATGGTCTAAGAGCACCCTTAGATCTCTCTCTATCTCCAAACGAGAAGGATTTCCTTGGCCAACTCTAGCTGAGCCTTAATGTTTCCTACTTTCCTTTGTCCCCATTTTTGCAATCCCTTGCCAAGGCGCTGCAGCTTAATGAAAAGACGCTCCACAGCACAATTAGATTGCACCGGAGCCTCCCAACTCTGTTTCACAGCATCGAGAAAACCCGGCAGTTTGGTCCAGAAGCTTTCAAAATGAAACCGACGCCTGCCGGTAGTGCTCACCTTTAGACCCAGAATGAGAGGGCAGTGATCAGAGACTCCAGCTGTTGTACTTTGCAGGACAGCATCAGGAAAGATATTATCCCAATCACCACAACAGAAAGCCCGATCTAATCTTACCAAGGTAGGCGATCTCCTTTCATTGGACCAAGTATATTTACGACCCAAGAGCGGAATCTCTTTGAGATCATTGTTATCCAGAAAACGCCTGAACCTTCCCATCATTGCTCTGTCCAAATTTGCATTGTTCTTATCAGCAGCCTGATAAATCAAATTGAAATCTCCACCCAGCAGCCAAGGACCATTGCACAGAGCCCTGATATTCCTTAGTTCTTGCAAAAACAGCACCTTCTCCTCATCTCCTTGTGGCCCATACACGCCAGTGAACCACCAATTACGACCCTCTAGCTCCGCAAACAAAACTGAAGCTGAATAATTGTCTAACCTTGTCGCAACTGCCCGGCAAGAGCATCCCTTCCAAGCAATCAGAATTCCTCCTCTAGTCCCATTGGCTGGGAGCGCAATAAAGTTATCATAGGCAGTGCCAAAGACCGAAAGGAAGAGATGCTGGGACATGTTTGCGACCTTCGTTTCTTGCAAACAAACAATGTCCGCGTTACTGGACATGATGACCTCTCTGACAGAATTCGGATGATCTCTTCGATTGAGACCCCGGACGTTCCAAATTAGAATGGAGGAAGGATTCATTTGACCCAAGAATAAGGACGACCTCAAGAAGGAACCAGATCTTACAACATTGTAAGGACATCTCCAGCTCTCACCTCCTCACCGTCTCCCACCTCCCAGCCAAAAATAGCAGCTAAAGCACAGACATGGGAAACAGAGAGCGATGGCGAGAAGAGCTTACTATACTTGTCTTGAGCGTCTGGCTGGATGACCTCCCTTTCTTCGAAGCCCAGCTGCCGCATCACCCTCTTCTGGGCCACTGAGAGCGCCGGTCCCGGAGAGCAGGGAGCAGCCCCAGCAACCTGTCTGCTGCGCCGCGGTAGATACCTAGGGGGAGGGGCCTTCTTTCTCCGTTTGTGGAACACGGGCAGCGGGAGGAGCCTGTCCACCGGCTTGCGCACATCGTCAAGCTTCTGCAGCCGGGACCTCGCCCCCGGGCTCAGGGAAGAACCATTCTCGACAGATGGCGCAGCGGTCCCAGCCCGGAGCCGCCGCCTTGAATAAACCCGAAGTGGAGGGGTGGCAGCAGCTCCACTCCGCACGAAGACAGGCCCCCTGCCCCCCGATTCGAGCAGAGAGCATGGCGGGGCAGAGCTTGATGGCGCCAAATCAGCCTCAATCTTCAGCGAAGCAGCCCCCAGCCCCAGCCCCCCATTAAGAATTGGTTGGGCGGCCAGCGGTGGAGCAGCCCCAGGCAGAGCCCCCCCTCCAGCGGTGAGGGGAGCCCTGTTCGGGTGAGGGGAGCCCTGTTCGAGTAGCAGGCGGGGAGGGGTCCGGCGTTAGAAGGCCAGAAACGGGGATGGAGTGTGGAGGCACGCGTGGCGAGGCAAGAAATGGAGCTCCTTCCGTCGCCAGGCCGACTGGGCGGCTCGAAGAGCACGGCTCGATCGGCTGGCCGGTGGAGCAAATTACTGTAGCCTCACCAAGGCTCCTGTCAACGAACTGAGAGTTACATCCCAGCCCAGGGGGGACTCCTATCTTCAGATGAGGGCCCAATTCCAGCAGTAGCCACGTCCGCCCTAGAGAGAATCAGGAGCCCGTCATGAACTTGTGGGACAACATCGGCATCTGAAACGACCGCAATTGCCGCCGCCTCCTCCTCGGGCATGGGGCCGTCCTCGGGACCGTGCGAAGCCACAAACAGGACCGGGTTACCGTCGCCTGGAAGGACCTGCTGCTATCTGCTGCCAGATGACCCGCTGCTTCCGCTGCCGCTCCTAGGGCCACCGTTCCAATGTGTGTCCTAGGGCGAGAGCTCTCCGTCATCCTGCTCCTGCTCGTGCCTTGGTGTGGCGGCAGGTTTCTCTGGCCAACGAAGCTTCGTGCGCGACCGCCCCGCAACGGTCTCCTCCGGCGGGTGTGGCTGGCGGTGTGTCTCGACGTGCTCCTGTTCTTGTCTCCGTGTGGCGACGGATTTCTCCGGCCACCGGTGCTTCTAGCGCTGCCCCCCGCGACGGCCTTCTCTGGCTGGTGCGGCTGGCGGCGTGTCTCGACGTGCTCCTGGTCATGTTTCCGTGTGGCGACGGGTTTCTCCGGCCATCGGTGCTACAAGCGCTGCCCCTCGCGACGGCTTTCTCCAGCGGGTGTTTCTGGTGACGCTGGCACTTCGCAGGGCCCTATGGAGGTGCATGGTCAGGGTCATGGCGCGGCGGCCGGGCTGCCTCGTCGCCGTCGGCGCCCGCCTCGGGCGCAGCGGCGTCCAGTGCAGGATACTGGCTCTGCCATGGCTGCTGGGCCGTTTCCAGGCACGACCTCATCGGAGACATCCTGTGATGACCTGTTGAGGCCTCCTCCGTGCATCGTTGATTGGTCCAATCACGTGTCTAGGGCTGTGGAGGACCTGGCTTATGCAGTGGTGGTGTCTGTGATCGGTGACGGTCCTCTGGCCGCGGTGGAGGAGGTAGCAGCGGTGATCGCATCGAGAATTGAGGTTGTTGCCAGCTCCTTAGTGCTCCGACACGCTTCTTCCTCTAGTTACCTGCTGGTTCTTCCTGAATTGGCCATGGTTGAGCGTCTGGTTGGGTTGCAACAACCCATCAGCTCACCTGGGGTGAACTTCAGGCTGCTGTGCAAACGATGGAGCCGTCTATCCGGAGGTCATGGCCGTGTTCTCCCGTTTCTGTTGGATATTGAGTTGCGCGGTATTCCAAATCATGTGTGGGGAGCTTCTATTGTGGATCGTCTCCTGTGCCCCCTTGCTTGGGTTCAGCAGGTGCATCCTGATACTCTTGGACTCGTGGATCTCTCCTGCTTCCGGTGTTTGGCCTGGAGTACAGACCCATCTGTGCTACCTTCGACAAGAGAATTATGGGTCGTTGAGCCACCGACGGCTCCCGTTGAGGATCCTCCAGTCAAGAGGGTTCTGGCTTACCCTGCATTCGGTATTCTGTGGCTCTCCATCCCAGGGTGCCAAGCCCTCCTTCTCATGGGGGGGATGTTGCTGATGACTCAACAAGACGGCGACGTCGTGTCCGTTCCCCATCTCCGCCTCCCAGCTCTGTTCCGGCGGAGGATGTGGCTCTCTGCCACGGCGGCGGTTCTAGTCCGGTGGATGGTGTTGCTCTGGGCCACAGCGGCGGTGGGAAGTCTCACGTAGTCCACTCTCAGGCTGCGTGTGTTCAGCCATTGGCCGTGACCTCGGGGTCCAAAGCAACCTTCTCACGGACGGAGTGAATATCTATCTCAATATGCTTCGTGCGACAATGATGAATTGGATTCTGGGCCATGTAGGTAGCGCTGACATTATCACTGTAAACGATCGTCGCCGATGAGATGGGTGCATGGAGCTCCTGAAGTAACTGACGAATCCCGTCAAACAAGTTTCAGCCACAGCGTGTGCAACAGAATGATATTGAGCCTCCGCACTCGAACGAGAGACCGTAGTCTGTCGTTTTGAGGACCAAGAGACTAAGTTGTCGCCGAGGAAGACACAATAGCCTGAATTAGAGCGCCGAGAGTCTGGACAATTAGCCCAATCAGCATCGGAGTAGGCGGTCAAGATGGTGATGCTGCCTGTGCCGATGTGAAGCCCGGTGGACAGGGTGCCCTTGACATACCGCAGGACACGCTTGAGCATCGCAAGGTGAGGCTCT
>Ga0182004_10003614_pt1 | contig 12319 bp, 8 predicted proteins | sample Sormic07211540_1_FD_120479 | JGI IMG/M metagenome (GOLD analysis project Ga0182004, IMG submission 120479) | Endophyte microbial communities from Sorghum bicolor roots, Mead, Nebraska, USA - 072115-40_1 MetaG | ecosystem: Host-associated > Plants > Roots > Unclassified | place: USA: Nebraska... | reverse complement strand
TATTATAGCGTGCCTTCCTTGTCCACGCTTTCCAAGACTACTGCGCTGAAACTTATCTGATGTAATAAATGTGTTACTAGCCTCTTGGGACTAGTATTGTATCACATTTGAGTTCCTGGTTTACCAGGGGCGCTTCACTAGGCTAGCCCGCCTCTGTAAATAAAAAAAACACAACAATCAATCACGTAGTGTGTTTAAGGAGGATTGCACTTACAATGTAAGATTACATGGACATTAAGGATTTAGTAAACTTGATGAATCAATCATGTAGTAGTGTGTTTAAGGAGGATTGCACTTACAATGTAAGATTACATGGACATTAAGGATTTAATAAACTTGATGAACTAAGAAAAATGTTTACCTTGGATACATAATGGACTTATAGTACATTCATTGAATCCATAAACCTTAGATTCGTTGTTCTTGGGTGCATAAAAATAATGCGTCTATTGATGTCATTTCCTTGACCTCTAACATAGTCTGCTAGTTCTCTTCTAACAATGTCTAGGGCCAACAGGTGTTTATAGACATCTAGATGGGCCAAATAAAACTGGCCGGTGCCACCAGAGATAGCTTGGAGCATAAATCTCAAACACACGCTAAGTGGAACACACTTGCATTTATTGTCTCTGTTTTACGTAAAAAGGTAACCTGGTGATGGTGATATGGATTCTAATTCTTATAAATTAGTCTAACCTATCGTTGCAACTAAGGCAGGACTAAAACCACCATAGTCTCATGACAATAGACTTGGGCCGTGCCAAATGTCACCAAATGTAACCAAATGAAAGGGCTACAAAGCCAAAATTTGGCTCGAAACCAAATTAAGCCTAATTTTAGTCAAAAGTAGTCAAGTTTTGACATTGCACTTTTAGCCACACTTAGGAGCAACCCCAAACGCGCCACTTTATGTGGTAGTAGCATTAGGGATGCTGTTTTCATGGGGATTATTATAGTTACCATAAAACCCTTCATGGAAATTATGGATTTAGTAAACTGCTTGATCTACTATCTACTACTATCTACTAAGAAATTATTCTTAATTTTTTTAACTTAGATACATAATGAAGTTAAGTACATTAGTTGAATCCATCGAACATTCATAGTTCTTGGACGTGCAAAGCTGATGAGCCAGTCAATGTTGATTATTGAACATTCATAGTTCTGGCGTAGTATGGTGTTGCTCTTCTGGGTAACTCTCAGCAGATTTCTTATGCTCAGCTTTCTCAGTATCATGAGTGATATTGTCAGTCTTAACCTCTTTGTTTTTACCCCATAGCATGGTGTAAAGGCTTCCAACCAGCAAAATTCCACCCAATATGCTGCTGGAAAATGAAAGTTTATTACAGCGAATATTTGAATATCACACTATAGTCAGATGGCAGCGAGTATATGATTTACCTGCCGAGGTGAACAATCTCACCGAGAAAGAATGATGAGCAAAATATTGTGAACACGAAGCAGAGTGGAGTCCAGGCGGCGAAGAACATAGGGCCTCTCATTTCTATGCACCAAGTTTGCAGGTAGTAAGGACACCCCGTCACCATAAAACCCTTTATGCATGCAACCAGTTGTCTACTAGTTAGAGCAATCAAACTCTAGAAGCTTTGGCCACGGTATTCACTAACCATAAAGGCCGATCATATATAGTAAAAACTAATGTATCGACAGGTTGGACATGAAAAATACCGCCAAACTAATCTATTCTTTTTTTTAAAAAAAAAGAAGTACTAAATAAAGATCATAAATAAATAGCAGTCCTAAATAAAGATATAATAAAGATAATGAATGCACTAGTGGAAGAGGACGAATATGTCAGTCATTTAGCGGTGTTTTTCTTTCATAATAAATCAGCGAACAGTATTTTCACCCGTAACTTTTCAGATAAGCGAATAAGATCGGACGAGGGAGAAAAAAAAGTAGAAATTACTGAGTATAAAATGGCGAGCAAGCTGATGTCAAAGTGGAGCTTCCATTTAGAGAAGTCCCGCTCCGCGACCACCGCAACAACGAACGATTGCACCGTGCTGAACAGGCACTATGTGACGGTCACAACCATTTTATCTGGACAATCCTTTAGCAAAGCAGGCTGCACAGTCAACAGACAAACAGAACAGACACAGATTCAACAATTACAGTTGTGGATGCAAACAGATATCAAGAACAGCAGCTCAGAATTTAGAGAAAGCACAACGTCCTTGGTTTCTGGCTACATAATGCATGCGGATCTGAAAAACTATCCACAAAGACCAGCACATGTTGGCGACCACTATAAGGAATATCCATTTGATCCATACCGCTTTCCGAACTACTGGTTTTGAGCCTGCTGGTGCTGGGTCAGAGGCGAAGGCATGGTGATGGTTCACAGGGCTTATTGATGGCCCGGTGAAGAAGGCGATGGTGAAGACTCCAACCAGGCAGAGCACTATGCCAGTGACCTTGGCTATGCCTGAAGAACTCCTCAGCTTCACATCCTCCATCCTGGCAAGCAAACATTTCATTCTGAGTATTTATAGGTAACAACTCAATATATAGTCTGCATTCCTTATATTATATACATTATATAGACATTGAAGTTTGGACTCTTGTTTATCAGTCTTACTTTTAGTAATTATTAGAGGCTAGACTGATGGAGTCTCTATGTTAGATGTATTGAAAAAAGATAATACATCCAATCAGAAACTTCCTTTAATCTGGTAGACTATAACGATCATCGCAATAGTAGCCATTGCATTTATTTTATTTTATAAAATTTACCAACCTCTATCATTATAAAATAATATAAAATAACCCCTGATTTTTTATCTAAATTATCCACATCTGTTGTTATAAAAATAATTCAAAATAGCCCCTTGATTTGTATATAAATTGCCAACCTTTGGCATTACAAAAGATAAATAAAAAATATCCCCAAATCTGCATCGAAATTAACCACAAATACCATTATAATTTACAAAAAGATATTTCAAAATAACATCCTATTTTTTATCTAAACTACTCGCCTTTTGAATTATATAATATAACTCAAAAATAGCTCCCAAGTTTGCATCGAAATTAATCACCTATGCCATTATTACGACAGATAATTTAAAATAATCAACTAATTTTATATCTAAATCATGCACCTTTTAAATTACCCATAATATATGTGTAATCAACATTTGTAATCACATATATTATGGGTCATTTGAATAATAGTAATTTAAAGTAGGCTATATATGTTTCTAAATTACACTTGGCCAATGTTAAGTTAAATGTAAGCATAATTTCTCCAAAAACTAGATCAAGTGAACATATAGTTTAGGATAAATATTTATCTTAATATCTTATCAAGCTTCAAAAAATGCCTGAAGAAACTACATAGCAATGACCTTGATGGTTCACTTTAAGTTTACTCCATCATAATAAATTTTGTAAGCTGTAATTTTAAACAAGTTTAAACATTTTGACTAAAATAATTTAACTTAATTTATAATACAATACTACTATAGATACAATTTGTCGGGTACCATAATCCGGGGTACCCAAAACAAGAGAACTAAAAGTCCCCTCTACTCTCCCTAGTAAGAGGCCAAGTCGACAAACAGTCATTCTCTGTCTCGCTCGAGGCCTGATGAGGGGCCTCGGACGAACTGAAACTCATCCTTTTCCCAGCCTCGCCTGAGACCTAATCACAACTTCACAAGGCCTTGTGCGAGGGCGAGGTTCAGCAATCTCCGACTTGCCTGACCCTAGGGCTCGGACACTTTTCTTCCACTAATGTGCTTGACGCCTCCCATGACGTCAGCCACGACCCCACGATGGGGTTGCAGGACAAGATGTGGGTCAGATTCCTACTACGCCAATGCCTGTATAGAGCAGGGCATGACGCCCACTGTGCCATCTACTCCCGTCACTATGCTGCCAACTTCCGTTACTATGCATACGGTTGAGGCCTGTGCAGGCATTCAGGCGTCAATTTAGGTCCCTGTGTTCATGAACTTGTCAAAGTCTAGGGAACGGCTCCTGACCCAGGGTCTTGGATCTCTACACAGGTCAACTAACAGGATTGGCACGTCTGTTGCAGGTTCGGGCATCCTGTCTATTGGGCAGCCATAGTGTTGACATTTACTATCGTCATCACTAAAAATAGAGATAAACCCTACTCCTAGCAACAACACCAGAAATACACGGTAAATAATTAACTTGTCAAATAGCAACTAACCACTCTAACATTCCTAAGCATGAAGTAGGTTGTCATCCCTAATTACATTGCTAGAAATTTAATATAGATTCACATGTTCTACTTCTACTACAACTAGGCAGAGAATAAAAGATATGAATATAATTATAAACTAAATGGGTTCTGCAAGCGGACAAATAATTATACCGTTATAGCATTTTACCTAGAGAAGTATTCAGGTTGTCGATTTATATTTATACCACTGGGGAGGCTAAGTGTTAAACTATAATCTATTATATTGATAAGAAACTATATATGATGAATAAATGATATTACCCAAGTCTTATAATCTACTCATAACAGACAGAGGTCACAAGATAAATATAGATAAATGATAGTGATAACATAATCATCAAGTATCATAATTAAGGATAATCATCAGGGCATCTACTAGTCATAATCATAGTTAGCCAATGGATAAACTAGGGAGTTGAATCTAAGGTAATTATATAACTACGCTAATAAATAACTCTAATTAGTGCAATTATATCTAGAAATCATCGTTAAGTCAACCCTATATCATAATTACATGTAAAGAGGCATCAACTAATGAGGATATTAAGACACAAGGGCCACCTCCTTCGCGACCGCGCTCGTCCTTGTCTTACGTACGGAGGGTGGACTACATAGGATCCAATGAAGCTGTCACCTACGCAGTCTATCACACGTCCCGGCACGTCAGGGTGCACTCGCGGATAAACAAGATATCTAGACACTACGTCTACATATTGTCTACCATCTACCCAACGATCAATTAAATAAACGTTATACGAGCAATTACATGAATTCAATAAAATCAAACCAACTATCCTAGACATATAATCAAAGTAGACAATGACTAATGCAATTAAGAACATATGAATCTATTAAGAACAAAGTCTCCCTAATATACGATTGAATACTATAAAGTAAGAACTAGATCTATTACCGAACTCTTGCACTCCAGACGAACGCCAGGGGCTCTAGATCCTGATGAAGAACTAGATCTCCTCTACTTCTAATCTAACTAACTAGAACTATGAACTAGAAGGCTCTTGATGAACTTGAAGACGCTTGATGCTTGATGGCTTGAGGCCTTGATGAATAATGAATTGGCTCTCTCCAGGGGGGAGTCTACCCATGTATTTATAGTCCGGTGGGATGCGCGTGAGCCGTAGGATCAAACCGACTTAACCAAGGGCCAAGATGCACCAGGAGAGGCGGTAGAGGAAGCTTCCGGAAGAGGAGGGCCAAAACCCTAAGGGGGCGTCGGCCGGCGCTAGGGTGGGGCCGGCCGGCCCCACCTGGCAGCCGCTAGGCCCCCTGTTGCTTCGGGTGCCTTCTCGATCCTTCCTGAGTCTTCTCGCGATGTTTCCCGTGGCGGATAAGTTTCGTGTTTATTTTGCACTAGAGTCCCTTTTTTCAGCTTTTCTAAAATTCACCCTAAAAAATACTAAATATGCAAAACTCATGGAATTGTTAGATAAAACCTTAGACTAGTGTGTTTTTATGTTTTCCTTCAAATCTAAAGTTATAATAAAAGTTGACGTTATCGACTGTCAACACATGGTTCGACACGACGACTATAGAGAACCATGCCTCGCACTACTGCAATGACCGGCTATAGCACCTGAAGGACGGGGGGCATTCCTATGTCATACCACGCTATACCCCCCACTCAGCTTTGGATTCAGCAGAGACGACACAATGCATATACATGTAATTGTTGCCTCCCCTTATGACTATAAAAGGAGGAGACATGGTTCTATTTAAAAAAAATGAGAGAACGCTACAATACATAGTAGCATTGGTAGACAAGTTCACCCGCACACAAATACACTCACATTCACTACACTAAACCCCGAGACCTAGGAACAACTCTCTCTCTCTCTCATTCTGTTTGTAACCCCTACTACAAGCACCATCGTGCGAGGTAATACAAGACTCCTCCCCCTCGTTGGACGTAGAGCACTCCTTGCTAGAACCAGTATAAATCGCTTGTGTTCTTCTTGCACATCATCCAGATCAAACATACACAGATACAAATTTACTTGCCAGTGTAGGGACCGCAGATCAAAACACCGACATAATTCTTAATATAATAAATTCATCATCTTGAATATCATGGTGTTGTCATTATAGGAATTAAGAGGGTAGCATGATTTCCAATAAAATAAGGACTATACCAAAATGGTGTTTTTAAGTTTGAATCAAGTTAAAATAAGCATAAGAGTTTCAAGTTCACACAGAAATAAAAAATTCAACAATTGGATTAAAACTTCAAATCTAAAATATGGATTCATGATGTGATATAAAGGGATACAACAAGGTCATTTTAACTAAATACATATGACTAGAGATGGCAACGGGTACTCGAAACCCGAGTACCCGACGGGTTTTACCCGATAAAAACGCGGATATGGAATGGATTTTGTACCCATGGGTACGTTATTGGGTGAAATCCTTTACCCATCAGGTATGACGGGTACGGGTGTGGAATAGTAGTACCCGTACCCGCATACCCGTGGGTAAGAAATATCCGCAAAATGAGTAAGAAGCCTAAGTAATTTAGCCCATATAACCCATGAAATTTAGCCCTTATAGCCCATGAAATTTCCACTAGGCACTGCTGAACGTGGGAAGTGTTGAGCGGCTGGTATGCTACTAGTGCTGCTATTAATTTGTTGGAAGTTGTTAAGTTTAATTTCCTGGAAGTTGTGATATTTAACTTGCTAAAAGTTGTAATATTTTTGTTGAACTCGGGTATATTTTTGGGTATGGAATACCCGTCGGGTAAGAATTACCTGTCGGGTGCGGGTATGGAATGAATTCCTTACCCATCTGCTTTCGCGGGTAACCCGATGAAATAGGTTTTGATTTGGCGGGTGCGGGTATGGGTGGCCAGTACCCGTTGCCATTTTGACATATGACAATAGAGAAAACAAATAAATCATAACAAAAGACCCAAATGGGTCACCACTATTCTCGCGAGACTTATCTAAAAAAATAAATCCTAGAAATTCATAAGCATCTACCATCAATTCAGTAGACTCTAATAATCATTGATAATAATAACCATTGAATCTATTCTATTCTTTAAACAATTACCCCATATGTGATTATTTAAATCACTATGGCTATTATATGGATGATGATATTCGTGTCCGAAGTGGTGAGGATTTGTGGTATGAAACACCTTCGGCCGTCTGGTTGCCTACTACTGTATTTATAATAAATAGACTAATAGACAGAACCTGGAAACCGAAAACATCGACTTATATGTGGGCTTGTATTTTTTTCTTTTTGAGAAATATATGAGGTTATTGTTTTTTGGCAGCGGACCGAGTCCGCGGCCATCCTGCCACACCCGATGAATCCGAATCAACGGCGACTTCTCTCTACTCTACCAAAACCGTAGTACTTTCAGTCTTACTGACAAACAAGCTCATCTTCATCCATTTACTTTTTCTTTCATCGTCAAGGTTTTCTGCGGGCGTCTGTTACTTTATTTTTTCTTGGTTTCTTTTTCTTACCGTAGTACACACGATTTTTCTTACTTGATGAATCCGAATAAACATTGGTTTTGTCTTTTGTCTTTTTCATTTCTGGTTTTTTCTCTTTTATGTTTTTCCATAAATATAAAAGCAAAAAATAAAAGAAATAAAATAAGTCATTTACTATCAAAACTTTAGCATAATTTCATACTTCATCTTACTTCTAGCAAAAGTGTTTGTGCGTTGCAATAGGAGAAACTAATTAAGTAATCAATTGCATCTATGTTATAGTGCAGATGAATAGAGGATCAAGGGCACAAGTTTTCACTTCCACTTCCAACAGGCAAATAGAAATGGTCGAGGGCGAACGTTTTCACTTGCACAACTATTTTACATAGTGTATAAACACTTCATCGTTTATTTTTTTGTTAAAATCGAGACCAATAGCACACAATTAATCAATAAGGAGACATAATACCCTTTTTTCTTTTCTTTTCTTTCTTTCTTTTTCCCTTCTATCTCATTCTTATCTGCTAGCTCGGACTTAGAGACACGTGGCCTCATCCACTCGCATCCCAAGGCCTCCAACTTTGTTTGCCTAAAGACTTGCCACGGTGGTCATGGAGCCCTAACGGGCTGATGGTCACTACAACTTGGCAGCCACATAGCCCTGATGCGAGAACACCCAAGTAGCTCCATGCGGTGGTGTCTCAACACCCTGGCAGGTCCATGCAACGGAGCCCAAGCACTCGCATGCCTCAATGACTTATGAGCCTCCTCCACGTTATTGTCTTCTCTTTCCTTAACATTGTCCTGCATCGTCGGTGTCTCATATCCTCACCTCGATCTCGCTCAGGTCGCCGAGGAACTGGGGTCCTATTGGTCAAAAATGTTATCTGGATGTTCAGACTAGAAAACAATATGCGTGAAGGTGATCACTCTGTGAGATGTACATGGGAGATGTGCAGGCTACAATGTGATGTTTGTTTTGGCTAGTGCAGTTGGGACAGTGTTACCATAGAAGATAATAAGGTGGTGTGCACAAGCAACATGAGATCATGTGTGTGGATGCGTGAGTGGGCAACTAAGGCGAGTTAGCTCACTATATTTGCACACTATATTTGCATACACATAAATAATGACACCTAGTGGCACTCGATAGACCGCTTAGCTAAAGAATTCTCCTCTTTATAGTACGACTATCTATCCTAAGTGTGATCACGCCCTCTATGGTGTCTTGATCACTAAAACCAAAACCCTAATCAATACCTTTATCTTGATCTCCATAGGGCTTTATTTTTCTCTTTCTTCTTTCCAAGTTGAGCACTTGAGATCATCTTGTGGTCATCACCACCATCATCATGATCCTCTAGGATCCACCACTTGACATATACTAACCCCATCTAATTCACACACTTAGCATAGAGATTAGTACTTGAGTTTCATCAGTTATCCAAAACTAAACTTGGGCTTTCACTTGGACACTCAAAACACACAGAGACACAACTAGCTTATCCTATTTTGGGCCTTAGAGCCTACATCTAGTAGTACAGTGTTCTTCATGTTAGGAATGTTCTGGTTAGGAGTTTCTTACAATAATAGAATAGAGAAAGAGAGTGCATGTGTTTGGCAGGAGATGGTGTGGTGATATCACAGGGTTCTTGGTTTCCTACCTTGGGCTGATCATTCTCCTAGTCAGTCATCTCCTTCTACAGGATCTTGTGCCTCTCCTTATATACTAAGGACACAGGGCAAACAAATCGGGTCGATTCTAACCTGTGGCTTCTCGGGATGTGATTTTGGTTCCTTCATTTTGGCATTGCTAGGTATTCCTTTATCATGTAGGGAGCCTGACAATTTCACTATAGTCTAGTGTTTGATCATTTGGTGCCATTTTGTGTCTAACACTTAGCAAAGTTTTGAGCCATATTAGAATTAATGAACATAGAAAAAAACATCTTTATATGGCATCAAGTGTTCAAGCATTAGGTATGTAGCATTTCATCTAACATCCATATCCAAACCAATTTTCTGGGTCTAACACCCTATGCAATGCAGTAGTTCTTGAACATAGCAATTCTTTGATTAGAAGAATTTAAAAAATTGATAGCAGTCCTAAGATCCTAAGTGTAAGATTTGAATCTTATTAAGCCAGATTTCATAATGAGATTAATAATATAGCATGCACAATGCTGATGTATCAGATTATACTTAACCTTATTAGGATCATCATGTGTTGGTGTAGGTTCAGAACCAAGACAATCAGCAAGCATAGGTGTCAAAGTTTCCATGGCCTTAGCATTAGAAGATGCATTATCAAGAGTAACAGACATGGTTTCATCAAGCAAACCAAATTCTTGAATCACAGAAGCAATCGCTTGAGCTTATTAGCCGAATCTGCCAGTCATTCAACAGTGTTTTTCTCTCACAATAAATCAGCCAACAGTACTTTCTGCCATGGCTTATCAGCCAAACGAACAAGATGTCAAAGCAACAAAAGAAGCACCAAGCAACACACAGTTCTTAATCTAATTACGTCGAGTGGTGGTTTGCCTAGAGACCTTAACAAACCTAGGATTATGAGCTCGTTGAATGTATTCTTCAAAAGTATCAGTCTCAGCAATAGATAAAGGCAGATCAAGCTTAGCAATCAAACGACATAATTTAGATCTAGCAACATCAGGTTTATAATCCAAGTTATAAACAGAAACATCAGGATTGTATGAAACCCAGAGATTGCACCCTAGCTCTTTGGTCAACTTTAACTATGCATGATTTTTGTGTCTTTTTAAGTGACCAGCGCCAACAGCTGATCTAGCAGACAAGGTAGCCTTGCACATCTTACAAACAACCTTAGTGCAAACAGAAACACCATTGATGTTCTTGAAGATCTCATTGAAATCAGCACAAACAAGAGATTTGCGCTTACCAACGTTACCTTTACCAACAACCGAAGGAGCAGAGCTGTTGGAGTTCACAGTCCCCGTCGCTCCTATGCCACCGTTGTCGTCCAAATCGATCGGAGCAGCAGATCCGTCCCCAACATCGGTGCCGAACAACGCAGCAGCGTTGGTTCCAACGTCGTCGTCGTTCTTGCCGTCTCGGGCCTGGCCAGGCAGTAGGATGCCCTCATCCTCATCCTCCATGCTCCCTCCAACTCTGTTCCTCAACGGTGCGGGTGGCCGCAATGCTCGCTCTAAGCCGCAGCTAGAGGACGAAGCATTAGCTACCGACTTGCAAAACCAAAGAAGACATGTGATTAGCACTTAGATAAGCAAGATCAAATGATGAATCAATAAGAAAAAAAGGGGAAGTGAGGGTTAGGGTTATTGACTTGCGCAATCAGAGCCCGGTGCTGAAGAAGAAGCCAACCCAGAGGATAGAGATGAGAAAACGACAGTGACAAGGTGTTAGCAACGACGGTGAGCGGTGGCGAAGGGACATACGGTGACAACAAACTCACATACCAGCGAGATCTGGAGGGGAGAGATGGGGAGGAGAGGGAGAAGGGAGAGGCAGAGAGGGATCTGGTGTCCGCGGACAGCGTCGAGCTCAGGCGAGACCGGAGTCAAGGTCGAAGGCGGCAGCGGCGAGCTCAAGCTAGGCGAGCTGGTGAGTGCGGTCTGGGGTGCCGTGTGGTCTGGGGTCTAGGCCAGATCACGTAGCTGGGCTGTGAGGTGGGGGTAGGGATGAGGAGGGGGAGGGCTATCGGGCCGTCACCAGTCCACCCCCTAGACGCCATGCCAGTGCCAGTCTACAGGCCCGCCTGACGGCACAGACACGGCTTGGTGCAACGTGCTGGGCCAGCCTGAGCCCAGTCACCTATAGGCCAGGCCGTGCTCGTGCTGGGCCAAAAGACTGTGCCTTGGGCTGGGTCGGCGTGCCTCCGGCCATATGGAAAAATATACATGTCCGCCGTAACCCTGCTCTCCTCTTGCTGCTGCTCCGCTGCGTATAAGGCAGGCAAGACGAGGCACACAGCCGCACGCTCGTGCCACGGTGTGCGCGCGCGTACAGGCTACAGGTATTGTACTCCTGAGCACACGACTGCAGCTGGGTCCAAATCCACACCATAGCTGACCGATTCAACTCGAATGCAAGCCGCTACCTTCCGGGAGGACTGGGTTATCGTGGAACGAAGGATCAAAAAACGTGATAAGTCCTTTAAGAAAGGATTTTCTATACTGTGATGATAACGAGATTGTTTCACGTTTCCTAATAAGGCCTTGTTTAGTTACCTAAAAATTTTGCAAAATTTTTCAGTCTCGTCACATCGAATCTTTAAACGTATGCATGGAGTATTAAATATAGATGAAAATAAAAACTAATTACACAGTTTGGTCAGAATTGACGAGGTGATTCTTTTGAGTCTAGTTAGTCCATAATTGAATAATATTTGTTAAATACAAATGAAAGTGTTACTATTTATATTTTGCAAAAAAATTTGAAAGTAAGGCCTTGTTTAGTTCACACTGTAAACCAAAAAGTTTTCAAGATTCCTCGTCACATCGAATCTTGTGGCACATGCATAAAACATTAAATATAGACAAAAATAAAAACTAATTACACAGTTTAGCTGTAAATCACGAGACGAATCTTTTGATCCTAGTTAGTCTATGATTGG
>Ga0182004_10003613_pt1 | contig 12320 bp, 9 predicted proteins | sample Sormic07211540_1_FD_120479 | JGI IMG/M metagenome (GOLD analysis project Ga0182004, IMG submission 120479) | Endophyte microbial communities from Sorghum bicolor roots, Mead, Nebraska, USA - 072115-40_1 MetaG | ecosystem: Host-associated > Plants > Roots > Unclassified | place: USA: Nebraska... | reverse complement strand
TGCCTGGATCAGCTTCTGTAGATGTAGTAGAATTCTTTTTCCTGGTTTCACATTCATCTCATCCACTGGTGTTTACTTCAGTTTGCTAACAGTAGACTAGCCAGCTCTGCCCCGTTGTTGTTGTCACTTCACAGTGTAGTCATCAAGAATTTTGGTCATGTGTATCGAACAGCACGACAGATAATGGGCTCTAACAAGATTATTGGTCCACTTTTCAGATAATCTTTGTGACATGGCCTAATGAGGTCAGCCATGTCAAATGATCAGTACACATATAAATTGAAGGCATAGCCACAAAGATATTTAGTCTGAAACAAAACTCCACCTTTTATTCAACTGGCATGAACTATCCCATTTTATTGAGCGAACATATGCTTATCCTTGTACAAAATTAAATTACAGGGAGACCAACAAACAACAGAAATGAAAAATGGCTATTGGTTCGGCCACTAAAGTCAACAGTAACAATAAACCAGACGCAATGCTCTCTTCCACCAGGCTCAACTTTATAAATGTAAATTCCTCCCAACCATCTCATCCGGTATGGTTATAAATTAAGCACCAGCATGCATCAGTTTACAGCAGCCACTTCCTTTAGCGACTCAACTGTCTTCAAGACTTCTTCCCCCATCTGCTTGCATCCAACCAATGTCTGCCAATTGCAAACATAAGCCTCTCAGAATGAAATCAACCAAAATTCAAATACAATTCATGCATTCACAAACTAGCTATCACTTTCTTCCAGAGACATGAAAGAGTTAATATGCTTGAAGTACTGTAAACCAGAGCCTCAAAACAAAATACTATTACACTACCTGAATGATTTGTCTAATGCAGATCTCATACCTTCTCTAGGTGAGGACCAAGTACTTGACATTAAACATGTACGATATAAAGCTAAAAAGTTTTACCCTTACTCATAGAGAAGGTAGGAATAAAACTTCATTAAAATAACTAAGCAATGCAAAAGCATGAAGGTTGGATTCATTCCACCCAAATTCATGGGATGAACTCATGATGGACTGTCTCAACTAAGGATGAGGTGATTCCTCAAACGAAACACCCCCATAATGCATTAATAATGGTTCTGCAGGAAAATCTATCTTACTGTTCCAGGAGAATATATGTCCCCGGTTCGGAACCCATGGTTCAGTGTTGCTGTAACTGCAGCTTCAATTCTCTTTGCAGCATTTTCTTCTCCTAGGCCATATCGCAATAGCATCGCTGCACTAAGAATTGTAGCTAATGGATTGGCCTTGTCCTGGACTCAACAGATAACAGGAAGGAAAGCAAATTCAGACAAACATAATTTAAACCCATCTAGTGTCAGAGAACATTTCGAAATAGAAGTCATCTCAACCTGTCCAGCAATATCAGGGGCAGAGCCATGAATAGGTTCAAAAAGACCAGGTCCCTGCATAGAAACAGGATGGCATTTTCAGCTGCACTTTTAAATTTTCAGCAGAATATAATGGCATCTATATACCATTGAGAGAACTTCAAAGCATTGGAGAGATTCAATATTACCGATTCACCAACACTGGCAGATGGAAGCATTCCAATGCTTCCCGTAATCATTGATGCTTCATCAGATAATATGTCACCAAAAATATTGTTTGTGACAATTGTGTCAAACTGCGGCAATAAAGAAAATTAAGATCAACACATTTTCTTGATGCTTCGCCAGGGTACAATGAATTAAGTCAAGAGAAAAGGGGAAAGGCAAACCTGCTTAGGATTCCTAACAAGCTGCATCGCAGCATTATCAACATACATGTGTGAGAGCTCAATGTCAGGGAATTCAGAAGCTAGTGCAGTCACCCTTTTCCTCCAAAGCATGGATGCCTACAATATTATTGCAGCAGAAGGGTTGTATTAACTATGTGCAAGAAGAAAGGGTCCACAAACATATACATTTAACCTTTCAAGGGGTTTTCTAGTGTCAGCATAATGCTAATTTTTTTTGCATATCCCCAACAGAAAATAAAGTCTAAAAACAGAAACACTAATTATTTATGTTTGTAACCAACTAGCCAAAGATGGAATTTCAATTCAAAGACAGGGTCAAGTAACATTTCATACAGAACATCACTTCAATACAAGTTTTGTATACATTTAAGACAAGTATAAAAAAGTACCTCCAGCACATTTGCTTTGTCAACTGAGCATAGTTTCCCTCTTCTCTTGCGAGCAACCTCAAATGCAACACGTGCAATACGATCAATCTGGGGATGAAGCATAGAATTTCATCATCATCAAGGACCAATATTTTATAAATGAAAGCATTTTAAATTTGAACAATATCAAATAAAGAGTTTTGGACACAGTATAGTTATTCTCCTAGGAACCCCATCCTGCATCCCTAACTGGTTCTGATTAAGGCTTGGACGGCAGAACGGACAACATCTCAATTTTTTTTTATCACGGGAGAGATGGTAGAATATCTAAAGGAGGGCGGAGTCACCTCAGAAGCTGAATAAACTTCTGTGTTGAAGCCAATATCCTCTCCCTTGTCATTTGTTCCAAAACCCCTGGGTTTGCCGAAGTAGATGCCTGGCACAGGACATTACGAATGACTCTTTGTAGCCACAAGTTTCATTACAATGAACAATCAGATATTATATTGGTATTGAAACAAAAAAAACATGGTCCATGTTTTATCATAATTCAATTAGAATCACCTCCAGTAAGCTCTCTGACAACCATGATGTCAACACCTTCAGCTACCTCTTTCTTCAGAGTGGATGCGTCTACCAACTACAAGGAGCATGAGGTCAAAGAAAAAAAAGTAGCTATAAAAAGGACAGTCAAGTAACATTAGCTAGAAATACAGTAGTTTCAATTAAAACTTGCATCAGTGCACTTTCATAACTACAACCATGAACAATCAAACAAATGATCTCAAAATATCCATCTGAAATCGTGGTTTCATGCTTGCCTAACCTTTTGTTTTTTCTCTCTCTAGAATTAAGAAATGACTACATGTTACCATTCATTCAACGCATTCAGAACTGACAGGGTAACTATCTAACCTAGCTATGATCCCCAGAGCACTAAGTGACTAGATGAGCATAGTAGTTCTTACACAATTTGTACTAAAACTAAGACCAGCCGTGCTCATACCTGCGGCAACACTGCAGCTGGTCGCAGATTGGCAAAAACCCCGAGTCCAGCACGGAGCTGCAGCAGGCCGGTCTCAGGCTTGAGGTGCTTCTCATTGTTATCCCACTTATAGCTACAACCACGGAAACGTCATCTGAGTACTCATAGGGCAGACGAGGGAGAGCAATTCCAACTAAAGGGATGCAATTCGCTGCAGTGTCAATACTGTGGGCTCTGTGTCTGCTCCTGAAATGACAATAACAAATCCGCTCACCCTCCAATGGCACCGAGGAGGATGGCGTCGGAACCCTTGGCCGCGTCGAGCGTCTCGTCGGGGAGAGGCACGCCGGTGGCGTCCAGCGCGGAGCCGCCCACCAGCTTCTCCTGGAACCGGAGCTCGACGCCTGCGGCGGGCCAAAGGAAGCAAACAAGGGGGGTGATTATCCTGCTAGGTGACGAAGCGGCTTACCTTCGAGGGCGCCTCAGAGCCCAGGGAGCTAAGGCAAGCATTGGATGGTGACGAAGCGGCTTACCTTCGAGGGCGCCGGCGAGGGAGAGCACGTCCTTGGCGACGGCGACCACCTCCGGGCCGATGCCGTCCCCGGGGAGGAGCGTGATGTTGTAGCTCCGCGCCGCCGCGGAGCACCGGAAGCTCGCCACCATCGGCCGCTGCCGCACCCCCGCGACGCCGACGCGCCGGCGGGAGATGGCTAGGGTTTTGAGCGGCGTGGCTTGCAGAGCCGCCGCCATTACCGGCACTTGCTTGCTTGCACGCTTCCTTGGCTTCACGTCGCTCAGGCAGGCTCAGGCCGACGTCGTCTCTGTACAGCGGCGCAATCTGCGTCGTCCGCTACGAGCTGTACGATCCAACGGCGTGCGACTGTGTCTACTCTAGCAGGCCGTGCGGATGGGTCGAGGGCCCAACTAAGCCCATAATAACAAAGCGCGCACACGACGAGAAGTTCCCAACCATTCCACTCTGCACTGGCGGCGGCGGCGGCGAGGCCTCTGCGACTTCCAGATCTCACCGACGAGGGCGGAGGGGAGGCAGATGTCGTACATGCGGGTGGCCCTACTGGCGAAGATGCGGAAGCTGGTGAAGGGCCTTGCCAGGCCCGAGCCCAGGTGGCTCAAGGCCATGGAAGCGTCAGTGCTCTCACTACGCCAACCTCTCCGCTCCTTCCCCGTCCCTAGCTGTGCCCTTGCACTTGCATTTCTCGATTAGTCGATGCTGTTGATGGCTCTGTTAGGCTTGTTTGGATTCTGTGAATATAACTCTACGAGAAATCGCATAGGTTTTCTCCCATTTGATTGCTTATCCATGGACAATGGATTAATTAATCTGCAGCGACGTAAATGACATGATTCTGTGCTGAAACAATTTTGCATATAGATGTGATTCTTCGATGTAGTTTCTGTTGCCATTAGCGGGTTTCTGTTATCGTGCTTCGTTTGGTTCACTTTAGGCCTTTTTTTTGGATGCAGTCGGATTTGTATCAATCCAACACATTGTGGATTGAGATGAATCCGACAACATCCAAACAAGGCCTTACTTGTGCTACATTTGTATACACACCGAAGATGGCTAGTGTGTCTATGTATGCTTAATAAATAAAATTGTTTAAAAGTGCCATATCATTTGTCTCCTGTGACATTTCCGTTGTTCTTCTTCATGCTGTTTTCTGGTTTACTGAAACAAGCAGCGCTTGTGCGTTACGGCACCACCAGTGACATTTCCTTGCACAGATGGGGAGATCAAGAAGATCGAGTTTCCTGAGGATGTGTATGTTAGGAAGTTCAGCAAAAAAAAAAAACATCCAGATTCGCTCTACCATGATGCAATCAAGTAAGATCCTTCTCTTTCCTTATGTGATTTCCTTATAGAAATGTCATTCTGCAATGCTGTATATAGTTAAAATAACACTCGAGTTTTTTATTTTCCAATGTCTTGGTGGAGGGCTGGGATGATTTTCTTTTACTGTTTTTCTTTTTTTTCATTCCACTTTTCTGTTTCGAGATTTACATGGGTTCCATTTGGTATTGTACATGGTTATATGGGACTTGCTTAGCCTTCTCATTGAAGCCTCATTGTATCACTCATCTATATAGTTGATGGATTAGTGGAAACAGTTGCTTAATATGATGGATGCACAGTTGCAAACTGATTAATGAGGTTCTTGAATTTGTGCGGTCCTTTTGAACATTCTAGTATTAGTTTGGTACCTTGGTGACTATCTTCAGCTTCCATCCGTAGGCCAGCACATGATAATTGACTCTTTTTTGGTCCTACTACTGATGCCATTACTGTTTTGGTGCTATTCTCTGGAATATTTCCTCTCTATTTCTTGGACTTGATTTATTTGAGTTCCTCACTTTGGACACAAGATGCATTGTTTGCCCACCCTTTTCAGGATAAGTGGATTTGATCCACCACCAGCTTGAGTTTTTGCTTGGCGTGTTCTGGAGTTGAAAGAGCAAGGAGTCAATGAAGATGTTGCGATGGCTGTAGCAGATGTAATTATTCTCTTCTATAATCCTTTGTTTATTTTTATTTAATCAAACACCCTTAAATAGAAAAATCAATTCTGGGCATCACTGTACTTGAGTTTGAAGCTACTGAGTCGTTTAAGTTTGAATGCCAACCATCCTTTTTCTAGATGGAGTATCGGATGCAGAAGAAAGCAAAGAAAAAAACATGCAAGGAACTGAAAGAAATCGCCTACAGTGAAGGAAAGAAGCCACCTCCAAATCCATACCCAAGTGCCATAAAAGAAATACAAGGAGAGGAAAAGAAATATGTTATGGATTGTTTATTTAACCTGAAGGTAATTGAGATTGCGAACAAGATGAAAGAGGAGAGGAGACAAGTTGATTAATGATAGAGCAGCATCAGGTTGATGATAGTAGCATACCAGGTATTATTTGGACTGGCTGACTAGGTATTCTTGTTTATGACATTGACCAACTACCATCATAAATAATTGCTTACTTGAAATTGATATTGCAAACATGAAACTCATGTCTTTTTTGTTTGTATTTTGCGATTGTAGATGGCCTCTGAAATGCAATATTCGTCCATATTGCCCTGTTCCTCCTTGGTTCTATTTCCTTGTATTTGAATTTGATTTTTCAAACATCATTTTTCAGCATTTTCTTAGAAGTTTGTGAGTTTCATCTTCCATTTGCTACAGTGTAATGGTCTGATGCTATTTGGATGGTTCTTGTGCACCTGGCATGACTGCTTGAGAAGTATGTTAATTTTGTGGAACCTTAATTTGCTCATAATCCGATTGGGTCAACATTGAATGGCATCTTTTTCTACAGTAGCAACTAGCTATGGTAGAGCATATGATCCTGGCCTATCATTTGGAAATTCTCTATTTACAATCGAGGAAAAGGTTTCTCAGCAAGCTGATTGAGATGTATTTTGCTTGCTTCAGAATTTTTTGCTTACAGCTGATATGACTAGATCAAATCAGTTGCATTGTGGCATGTTGGCAGGATGTCAGTTTCCCTTTAACTTGGCTCTTGTATGCTTCCTATGTAAATTTCTGTATATCCCTGTGATGCACATTTAGGGTTAATCTGAGTGCTCAGTAGTTGGTGCTCCCTCGTCAGGCCTTGTTTGGATGTAGTCGGATTCGCATCAATCCACATGTGTTGGGATGGATTGGAGTGGAACTTGAACTAAATTCCACCCCAATCCACTCCAACACATGTGGATTGAGGTGAATCCGACAACATCCAAACAAGGCCTCACTCTGATGGGGGGTTGAAGGAACCAATATCTGTGTATACACTGTTGAGATCTGACATTCTGAGGGATATACTTTAGTTGTTGGTTGCTCATTCAAGACTTCTTCTTCTTTTTCTCATTTTTGCAATAATAATTTCTTTTTTTTTTTGCCTCGTAGTTTAACCCAGTCTTGGTGCTTATTTTTTTGCAAAATTTTCTTACCGTGCTTAAAATTTGGTGGTACAAAGTTTGCGCATGTAGTGTGCCTCGAAGAGGACTTTCTTGATTCAGATGTGCCCTAAATCTGTATGCTTAAATATATTAATTAATATGATCCTGGCCTATCATTTGGAAATTCTCTATTTACAATCGAGGAAAAAGTTTCTCAGCAAGCTGATTGAGATGTATTTTGCTTGCTTCAGAATATTTTGCTTACAGTTACAGCTGATATGACTAGGATCAAATCGGTTCAGTTGTGATATGTTGGGAGGATGTTAGTTTCCCTTTAACTTGGCTCTTGTATGCTTCCTATGTAAATTTCTGTATATCCCTGTGATGAACATTTTAGTAATCTGAGTGCTCATTCAGTTGGTGCTCCCTCCTCATAACTCTGATGGGAGGTTGAAGGGACCAATATCTGTGTATACACTGTTGAGATTTGGCATTCTGAGGGATATGATTGAGTCGTTGATTGCTCTTAACATTCAAGAGTTTTCTTTTCTCATTTTTCCCTATAAGAATTTCTTGTGATTTTTTTTTTTTGCCTCGTAGTTTACACTAGTCTTGGTGCTTTTTTTGGCAAATTTTCTTGCAGTGCTTGAAATTTGGTGGTAAAAAGTTTGCTCGTGTAGTGTGCCTGAAAGATGACTTAGGCCTTGTTTAGTTCACCCCAAAAACAAAAAAGTTTTCAAGATTTTCCGTCACATCGAATTTTATGTCACATGCATGAAGCATTAAATGTAGACGAAAACAAAAATTAATTACACAGTTTATCTGTAAATCACGATATGAATCTTTTGATCCTACTTAATTCATAATTAGATAATATTTGCCATAAACAAACGAAAATGCTATAGTAGCGAAATTCAAAAAAAAAATTTACATCTAAACAAGGCCTTAATTATTGTGTGCCCTATCTGTCTTCTAAAATATATTATATATAAAAATACATGTCAGCAGCAAAGCTACAGCTTTTAGTAATCCATAGTTCCATACATACGCTGTTACTTTTGTGCTGACATGCTGTGGGTGTACCATGTACAATTGATATCGTTGGCATACAACATTACAACGCCAGACAGATGGTCACCTATTGTTTACCTATTGTTCAGGATATAAAAAAGGACCAGCTAAATAAAATAAATGTGTGATTAATCGAAAATGGCTGAACACCACCATGTAATTCAACGTGTTTAAATTAGCTAAAGGGCCGCGTAGGCAAACAGTGCTTGCTGTAACTCAGGTCTTGTTTCTTCCGATAAAGTTTAACTCTTGTCATATCGAATGTTTAGATACGGGCATGAAATATTAAATATAGACTATTTATAATTTAAAAACATAGGTAGAGAGTAATTTGTGAGATAATTTTTTTAAGTCTAGTTAGTCCATAATTAAGTACTAATTGTCAAATAAAACAAAAATGCTATAGTACCGGTTAAACTTTAAGACCCTCAACCAAACACTCCCTGAACATCCAGCCTGACAGTGCTTATTCTAACTAGGCTTAGGGGGTGTGTTGGTTGAGGTTATTAAAGTTTAACAGGTACTGTAGCATTTTCGCTTTATTTGGCAATTAGTGTCCAATCATGGACTAATTAGACTCAAAAGATTTGTCTCGTAAATTACTCTCTAGCCATGTTTTTATTTTCGTAAATAATCTATATTTAGTACTTTATGCATGTGTCAAAATATTCGATGTGACGGACAGTAAACTTTATCATCCGTAACCAAATTAGGCCCTTACAATATTCAGCTAGTTAATTGCATCAATTTGTAAGCGAGGAGATCATGGCAAAAACACCACAACATATAACAAGGGCAATGTTTAACGTTTTGCGAAGACAATTGCACTATTTGATGAAACAATTACGGCATATTTGATTTGATAAAACAGTCTTCAAATCTTGTACCATCTGTCCTTCCCCCTCGCTACAAATGATTCAGATTCAGAGAGCCAAAACAATGGAGTCGACAATGCTAAATATTTCTAAACTGGAAGAGTTCAGCTGCTGCGGCCTGCGGCAAACACATATATAGCCATTCCACTTTTGTCCAGTCACCAGATATATATAACCACAGCACAGGTCTAGTTTCTCTCATCTCAGTCGCAGTGAGATTAGCAAGATTATTTCTCTGCACCGTCCTTTTCTTCTAAACTGGTTTAGCAGATGCATTTTCATACCATATCATTCCAAGAATAGCAAGGACCATCCCAATGATGACCTAAAGATTATTCAGGCCTTCCTTATCTACCGAATCTGTTAATCATTCAACAGTGTTTTTCTTTTACAATAAATCAACGAATAATACTTTTAGTTATGTCTTTTTTGCTAAACGAACAGTGTCGGGCTGCTTTGGGATAGTTCTGTCTGTTGCTTTTTTTCTGTGTTTTGGTTATGCGTAGTGGGTTCTGGTGACTTTTGGACATTCATTGTCAACAGGTGGTATGCCACCTGCAGAGCTGGTTAAACCGCCTTTTAATCCACTTATTAAAAGATTGGTATTCAACCCTAAATAAAACTCCAAAAAAAAAAAGCTTGAATTGTTTGTCTTTTGACGAGAATAGGCTTGAATAGTTGATGTGGGAGATGGACATGGGTAAGTACTGTCTGATAGGGTCTCGCGGAGGTTCATGCATACACAGCGAACAAATATATAAAAACGCAGCAACTTATCACGTTGTCTGGGTGGTGTAGTTGGTTATCACGTTAGTCTCACACACTAAAGGTCCCCAGTTCGAACCTGGGCTCAGACATTTTTTTCTTTTTTTTAGCTCAGACATTTTTGCCCCTTGTTTTTTGCCTTTTTTACTCGACATTTTATCTTTTTGCCTTTTTTTAAATCCCTGCAGGAACAACTCTAGAACACATTTTATCTATCACAACATTTTTCATTTTTTTTTTGCCTTTTTTGTCCCTCTTTTTGCCTTTTTTTTTAGCTCAGACATTTTTGTCCCATTTTTTAGCCTTTTTTTTATCTCAGACATTTTATCTTTTGCCTTTTTTAATCCCTGCAGGAACAGATCCAGAACACATTTTATCTATCACAACATTGTCAGTGGTTTGGTAGTCAAACATTCCGTCCCATCAAGAAATTTACATGTCACATACTGGCATTTTTACTTCCAGAGTCTGGGAGAACACATTGTTCGTGAACTACCTTCCTCCCCCGTTGCCAGCAACATCCAAAATAGACTGGTCATTAAATTACCTAATAAGTTCATTCACTCACTGATATTGCCGAACTAGGTGAGCGACTAGAACCTGAGCTGGAACCATGCAAGATTTATTCAAGTTTAAAATTAAGAATGGTGGCGTAAAAGAAATGGACAGACAATAACGAGTTAATCTTAATGTTTCCATCCATAGTGATAAGGGACGATGATGCTTAATTTTTTACCTCCCCTAGTACTTTTTTTTACTGTCAACGGAGAGTTCATTTCATTGATCTAGGCTTCCAGAAGGTAGCCCATCAGGTTCCTTAAAGACTACTATGATTGCTCGCACCAGAGCGATTCACAGTGCTGCAGACGTCCTCGCACGTCGACGTGTGGCAGGGCTCTCGTGTGGCTACCCTCGAGCGACCGAGCCCGAGCACGGCTAACACGAGTGCTGTCACTGGCGGGTGGACCCTTTGACCCTGCTTCCATACGACCCCACAGGCAGCGACGTAAGGTAGAAGGGAGCATCCAGCTAGCTGGAGCATGGCCTCGGACTCAAGAATTCTATTCAATCGAACACATACCTTTGCACATGTCTCTCTCCTGGTTCGGTTTAAAATACATCAGCGATCTTTTGAGGATATCTCAATTATATATAGAAACCAAATATTGACACCAAACATCTGCTACTGTCCTATCTTTTTTGGGCAGCCTCAGCTTCTATCAGCCTCCACCAAAAATCGTGCTCATATATGACTTGAACTAGTTAGACCAACTCACATCTAGCGATGATACGGAGTTTGATTCTAATATGTATCATGTTTTGTTGCAACATAGAGTACATTTGCTGGATATTAAAACATAATATAAGCTTCACCTTTTAAAATATCTAAATATTATGGGAAAAAAGTCTTAAAATCCGATCAGAATTATAAATATTTTGAAAATATTGTTTTAGCTTGGAAAAACATGAAACTAGTTTCAACTTACCACGCGAGCCCGTGTTTTTTTTAGCAAAAGGCGAGCCCATGTTTATATTCCTGTGGCTGCAGGTGGGCCCACTTCTGTCGGAGCTCGGAAACGAATCGAGCCAGGGCCCACTTCAATCGTTCGGAAACGAGATGGCTCCGGGGAAGCGAGGCAAGGCCAAAGGGGCGGCGCCGCCGCCGGCGACACCCGCCGCAGCCACGACTGCCGGAGCTGGAGGGTTCCCGGGCTGCCTCCGCCTGATGCCGCCGTCGACCGTGGCCATATCCATCCACGCCAAGCCCGGCTCCAAGGTCGCCACCATCACAGGTCCGGTCTGTCTCACTGCCCCCTTCTAGTTCTAGCGCATCCATCTCGGCTGTCACGGCGGTCTGCTGTTCCTCTTCCTCCTTGCTCAAACGGCGACGCGCATGTGTGTGGGGTTCTGCAGAGATCGGGGACGAGGCGGTGGGCGTGCAGATCGACGCGCCGGCGAGGGATGGCGAGGCCAACGCCGCGCTTGTCGACTTTATCAGCTCGGTGAGTCGTTCATTCATCGCAGTTACAAAAACATTTGTTCAATACGAATTGACTTGGATTCGCATAGTGTCTTGGCTACAGTACATCTTGAATACTCGCTAGTCTTGTTTCATAAACTTTGGATGAAAGCTAATAAAAATTACCCAGCGCTGATGAATAAACCAATTTGTCTAAAGCGCTGGGAGTAGCAATTTAAACAGTTTCAGATCCAATTCCCATAAAAGTTAAGAAACCTGGCTTGGAAATTTCAAAAGCAAAGGTGGGACACAGAAATCTGACTTGACTGATCTCCTGATGCTGTTCAGTTGCAGCCTTGCAGGAACCAATCTGTGTCTTACATTAGTGATTTTAGAGCACCAAAGTAACTGGTTTACTTTGACGCTTGATTTTGCACTAGTTATTGCAATGATGTGTAGAACTTGAACTGCGCTTGATTTTTGAGCACGGAAAAGTCCAGTTTACTCCACTGCCCCAACGGAATGTCGAATTGTTCTTTTAGCTTATTATAAGCATGTTGAGAAGGCAAATTTGTCTAGTGAAGTGTTTGAATCATTGCTTCTATAGTCTTTTTGTTGGGTCTGCAACTGTGCTTGAAGT
>Ga0182004_10003612_pt1 | contig 12321 bp, 9 predicted proteins | sample Sormic07211540_1_FD_120479 | JGI IMG/M metagenome (GOLD analysis project Ga0182004, IMG submission 120479) | Endophyte microbial communities from Sorghum bicolor roots, Mead, Nebraska, USA - 072115-40_1 MetaG | ecosystem: Host-associated > Plants > Roots > Unclassified | place: USA: Nebraska... | reverse complement strand
CATATTCCAGCATCTACTTTTCGACGACTTCGTCATATTTTCCTTTTTACTACGAGTTCTTAGGAGTTCGTCGACTTAAGCTCGGCGTATTCTCATGTTCCGCGTAAATACCTCTTGGCCGTGGCATCCTGGCGCATCGCTGTTGTCAGGACCAAAGTATTCGAGTTATCGCCTTTGCCGATAGTAAGGTCAAATCGGCTGGCACGCCTTAACGTTTGAATCGGGTATTAGCCCTTTGTGTTTGCAGATTAGCTTTTGCATCAACAACACCAATCGAACCTGGCCCATGCAATGCAAAAGTGAGCTCCAGAGCTCCAGGGCTGGCTCTGGTGGTGTGGGAACTTTTTACGTTCAAACTCTGACAGGCCCATGCGATGCAGAGCATGCATGCAAGTGTGCACATCTATGAGAGAAAAAATGACAGGATGGCTTGCATGCGCTTAACCAAACAAGAACCCAATGCAACCAGGCTACAGACACGCGGACAACCGACCAAAATGCGGTACATGTGTTTGGCATGGCTATCGGGATCCTGGCTCCTCTGGCACGAGCCTAGCTAACCCTATCATGAAACCAAACGCGCCCCTAATGATTCGTTGGGAGGAAGGAGGAAGAAGGGAAAGGTCATCCTCACAAGGGGGGTTGAGAGAAACTAACTCACCTCCTACTTTTTGGAGGGCTCCATCTGACACATATATTCTACGAAAACAATACCGACTTATGATAGGCACGAGGTACTATAGATATATACTCTCAATAGAACATTGGGGTAGACAAACAAATCTCTAGATGGTACCCCACCGGAAGCTTCGTATGCCCTTACCGATGTCTATGTGACTACCAACGACTACCACCAGCAAATAGGGATGCAACAGACCACCCATGAACCCGCATATAAACCTCTAGGCGACTGTGTTTGGTTTGTGGATGAGTAGTATGGGATGGCTCAATTCTAGTTTTTTGGGTTGGTATCGTTCTAGTTCTATGTGTTGGTTAGAGGAGTGGAGTCATCCTAGTTCTGTGTTTCGATGAAGGGACCATGAGAAGGTATACATGTTACTGTTTGTGATATGTTAGATTTCTGTTTAGGTAGGGCCCACATGTCATACACATTGTGTTCTTCTGTACTGGCCTAGTTCATCACCTCTCCAACCCATCCGCGCTACCATCCGCTGAGGCCACGCCCTCATCTATCACTACGTCGGCACCATCCGTCTGAGCAACAGCCTCATCCCTCGTCAACTTAGCCCCGGCCCTAGCCCATGTTGCATTGAAGCCGCCACCTCTCAGTCCCGCCGCCCATATCGTCACATCTGCCAACACAACGATTGCGAGGAAGAAAAGACGAACAGAAAAAGAAATAGCGGCAACAGAGCCAAACATGTATCTTAAATTTTTAGATCCGGGTTATCCCCGAACGAGAAAGTATTCTTGGTTGAGGATGACTTCGTCCCTGGTGTCTCTCAACCAAACAATGGGATGAAATGAGGTATCTCACCTCGTCCCTATCCCTCAAACCAAACATGTCCTTAATTAATGAGTTGCTTCTGACAACTCATAAAATTAAGTTTATTATATAGATTTGTGAGATAGCCTGCTTGCATCTGTTAAGAAAAATGAAATTTTAGGTACATGCTACTCGAAATGAGGAAATATTCTTGGTTGAGGATGACTTCGTCCCTAGTGTCTCTCAACAATACAATGGATGAAATTAGATATCCCACCTCGTCTCTATCCCCAAACCGAATACGTCCTTAATTAATGGGTTGTTCCTGACAACTATTAAAATTAAATTTGTATATAGATTTGTGAGCTAGCTTGCTTGCATCTATATCCGCAGAAGGTTCCTCGCCCACCCTCACGACAAAATTGCCAGCGCCTCCAATGTACTGTGCTCGGATTATCGAAACATATCGTCACGTGTACGTGTCCGTACACGGATAGGACTTGGTACATACTCCCTCCATTATATTGATGCGAGGTTTCCTCCGAGGTCGTACTGTATCAGGTTCATGATACCTCGTCTCCAATGATCCAACTCGTCACGTGAGCGCCCTACCTTGTGCCGGTAGCGTATATATGTACAGTGGCTCGTAGATCCTAAAACTAAATTTTCTAGTGATGTGCACAGTGCGCGTGTATATGGATCCTGGACCTGGACCCCTCCGAATATGCCGTTGTGTGCTGTGGTGCAAAGGCGAGGAGAGATCCATGCATGCGTCCGCGTCCACGTCCACCTGGCTCAGCTGCATCCGACTTTCACTGTGGCACCCCATGTGGTCCAGTCCAGATGAAGAGAGAGAGCAGCATCATATTCATAATACATCATCATCAGTCTCACTCTCGCCTCACCTCTCCAACAGGGGTAAGGGCGGACTGTCAAGTAACTATTGCGAGGCGAACATTGCAGGTGCCTCAACAGCATCGGCGCCCAGATTTTCCAAGACATTCCTTTTCACTGATGCAAAGGTGGGTTAAGGTTGATGCACGCACCACTGTGCGGCCTTAACTTCCCCGGCGTCGCCCACATGGAAAGCTAGGTGGTGTCGGCTCACCAATCTGCGTAGGGGCACTGTCGCCACGAGGCTACACCGTCTTGGACACCTGGCCGATGCCAATCTATCTCGAAATGTTACCATCTTGGGGGCCAGGTAGATAGGACGCGATGATGCGGGCAGAAACCGGTGGGGAATTCGGAACTCGTAACCAGCCGCCCCTGCATGATGCATTAGAGTGAGACATCAGACGATGGTGAGAGACTGAGCAGCTTAGGGACGATCGATTTGAATTGAACGCCGCCTTGGCGCGTAGTACAGTACAAACATTGTAAACAAGAAGAACCCATACGGGCGTGTGCGTGCTGCCAAACGCGTACGGACAGCAGCTAGCAGTAGCAGCAGGACGCGCAATGATGACGGACGGATCGACGGAAGAACGGAGCTCCCTCGCTGCCTGCCATCCGTCCCGTGGCAGCGGAGCGGAGCGAACAGGGAAGGGATGTCCGGACTCGCCCCCGTCCGTCACACCCCGAGGAGCCTCCCCCAGCGACCCCATGATCTTACTGGCCACGACAGCGACCGCCAGGAAACCCGATCCGTCCAGTCGCGCGGGGAATCATCAATACGAATCACCGTGGCCCCAGCGGCCCCGCGTCGCGCTCAGCACCAGGACGGGACAGCGACGGCGCCGACGCCCGCGCCCGACAGCTCGCACTGCGCGTGCCACATGACCCCAACCTCCGACATGGCGCTCGCACGCCCGAGGAGAAGAGCGCCGCCGCAAGCCAGCCAGCCAGCAAGCAAGCGCACGCAAGAGAAGAGAAAGGTCGTCGGTTGGCCGGAGGACCAGACCGGCCGGCGAGGCGGCACGGGCACAGGCCGTGCGTCCATCCGGACGTCCGGACGCTTGATTGGCTATGAGGGCGCGCGTACCTTCGGATCCAACAGTGACAGTGGATCCCATCCACGTGAGAGCTTCATGGGCGAAGGGGAAGCCGCTTAATGGCGCGAGGTACAACAAAGTCTCCATGATTGGCTGGTTATCAGTGCCCTGTCAAGTCCAGCATCACCATTACTTCCCCGAGAGCAACGGGCGAGACCAGGCTACCACCACATGGCAGCATGGACCGATATGTAATGTAATGTAACCAGCAGATAGACTGTACTGTCTACTCTACTCCTATGTAACTCCTATGTAAATATGAGATTTTTCATCGACAACTACTACCAGCAGGTTGTAGATTATCATATCAATCAATAAAGAAAAAGAGGCCACCGCAAACAGCAAACCGCGTACCTGATACTGTAATGCACATGCAACACTCGAAACCAATCTTTGCCACCGCTGCCTTCTCAAGAATTACCTGTTTAAGACAGCAAATTCAGCAGTCAGACATTAAAAGAGCAAAATTCGAGCCAAAACTGAAGCGGGAATGAAACACAACAGACCAGCGGATGACACTGTGCATCCAGGACAGTTATGCGCGGTGCGGTTGGACCTTTCCAATCATATATTAAATGGCTAATCATCATGCCATTAACATGCCGCCATCTTTTAAATCAAGGGAACAGCCTACAGAAGAGATCTAGCAGCCCCTACACAGAGCATGCTAAGACCGGGGAACAATTATGACGCGGCACCAACAATGATCCCCGACGAAAGGCTACAGCGCCTCAAGCCGTTCCAGTCAGGAGCTTGCTTAAATCTGAGATGACACTCCTCTGCACGCATGTGATCGCGAGGACGGAACCAACAACATGGGAGCCGGGCGCGCAGTCCTTGCAACCATCACAAGATCTCAATCCGTGTGAGTCATGATATTCTCGAAAGGGTCACAAGACCAAACCTGCTGTCACCTCTGAAAGCGAACAAGCCTGGTCATCCAATAAGGAAAGGGCTGATGGAACCAGATGGCGAGGCTGTTCATGGCCAGAACCAGAGCAAAGAGTAACTCTTTACGGCGAACATTAGGAGGTACGTGAGATACCAACTGGAACATGATGATAGATTCGCTCCGAAGATAACATGGTGATCTGACTTCTTGTTTCCGCTCCTGTGATCTGTTTGTTCATTGAATTTCCCTGAAATCAGAGCCAGACACGTCCGTGAGAGCATTGCTATGGGAATCAAACAACATCATGGCCAAAAGAACTAACCAATGGGGAACAAGCAATAATAATTGTATTACTAGGCATAAATGGGAAGATAAAAAAGTCACTCCATGATGTCATAGCAATGCAGGATACATAGTTTGTTTTCCTAAGTGTTATAAAAGATGCACGCCCAAAAGTAACCTCCATTTATCAGAAATGTATAGTTTGATCTCCACATTGTATGTGAAGGCTAGCTGCTCTAGTGTCAATAAAAACTATGTATTGCATTGTTTTCCTTCCTGGAGCAAACAGAACAGGGAAAGCTAACACAACAGAAGCATGTCCTTCAAATGATTACTATTTTGATATCATCTGAAAATGACACACACTAAAGACAGTTGCAAAATGCCAAAATGAAACAGTTTTTACCAAGAGAATGCTCTATACAGAACTCTAAAAGTGCCCTTTACAAATTATGATCCTAGAGGCTAGTATGCTTAAACTAAAAATAAAGCAAAGGGTCAAATCCAGCACATGTATCAGAGCTTTAAAATATTTAAGTCCAAGCAAGTGGTTTTTTTTTTGGGACACCAAAGCAAAGCGTTAGACTGTTAACAACCTCTATTCTGGACACAGTATGGGTCATATGGGTGCATAGTGCATAACAAAATATGCTGAATGGCTGGTTATCATTTGCCCATCACATCTTACATAATGCTAGATGTGTGATGGCAACTGAGATACAAATAAATGGACAGGTCGTAATATTTCCATACAGCTCTGCTTAAGGACTTCTTTGAGACCATTGAACAAGGACTTGGACAAAAACATGCTACATATCCAGCAAAATTTATAAAACTAACAGGAAGGCATGTCGTATCATGTTCTAGTTACATTGCTCAAATGGCCTCCTGATTGTATGTCTTTTCCATGTGTACACTGCAAATGGCATCTGCAAACGGTTGCGGAACATGCATCTGAGCACAAACTCATCAACAAACAGCACAACAGAAGAAAAATGAACCATGTAGAAGTAACATTTGTGATCCATGCACTTTATATATAAATAACTGCACCGTCAAATACTCATCCTACATGTGTGAATGGGGAGATGTAGAAGTTACATGATCATGATCAAGCATGCGGAACATGCATCTGAGCACAAACTCATCAACAAACAGCACAACAGAAGAAAAATTGAACCATGTAGAAGTAACTTCAGTACATGTATTTGTGATCCATGCACTTTATATATAATAACTGCACCGCCAAATACTCATCCTACATGTGTGAACGGGGAAATGTGGAAGTTACATGATCATGATCAAGCAGTTGGGGGCCAAACAAGTCGAGAAAATTTTTTTAGTGACAAATTATATGAAGTTATGAACCATATCAATTCCCAGAAATTTCCTATCCTTCACAAGCACTGGTGGCAATCTAACTAGCCCTTTAGCCAAACCTGGGATCGATGCATGACAAATAGCATTTCTTAGACCAGAACAATAATCAGAGAATTATAATTTATAACTGACTGACAAAGATGTAAATCTCAACAACATGTTACATAAAGATACCTACTTAGAAATAGGTTATACAATTATATTTCTTTATTCATGTATCTCATATTTGAATCATTGAGTATCAGGCTATCAGCAATTGAACACAGACCACAATCAACAGCAAAGCCTTTTAATCCCAACCAAGTTGGAGTAGAAGAACACAAGCTTTAAATGCAAGAAACAAACAATTGCATCAGTAGCGATTAACCCTAAGATGTGATACTTAATGTTTCTACAGCTATGCTATCAAGATTGCTGAATAAACATAGGCATAGGCCCAAGTTTCAATCAAAGGACAAAAACCTTGACCCCATATAACAACCATATACTCCTCCAGAGACTTCACCACATGAGGTAGACATGTTATTGCATTGAACAAATCAAAAGTTAGTTAATACAAATACATCACTTCTAATCATGGACTGAGCACTGCATTTCTCGCTCCATCACTTCAAGAATCTAGACTGCACTTTGCTGAAACTCTTATAACTACAAAAGGCACTTTGCTGAAACTCTTATACCTACAAAAGGGCACTTTGCTGAAGCTCTCATACCTACAAAAGTCATGACCTATTACAGCACCTAAACTAGTTCAGCTACCGACAAGCCAAAAAAAAAAAAAAAACTGGGGAATGGCATCCCCAAGGCATTATAATTAAGAACCCTCAGCCACATAGCCTGAGTGTATAAATTAGGACTGACCACAAAAAAAAATGTAGTTTGCACAAACAAAAGAAGCAAAGAACATGCACCTTTGAGACAATGTTTCACATTCTTATAGTGCCACTTATGCAGATGCAGGAAGTAAAGGAACATGATAAGCATCGGATTTTTTGCCTTCTTGTTCTTGCAATTCTTTTATGGTTTCATTCAATCTGGTCTGACTGCAATTGTCCTGCTTCATGTAAATGGCCTAACCTAGATATGCAAATTCACAGCCAAGCAAATTTTGAACCAGGTTCATGAACCAGCCAAGTGTTATCCAAGCAAAGTCAAAAGTTGTAGTAGTAGGTTACAACTGACAAGGCCACACAAGCATGAAGCATTTATGATATGATAGACCTTTTGTGAATCCATGACCAAGACCTCTTACAAGCATCATCCAACAGTTGTGGACCTCTTACAAAGCATCAACCAACAGTTGTTCATTCAATTAAGCAACAAATTTCAGCCATATCCTCTACTGACTTGTGAAACAATGCAGCAAGTAATTTCAAACTGAACATATAAAACTGAGATATGGGCGCCAACCAGTCAGGACCCAGGAACAGGAGATGGACCTTGATGCAAAGTTATCATGAGCCTTTATATAAGATAAAATCGCTGAATATCAAGTTGGCTTCATGCATCCTCAAGTTGCAGCTTGATTGTTCACACAAATTGTTCAACTAGGAACAGATCTTCATCATTTTCTACTACTCTAGCTCATTGTAAGACCTAACAAATATGTTAAAGTCAATCAGTAACCTTATGATCAACCCACATCCAAATTTAATAAGCCAATCATATTGTGGGACTGTTACTTCAGCATATTTACAAAATAAGCAGTCAAACACTTTTTTCCTGTTGCTCTTGTTATCAGTATGAGTGTCAAAGAAAAAGGAGAATAGGACACACATTAGACATATTGCAACAAACAAAGAAACTAAATGATGCTTGGTAATCTGTGAGGATGCTAACACAGAAAAATGATAAAGACTAGCTCAACAGAAAAAGAACATAACTATAACATTGTTACAAATGTCTCAAAATTTAATCCTATTGTAAAACAGCCTGCAGGTAGAAGATAAACTTGTCAGCTTGGGGAAACCCTCTGTAAGCTTAAACTTCCTTGTTCTACCATACATGTACAATTTAGCCTCATGGATGGAGGAAAACACCAAATTCTGAAGCAATTAAAAATTTTCTATACCTCAAATAACGTAGAAGCAAAATTTACCTGGAAAAGATGAGATTGCAGACAATTTTGACATCATGGTAAAAGGCAGTTCTTGTTTAAAGGCTCCAACAGTAGATGTGTCATAATCTACTCATCTATCAATATACAAGTATTGCAGCTTTGTTGTTGCAGCTTCAATACACCTTCCAGTAATTTGTGCAATATGATGTGATTGCTCCCAGGGCATAGCCATCTGATGTGTACACTTGAGATCAGAAGCGCCGAAAACCTATCTGTAAGTCGCTCGAAGAAGTATTGTTAACCTATGTTGGATTTACCCAACTACAACCAGTTCTTTTCTTCAATGATCCCTGGTTGATTGTATCCCTAACTTGTTCAACAATATTCCACCTTTCTGAAGAGGCGTTTAGGTTAGATACTGCAACAAGATTTGATGGTTTCCCTTGTTCCAATCTAAGAAGAGACCTGGAAGCCAGATCTTGGATTTCTTTGTTGCCGTACTTGACAGAGGCATCCAGAAGTGCTCCCCAGACACTAGGGCCTGGCTCCACACTCATTGACTTCACAAAATCAAAGGCACGGTAAACATGCCCAGATCGGCCAAGTAAATCAACCATGCAGGCACACATCTCCTCAGTTGGATGAACCCCATGATCGTTTACCATGGAGCTGTATGTATCAAGGCCCTTCAACACCAAACCTGAACGGCAACAGGCTGAAAGAACACCAAGTCCAATTATACTGTCAGGTTTAACCCCAGAGGAAAGCATCTGGTCGAACAAAGCAACTGCTTCGACACCCATACCATGAATGCCATAACCCAAAATCATTGCACCCCATGAGATCACATCTTTGCACCAACTGGTATCATCAAAGACCCGCCTTGCATAATGCAAGGCCCCACACTTTGCGTATGTATCAATCAAAGCATTGTTCAGCGGCACCTCAGCATGCATCATCATTCTCACCACAAAACCATGCACCTGCTTCGCCTCTGCCAAGCCCGAGAGGGCCTCAATGGCTGAGAGCACAGTAATCAACGCGATCCTGTTTGGTGGAATGGCGTCGACCAGCCACATCGCCCGGAAACAATCCACGGCATCCTCAAACATACCATTCTCCATGTACCCTCCCACCATGGCAGTCCAGGAAACCACGTTCCTCCGTTCCATCCTGTTGAAAACCGTTCGTGCAGAGTCCGGGTGGCCAACCCTGCAGTACATGGACACAAGGCCGCTGCTAACATGGAAATCATCCTCCCGGCACATCCCATCCCTGACAGCGTAGCAATGCAGCTCCCTGCCCCATCGTGCAGAAGTGCACACGGGCAGCACGGCTGAGACAGTGAACCGGTCTGGCGCGCACTCGTCGGCGACCATCCGCCGCACGATGCCCCACACGTCATCAGGCGAGTGCGAGTGCGAGATAAGGGTGTTGTAGGAGGACGCGGTGCGCGCGGGCATTTCGTCGAACAGGCGGCGCGCGAGGCCCGGACAGGGGACGGGTTGACGTAGGTAGAGACGGAGCAGAGAGTTGGCGAGGACGGGGTCGGCGTGGAGGAGGCCGAGGCGGAGGGCCAGGGCGTGGAGGACCTCGGAGGCCGAGGGGAGGGACGAGGTGAGCGCGGAGAGCGTGAAGGCGTCGGGGCGGCGGAGCGGGAGTAGCCGGCGGCGGAAGAGGTGGAGCGGGAGGTGCGCGTGGGAGGGGTCCACGGAGGCGGCGAGCGCGGAGAGGAGGGAGTTGAAGACGGGCAGCGGGACGCCAACCGGGTCCGCGAGCACCGCCGCCAGTCGGGACGCCACGGACGCGGGAAGCGGGCGCATGGTGAGTTGGTGACCACGGCAGGTGGCCACTGGCCACGGCCGTGGCGGTACGAGGCGGTTAGAATTTTTTGGTTGGGTTGGGCGAAGAGTCGGCCCCGCGTCGCGGGGAATGGAAATGGGGGGAAAAAAAGGCCGCTTTTTCTTTGACAAATTCCTCTCTAGCGCCCAGCCCGAGTAAGGTACACTCCAGTGGGCCTTGTGATGGGGAAGTTCGGAAACATAGGCCCAAATGGGAGGGAACGAATAGGGAAATTTGGAAACTTAGGCCCACGGCATACACGATTCATCTTTATTATTGGATACGACGCACCCCAGTTTTAAATAGCGGAGGACAAAAAAGAAATAACCCAATCCAGTAATAAACTAATGTAGACACGAAACGAAGTCTTGAATTGCGGCATTCATCCCTGCCGACCAGACGGACCATCCTCCCACGAGCGCGAGCGCAGCCATTTATTTTCATCGTGCGTTGGCCTATCTATATTTCTGCGAGCTCGGGCTAGTAATCTTCAGAACGGACGTTCGCGTCAGAGATGAGATGTGCCGGGAGGTCCAAGGTATGTACGTTCCTTTATTCTATTTCTTTCTTTTTGAGGATTTCTTTTTCTTTTTTCTTTTTTTGTTCTCAATGTATTTTATTACTTTTTTATATTATCAATATTTATTTTATTGTTTATTCTGCATAATTATTTTTTTCATTTATTTATTTTTAGTTTCTTTTTTATTCTTTCTTCTATTCTATTTTTTTTCTCGTTTAACGACACCATATGGGACGTAGAAAGGTAACTATTATAATATGGTATCAATGGATTGGTAGTAAAATAGTTTTTCATTAAATTTATTTGGGAGTTGTAAATATCAATAATATTTAGGTTAAATTCAAGAAAGCTTAACTCAATCTAAATCTAAAATTGTAAGTACTCCTATCTTTTTATTTAAGGATGGAGATGGAGAGGTAGTAAGTGTATTCATGTTCTTTTTTCCAAAGATTATGGTCTGGTCTAATTGGGTTCTCGGCTTGATAGAATCCAAGCCAAGGACGCCATGTACATGCTACTTGGTGCTTTCGTTCATCTGAACTGTGTATGATCAAATTAGCATTATTAGCAATTAAACAACTCTGTTTTGTTTTTCATGGGCATCCACAAAGCTGCTTGCAATTTGTCGCATACCGTAAACCTGGACACCCCAAGTAAACAAATACAAAAGCCCAAAATAGCTGCACAAGGCCCACAAACCTTAAGAAGTGTCCCCCGAATGGGCCGCAACAACTCCCCTATGGCCCAGAACGGGCCCTAATGTAAGAAGGACTCCCTCCGACTCGCTCGAGCCCGAGCCAGAGGGTCGGAAGGTCTTTCCGCCTCACCCGAGCCTGGGGTCAGAAGATCTTTCCGCCTCGCCCGAGCCTGGGGGTCGGAAGATCTTTCTGCCTCGCCCGACCCTGGTCTCGGATAGATTCTCCGACTCGCTGTTGGGCATTCTTAACGTTATTACCAAAGGTAGACTTAGTTTTCTATTTCTGATAACGGCGCCAAAAATGCCGAACCTATCTCTCATGCCACTTAAGCCAAGCTGTCATCCCCAGCATGACATAAGAGACGCGGTATTAAAATATGCAATTGCTCTTCTGAATAAATAATGAATGGGATCTCCAAGCGCACAGATTAATACCGATATAGCATTTTAACCGGGAAGTATTCCAGGTATCGTTATTTATATTTTTACCACTGGGAAGAGATTACTAACACCAATGTTGATTTTGGAATGAAATATGGAAGTGAGTATCATCACATGTGTAATAGAGAGCATTCATCTATCTCATCAATACAGGGATAAATGTCATATAAAATATAGATAAAGTATGAATGGTGACAAGGATAACTAATCTGATCAGCATAACTAGCCACATATGATAATGATAAGCACCTCAACATATATTCTAGCAAGTCATTAGCATGGAATTAGGATGAACTACAAAAATATTTCCTAAGTTATTCTTAACTATAAAGTCAAGCATATCATAGTTAGTGCAATTATACTTGGCAATCATTGCGAGACAGGATTACGCCCATACATAGTGATATTATCAAGGAAGATGAGAAATATAGCAATCACTCCCCTGTAATAATGTTGCTCTGCCTGCCTTATACATGGGAGGGGGACTATATAAGTATCAACGAAGCTGTCACCACCGCGAACTACCCCGCGATCCGGCATATAGGGTACAATAGCAAATAAATACGGTATAGGCACCATGTCTACACAATACTTATCATTTACCCATGGACCCGATGGATAAACACTATACGATCCTAAACATTTATATAATTCCAATCTAACTAAGCCAAGTATATAACCATGATAAACTAAGAACGATATAATTGCAAATATAAACAAGTAGAGCAAAGTCATAATCAATATATTGAAATAGAGCAAAGTCATAT
>Ga0182004_10003611_pt1 | contig 12326 bp, 9 predicted proteins | sample Sormic07211540_1_FD_120479 | JGI IMG/M metagenome (GOLD analysis project Ga0182004, IMG submission 120479) | Endophyte microbial communities from Sorghum bicolor roots, Mead, Nebraska, USA - 072115-40_1 MetaG | ecosystem: Host-associated > Plants > Roots > Unclassified | place: USA: Nebraska... | reverse complement strand
TGACTATCACGAAGGCTCAGGCGCGGACGATGACGATGACCCAGGAGCAGTACCTGGAGGTAGATGAATAACATTCAGATTGTCTCTTTTTTGAATTTAATATATTCAATTATATCTTCATATTTGTCAAACACTCATTGTCTTGTAGGTGATTCCCTGGTGGTGTCGGGCGCATGCTGATGCCTGGGCCGCGATCGTGGGTAGCTGGTTCACGCAGGACTACCTAGACAGGCACGAGTCTCAGCGGGCACTGCGTCTGCAAAGACCAGCTGCCACTCACCACCAAGGCAGCAAGAGCGTCCCCAGTTTCAAAAAATCATATGTAAGTGATTTGTCTTCTATTTAGTTTCGCGTTTAATGTATGCTTGATTGCTCACCCTCTGTCCCTTTTCTCGTGGGAGGCTGCGCACCCGGATGAAGAGGTGTCCATGTTCACGGCTTGGGCTGCGTCTCACCAGACTGCAGGCCAACGGACCTGGGACGCAGCTGCCCCTCGCGAGGCGTACTCCGACCCCCAACGTGTACGATAAGGTCCAGGAGTACACGTCGGCGGTACGGGCCAGAGTACGACATCCGCACCGAGCCACTAGATGCTGAGGCCGTCATGTGGCTCGGTGGCGGTAGGAAGCACGGCCGGGCCTGGATCGCAAACGCCACCATCGACCTCAACACCACCCCCACTCTCAGCCAGCGCTCAGAGCACAGAGCACGAGCTCCAGACAGCCCATCCGCGCACGGCCGACTCCGACAGTGAGCATGTTAGCTTTGCTCCAGGTAATTCTAGGTTCACTCATAGTAAATTAATATTCTCGCAACTGAATTACATTTGCAGGCCGACCACGCCCAGAAGACGGAGTAGATCACGGCCCTCACTGCTCGGCTGGAGGCTGAGCGTCTCGCGCAAGAGGCCCAAGACAAGAGGATGGCTGAGATGATGAGGGTTCTGGCTGGCAGCATACAGGTGTGGACGTCACGATGTCAGCTCTAGCGCCTCAGCTGCCGCCGCCGTTTAGTTCTACTGTAAGTGTCAAAGTTAACTTCTTCTTTGTAACTGTAGTGCAATCTCACATAAACATCTAACTGTTTGTGCAGCCTCAGTCGACAGCGGGATCCAATAACCCGCCTCGTATGTCACCGGATCCTGGAGCCTTCGACACACCACCCTCGACGCAGAGGTAGGACGGTTGGGGAGGATGGTGTGTTCTCGCAGCCCTACGGTGCGTATATGTCGGTTGTTTGGAACTTTGGTTCGATTTGGTGAACTTGTGGACTACTGGATGTACATACATTATGTTCGTGATATATATATGTGATGTTTATGAGATGTATGTGTTTGTTGTGGACTCTGTGTGATGGTATATATATATGTATCTGTCTTTTGTCTGGATGAAAATAAACAAACAAAAAAAAATAAAATTTCTCTGGTCTTTGCCGAGGGCCTTGACCATAGCCCTCGGCAAAGAAATTCCAAAAACAAACAATAATCAAGTCTTTGCCGAGGGCCTTGGCCACAACCCTCGGCAAAGAATTTCTCAGAAAAAAATAGAAAACAGGTCTTTGCCGAGGGCTATGGTCAAGGCCCTCGACAAAGAATTCTCCAGAAAAAATAAAAAAAAAGACTTTGCCGAGGGCCTGCATGGTAGCCCTCGGCAAAGAAATTACCTAAATAAATATTTAAAAATTCTTTGTCGAGGGCCAGCATGGGGACCCTCGGCAAAGAAATTACCCAAATAAAAATTTACAAAATTCTTTGCCGAGGGCCCAACGTTGGGCACTCGGCAAAGACGCCGTCAGTTGCAGCCCGTGGCCTAACGGCATCTTTTTTTCCCCGAAGGCCAGCGTCAGCCCTCGGCAAAATCTTTGCCGAGTGCCCGACAAACAGCCCTCGGCAAAGATCCCTTTGCCAACGGGAAATTTCCCGAGGGCTCTTTGCCGAGGGCAGCCCTCGGCAAAGCCTTTGCCGAGGGTCTTATAGCCTTTGCCGAAGGCCTGAGGCCCTCGACAAAGATCCTGTCTGCAGTAGTGTGTGATGAGCGCTGCTACTTTTTCTGGTTATGTGAACAGCCCAAAATTAAAACTGATATCAGAGTTAGTTGATTAATGGAGTTTTTTCCTTGTGTTTTCTCTCATACTAAGATATATGTACTGCTTTTTGATAGCAGAAGCATTTTCTGAACCAAATACAACAAAGCACTAGTGTGAGTGGTATCAATTATCTCAATATATCAACTAAACTTCTGCAACCATTCTTTCATGACACCTCGGTTGTTTCAGCTCACTTTCGTTGCTTAAAAAAAAAGTAGTCGCTTTCCTTCCGAGGGCGAAATAAAGACCGGTCAGTTTTCAACAAATACATCTTATGTTGACTTGCTTGTGTTGACTTCAGAGTTCCACCAAGAATGACTAGAGGGCTGGGTCCAACGAGGCTGACCACACATGACATATGCACATATATTTCCAGCTGAAAAACTTGTAGATCGCTTCTCCTGCCGCAGAATTCTACAATGGCAGATACCATCATCTCCGCTATCATCAGTGATCTGGTCAGTAGAGCTATTTCTATTCTCATCGGGCGTTTTAGTAACCAGGAGAGCACTGAAGACAGGTTGCAAAGGATGAGATATCTGGTCATCAGAATCCACAGCGTGGTAGAGGAAGCAAAAGGGCGACAGATCTCCAACCACGGCACCCTCCAGTGGCTCTCAGAGCTCATCGACGTCGAGTACCAGGGCTGTTATTTGCTAGAATCTGTCGGGTATGGAGGTGGCAAGCAGGAAGTCGAAAGAGATGATGATGATGATGATGATAAGGTAAATCCCCAAGTTTCCACCTTGTCCTTGTTTAATCCAGCAAAGCGTGTGAGGGTTGCAGCAGCTGGCTGCACCGTGACTCATGCATCTTCCTGGAGCCATGACAGTATCGGTGGCGTTGATGAGATTGAGAGGGTGCTCCAGAGATTGCAGGGCATGTGTCAAGATCTCAGGGAGTTCATCCTGCTCTTGCAAGACTGCAAGCCGATCCGCCGCCCTCTACCGACTAACATTTTCCGGGATGGGCAGATGTTTGGTCGACATGTTGAGAAGGAGAAGATCATCAACTTTCTGCTGCACGAAGATGATCAACTAGGTGTGCTACCTATTGTTGGTGGCAGTGGAGTCGGGAAGACAACCCTGGTGCAGTATGCTTGTGACGATACCAGAGTGCGTAGCCACTTCCCAGTGATCATGCTGTACTGTCTCTCATCCACTTATGGTGTTAAAAATAACGAAGGAACTTCTTCAAATGACCCACTGGAGTTGGTCCAGAGTAATACTACTTTTCGTGGTGAGCAAAAGAGGTGCTTGGTGATATTTGAGGACGTGGAGATGCACAAGAAACAGATACTGGAAGAGTTCTTCAGGAGCCCAAGAAGTAGCAATGTTGGGATGATCAAGATGATCATCACGACAAACAATCCACGTGTCGCAAACATTGTTGGGACAGTGGAGCCAATCATGCTAAAGGTATTGCAATGCCCTGAGTACTGGTTCTTCTTCAAGGCCCATGCATTTGCCGGCAGAGACGTCGAGGAGAACCCGAGGCTGATCTCTGCAGGGAAAGCAATAGCAAGGAAGCTGAATGGGTCATTCTTCGGTGCCAAGATCGTTGGAGGGGTGCTCAGGGACCACCCGGATGCCAGGCACTGGTGCGAGGTGCTGAGGAGCAACATTATTGAAGAGATGTGTCCCCTCAGTGATGGCATGAACTACATATCAGACTTGGCTGACAACTTGCTGCCAGATCATGTGGACATGTGGAAGGTGACACTTTCAAAGGACCCCTCCTTTCCTCCTCGGCCGACGCAGCAGTTGGTTATGTTAAAGGATGTGCAAGGTGCTGCTCCTCATGATAGCATGCTGGCTTGTTGGGCAGATGACCTCCGATTTGCCAAAGTGTTGTTGTGCCAGTCGGTTCTGCCGTTCTTAAATCACTACTATATTGCTCGTTGCTCTTGCACTTGCACTGTAGGATCAGAAAATCCTTGTTCAAAGCTTGTATTATCAAATGCTTCAAATATGTCAATTTAGTGGACTTTTGTTTTTGGTGATCATATTGGTCGGTCTCAATGTTGTATCCAGTCTAAGAAAGAACACGACCATAATAACTAGAATAGTTAATGGATAAGCTTGTACACATACCAACCATGGAACAAACCCAAGGTTCGACCCTCTATGGCTCTATCTCTCTCTTGGATGTTTTTTTAGTGGTAGCCTCTGACTAATCGCCTATGAGACGGATGTAGTAACTTCGTCGTCTATCTTTTGTCCTCCTGCTACGCAAACTTATGACAACACTAGCGTAGATCATTGACAATTCTGAGAAGCTGCCAATAAGATAAAACTACAAATATCCCCACTCATTGCTTAATTTGACTTTATACAAAGAACTGTTTGGGCCACCAGAGGATTCCTTGTGTGCCCTAGATAGCTATAGAATTGATGACATACCACAAGTCACCTTGGAAGAAAATTAATTTCTAACCTCCCCATTCTCGAAAAAAGAAGTTCGAGATGCAGTTTTTGACATGGAACATAATAAAACACTAGGTCAGATAGTTTTGCAGCTGAGTTTTATCAAAAGCTTTGGAAGGGTCATCAAAGGTGACGACCAAATTCAACAATATAGACCCATTGTCTGTTCAATGTGAGTTTTAAAATCTTTACTAAGGCGGTTAGTATTCTAGAAGCAACCCGAGTTCAACAATAGTGATCCATTTGTCTGGTCAATATATGAGTTCCAAAATCTTTACTAAGGTGGCTACTGACGGCTTCAACTTTGGTGTTGATCATGTAATAAGTCCAACTTAATCAGCTTTCATGTGAGGACTCAGTATCCTTGACGGAGTTGTCATCTTGTATGAGACAATACACATGAACTTCACCGGAAGAAATTTAATGGGGTGATTCTCAGAATAGATTTTGAGAAAGCTTATGACAAGGTGAGATGGCCTTTTTTTGGTACAAACACTACTTATGAAAGGATTTTCACCTAAATGGATAAAATAGGATGAGTCCTTTATCATAGGTGCTAGTGTAAGAATTAAAATGAATGAAAAGGTTAGGAATTTCTTCCAGATGAAGAAAGGACTTCGTCAAGGCGACCCACTATCTCTTCTTTTATTCAATATTGTAGCATATATGTTAACAATACTAATCAGTAGAGCCAAAGATGTTGGGCAGCTAAGTGGAGTGGTGCCACATCTAGTAGATGGTGGTTTATCAATCTTGCAATATGATGATGACACTATTCTCAACATGATTTTGAGCAAGCCCAAAATATGAAGTTATTACCTTATGTTTTTGAGCAAGTATTGGGCCTTAAAATCAATTTCCATAAAATTGAAGTGTAATGTTTTGGTGTGATGCCCAAGATGTAGTGGATATACTCAACTTTTTGGGTATAAATCTAGGGAATTCCTGATGACCTACTTAGGTATTCTGAATGTTTTTACTTTTTAGCACTTTTTTGAAAAATATTCACATTTAGACCCCTATACATTTTAATTTCTAGTTTTTACCCTGGGCTCGACTCGTGACTCACTACGCCGAGCTATGTGGCGTGGCGGTGGAAGTGGAGCCAGTGTGGTGCCTACGTGGACTGGGCTGCAGCGCCATAGATGTCGGTGCCGTGCACAATGGCGCCGATGTTAGCCATGAAAACAACAGGCTTTTTGTTTTAGATTTCAAAATTGGAGATCAAAAGGTGTCGACAAAACAAAGTTGGGGTTTCTTTGCATGCTAGTTTTTCTAGGAGTGCTACAAGTTCTATTTAGGGTTTAAAAGGGGTTGCCACACAAAATTCGAAATGGAAGCACCCAAACATGGCATCACAAAAACTGGCAAACAAGGACTTGGACAAAACTTTGGAAGGGAAAACAAAAACAAATTCAAGTTGTGCCAACTGTTTCATAAGGTTAGATGCTAATTTAGGGTTTGCTCCAAAAATAAAGTTTGTAGCGCACACTAGTCTACCACTTTGATTAAAGATCAAACACCAGAAATCATATAGAAATTAAAGTTCTACTTTGGTTAAAATGGTAACATGGAAAAGGTACTTACACTTGATAAGAACACTTAGAAGCATTTTCAAGCAATGTCATCAACATAAACCCTAGTTCATTTTCATTCCTTAGCAGTTCTAGGTTAGTTTGATGGTCAAACATTACCTGTTTACACCATAACTTGCTTGGTATTTCAACCATTTGAATTAACACGCACGTTTGATTAACCCAACACTACATGGACAGTACATGAAACAATACATGGCATATGTGGAACTCTAGGTATATGAACCTAAATAGTCCCACCACTAACCATAACATGCCTTAGGGAACTTAAACAAAGCATGACTTGCAATGGCATGTGTGGAACTCTACTTCTAATGTTTAGAGCTCCACCACTAGTCCTAACATGCCTTAGGGAATATTACTTTCTAGGTCTATTACATTTTTTCTACTAGTTTTAGCATGGTTGTTTCCCCTTTCTCCCATGCCATGAAAATGGTTCCTCTACATTCTTCTTCTTGTCACTCTTATTCTTGAGAGCTATCTCATCAGCTTGAAGCTCTTCCTCTTGACACTTGATGGCTGCTTCAAGCAGACTTAGTTCTCTCGCCTCCTTGCAAACTCATCCTCCTTTCCCTTCAGACAGATTTGATCCACCCTCAATCGCTATTCTTGCTCAAGCTACATCTATCGTTCCACCTCACAAGCCTAAGTCATCTTGGCAAAGTATTGTCCTTTGTTTATTTCCACCTCCATTAGGCATGAGGGTGATCCAACCATTCAATGAAATTGCAAGGCTATGTGTATAGTTGTAGATGTCATGTAATTAAGTTGAAAAATGGTATGATAAATAAAGGATTTAGTTGTCGTTGTTACACTAGTAGAGAAAGAACTTTCAGTTCAACGTATTACTCCTGGTTAGAATTGGGCCTAGGACTAACGTCCTTTAGTCCTGGTTGGTGTTACCAACCCGGACTAAAGGGTATACATTAGTCACAGTTGGTGTTACCAAGCTAGACTAAAGTGCCTTGACCCTTTTAACCTGGTTGATAACACCAACGCGGACTAAAGGGTGACCTTTTAGTCTTGGTTGGTGTCACTAACCAGGACTAAACATCCTAAAAGTCCCTCACGAATAAAATTAAAATGAGAGCACCTAGAATTGTCACATGTGGTGTTTAGTTGAGTTGGTAAGAAAGTTACATGCGAGACAAGAGGTCCTGGGTTCAAACCTCACACACCGCAAAGAGATGTTTTTGGGTTTAATTTATTTTTTTGTCTTGAGGATGGGCTTTAGTCCCAGTTGTGCAACCCATTACTAAAGGCCATGACCTTTACTCCTGGATCTGTAATCCTAGTTAGGAAAACCAGGACTAAAGGTTGTTCCAACTGGGAATGAAGCCTATGTATCTACTAGTGTTACCATGAAGTCACTAATATAGAATTTTTTTCAAAAGCGAGAGTTTTTTGTTTTTGGAGGTGGGCAAAAGCAACCACCACCATTATAAGGTCACTATTAATCGTGACTAGATCCATGACCGATAGCTGCTCCGTGCTGGAACCACTGCCAGGTACCTCCTCTTTGTTAGAACTGCCGCTAGGTACCTCCTCCTCATTGGATCCACCGCGAACAACCTCCTCCTCACTGGATCTACGTAGGGATCTACCATTGGAGTGTTACCACCATCAGGGCATGAGCTTAGAACATGGCCTCTAGATCCATGCTTTGGAGTGGTGTTATAGACCAAATCCACCTAATCCACGGGTAAGGAGCAACGGGTGTGGTGCTTCCTCACGTGTCACCATAGGGTGCCTATCCCACTAGGCGCCATCATCAGAGAAGGTTGCACCGAGGAGGGCGCTTCCTCGCACCACCGTTCCTACACTAGAGGAGCACTGCTGCCTTGCCCGTGCTGCTAGCCCGCCTCTCCCTTATTGCTAGTGTTGCTGCCTCTTTGTGGGAGGAGCTCGGGAGAGGAGCCAGGGAAGAGAGGGAAGGGTTTGAGAAAGGGAGGAAAGGGAGGATGGCAATGTTTCTCGGAGAGGGAGAGGAAAGAGGAGAGGGTGGCGGAGTTGCTTGGAAGAAGTCACAAGAGGGAGGGGCATGCTATCGGGCTTCGATAGCAGCTGCGAGAGAGAGGGTGAGGTGAGTGGACTGTCGAACGAAACCCTAAGTTGCATATTTATAGTGGAGGCGCCTATCGGGCCTCGGTCTGGGTCTATTTGGACCGATGCCTTTTTTCCATGGCAGTTAACTTAGGGTGCCCACCTTAAAAAATGGAGGTATTTTTGGATGCGGGCCAGTTATAAGGCCTGCCTCTATTAATATATTTTAGGAGGTGGTTATTTTTCAACCGCTTCTGTAAATCAATTTTGTGAGGCAGTTGATTGTAACTGCCTTAGTTAATAAAAAACGACTGCCTCAGTTAATCCAAGGCATTAAGTGAGGTAGTTGAAATGCCTGACCACCTCTGAGGCCCATTCCCAAATGCCTCGCAAAAGGCTTTTTGTAGTAGCGAGTCATCATCTTGGTCTTGATACTTGAAGGACCTACTGCCATAGTTTGCTCGAGGAAGTCAATCCATCTAGGCGCTCAACATCATCAGAAAGCCGCAATGGTGCTTCGACTGCTCATGTCACTAGCACTCCGAATGGGTCGGATCTCCAAGAAGACATGGATGTGCAGTAGAAGTTTGATGGCTTGAAGAGGAGATGTGGTATGGAAGACATAAGTAAATATGCCTGATCGCCTCAATATCACTCTCCGTCAGCTCTCCAACAGGGCGGTCATCATCAGAATCAACAGCCCTTGTGATCTCATAAGGCTCCACATCATCCATAATTGAACATTCACACCATTGGAGGCAGATAGAATTATTCAACAGTGATAGATCGAGCAACAAGAGGACCACCCACATTCTAAGGAATGTCTCCTGCAAGGATGCAACATAAGCACAAAAACAATGGGATTGAGACAAATGAATGGAAAGTAGGGAGAAAGCTAGCAATAATAGATGTGGAGACAACACTTGCTGGAATGATTCTGGATGTAGAGGCAACACTTACTGGACTAATTCTGGGATCTCCTCAAGGGCTACCAAGACATCATCAGTCCGACATTCATCTCAAACTGACCAAGAAATTTGGACTTCATTGGGGATAGATAGAGATGGGCACCGCAGGCGTTCCACATCCACGTCAAGGTTTGGTAATGGATGGTCAAAGGGTGCCTCCTAACCCAATTCTGGTGAAACCCATAAGGGGCAGGATCAACTGACACCATCCGCACAACCAAGTCCAAACATTGCAACTGATTCCCCATAACCGATCTTACATATTTGCCCCACTTATGTTCACAGCCAATTGAGATCATCTGCCTTAGAATTGTGTCTTTTGAAGCAAAGCAAAGTACCCCACCCCCCCAACTGTGATGCCATCCTCATTTACTTACTCCTCACTAAACTTACTTAATTCCTAGGTGTTACACAGCCTCTGGTTTTGCCGCTGCCGCCAAGATATGTGCACAATGGAGAACCGAGTTGAGAAGACTAAAAAATTACGGCACAAGGAAAAATAACGAAGGGGTACACCCCCTATAATCAATGACAGATGAGTATTGATGAAAGCTTTGCCCCTGCAGCCAGTGAAAGCAAGTCGTGAGCTGATGTGAGTTTTGTACTGGATGAAAGCTGCTTTTTTTAAAAGAAGCTGCTAGTCATCCTACCCCTTTGGTTGACTTTTGACTTTTTGTAGCAAAAAGACTTTTGAAAGCTAGCCTAACCAAACACACCCTAAATAAAACTACCATCTCTTGAAATTGTCACATATTTAGGGAGACATACATATTTGTTGACTGTCATGCTGGTTAATAATGTCCTCAAATTTTTAATTTTGTACTAGCGAATGAATGTGTAGGTTTCCCGATAGGATGTACTTCTCTAATGGTATTATCTTGATAATTTTACCCATTGTTTAGGGGTACGTTGTTGCTTTCCCTCTCAACAGATGAATTCGTGGTTTAGAGAGAGGAGGTGGATGTGCTGTACCAGAGAATAAAGGAAAAAACGGGATAGAGGCATAAGTCTGAGGGATATATCAAAGAATAAAGGGAAAAGTATGGAGGGACATGAGTCTTTAGTGTTCATGATCTCGTTAATTTGAAGGATAGAGGTGACTAGTTGTGCAGCGATCTATTTTGATGTAGTGCTAGAGTGCTAGTTTCGTAGTCTGCAAGACAATGCTTTACTTTGTTTTAGATAAAGGAACAGAGAAGGTCCTTCTTTACTTGATCCACATTCTTTCTCTATTCCCACGCCTGTTTACTTCCTTGTGTGGTTTGACTGTTTGATCCACGTATATGTTCATATCAAGGTTGATGAATGTAGAGTCATAGCTAGGCTTTTGCTACATGACTGAAATGAGGCGGACAACTGAATGTTTTTTTTTAAAAAAAAAGGGAGTTTCCTCTGCTTTAAGAAAGCAATGTAACCATTACGGTACAGGAGATACCTGTCTTCAACGAGAGAAAAAAAGTACTAGAACTATTACAGCTTTATAAAACTCATAGACGTCCGAAGCTGTAACTACACTAGGCTTGAAGGTCTTCATCCACTCCATGATGTTACACTTGGTCTGCATAATGTGCTCCCTTATCTGCATAAAACGACATAGATCATGTCAGCATGAGCTTTAGGTAGTCTTTTTTCAATAGCCATCTTTGTTCCTCGTGGCCTACATCGCCCAGGTGAAGCCTGCAAACAAGAACACGATTAAACGGATAGGCAAGGGCCCCTTGGCCTGCAGCCAGGTTTCCGAGAATTCTTTTAGTGATCTAGGAAAATGATTCAAACTGAACACCTCCTTTATGATACTCCAAACAAAACGAGCGGAAAAAATATGATTGACAGACTCTAAGCCACCACACATATGTTAAAATATAAGGCAGATTGTTGAAATATAAGGCATTTTCACATTCATTTTAATCCATAAAAATGACGCAATAAAACGGATAATTACGACATGAATTATTTGAGAAAAACAATTCATGACAAATATTAAAAGGATGACTATCAATTTGCAGAAGCAAATTAAAGAGACAGAACATACAACTAATATCATTTTATTTATGTGAATCATCACAGATGTGAGCAGTGTATCCTCAATAATCGAAACAAAGATGAGTACAAGTAATATATGGTACCAGTAAACGATTATTCACATGATCATGCAATCAAAACATGTTGGATAATAGCAAAGTGCTACCTAGGAACATCATGATATTAACAGTCAAATTAACAATAGGATGAAGGAGATTATACCCTGCGGTAGAACCACTCGCACCGGGAAAGACCATGGTGGTGCTTTGTCGTTGTAGTCGTTCCGCTCGGTGCAGTGCAGAGAAGGTTGTCGTGTAGTCGCCGCCGCAGAATCACCAACGAGTAGTCGTGTCGCCAATGACACTCCCCAAAAACGTAATCGCCCATCCTCACCCGAGCAGATGAAGCGCACGACGGAGACGCGTTTCGGAGGCCTACTCTTCCATCTCTAGTGCTCGCCGGAGATGGAACGGAAAAGACTTGCGCAACTAGATGTGGTTTTTCCTTCTAAGGAGAACTGAGAGGGTGCGGGTTCTCTTATAGGCAAGCAGAAGCCAGATGGAGGAAGGCCAGGCGCGGAACAGAAAGGTCGCAACTCTTTGCGATGGTTGACACGAAAACGGACAGGAGTTACGGGAGTTACCAGAAACAGAAACTCCAGTAACTCCTCTCAATCAAGCAATGGTGGAGACGGAAATGGACAGGAGTTACGGGAGTTACCAGAAACTCCAGAAACTCCTCTCAATCAAGACCATGAGTTATCAGAAACTCCTCTCAATCAAGACCATGAAAGGAATGAGATGCAAAATTAAAGGCCTCGCCCGCCCGCCCGCTCGCCTGCCTGCCTGCCTCGCCACGCCACGCCCACGCCCACGCCTACGCGCACGGGCTTGGGCCGAGCGGCGCGCGCGTGTTGCACCATGGTGACTCCTCATCAAGCTCTCAAATTGATTGGTTAATAATTAGGCATTTAAGTAGAGTTGTCTCTTGGTTAAATTCTATACGGTACAAAACAAATTAATGCACACATAAGGACTATAGAGTTTAATAGATATTATTAAATAAATGGGCTAGGCCCATAATATCCAACAATCCCCACCAAACTCTAGGGTACACAATTTGAAGTTCTCAAATACCACATTCTTTTTATATACCAGTGTTTCGATGGAGACTGTTAAGTTGAACAT
>Ga0182004_10003610_pt1 | contig 12329 bp, 10 predicted proteins | sample Sormic07211540_1_FD_120479 | JGI IMG/M metagenome (GOLD analysis project Ga0182004, IMG submission 120479) | Endophyte microbial communities from Sorghum bicolor roots, Mead, Nebraska, USA - 072115-40_1 MetaG | ecosystem: Host-associated > Plants > Roots > Unclassified | place: USA: Nebraska... | reverse complement strand
GGCCACGGGTACAAGAAGGCCGGCCGGGCCCAGTGTCAGCCTCTGTTCCGGTCCTGACGCAAGCAAACTCCCGGCCGTCAGGGGACCGCTGCTGTGCGAGTGCGACAAGGGCAAAAGGCGCTCTACTCCTACTACGTACGTAGGCTACCGAACCGTGGGCACGCCGTTACGGCGCGGCGTCACCTAGGCCACACAGCACTGCGTAACAGAATAACGGCATGGTGATGAGATCACATCGTCTTCACTCTTCAGGCAGCCGAACAGCCACTTGTAGCCGAACAGCCTAAGTTGTCGAGTTTAGAAATGTAAAAAGCCATATAAAAATATGTTTATAAATATATATATATATACCACTTATTGATAAATATTTTTATAAAAATAAGGAGTTAAAAAGTTAAAATGCTCGTACACACGCTTACTTCCACGTCCAAGGCGTCACTGCCAGCATTTCTAGCACGTAGCAGGTCGTTTCATACTTGCCAATAATGCATTCAGCCGTACGTATGATAACACTTATCAGGAGGCTAGCCTTCCTTCAATTTGTTGGAGACGACGACTACTACTACTACTGGATCCAGAGCATTTGTCCATTTTCGCACGTCTTGCTAGCTACTAGACCACTGCCGTTTCTCCACCTTTAACCGTAGTTTTCGTCTCGGTTCAAATGATTATATATTAGATAGATGCTGTATGCATGCTGATTGTTGGGCACTGAAGTGACAGGTGAACCCAATGCTTCGAATATATATATATTAATATAAGTTATATGTGTGTCATCAATCAGTCATTCATATTTCGTTGAATCTCTTTTTAATTCAGAATTAGGCCTGGTTTAGTTTTTAAAAAGTTTTAAGATTTTTCATCACATCAAATCTTTAAACGCATGCATGAAACATTATATATAAATAAAAAATAACTAATTGTATAATTTAACTGTAATTTGTGAGACGAATCTTTTGAGTCTAGTCAATCCATGATTGAACAATAATTGTCAAATGCAAATAAAAATACTATCATAGCTGAAGCCAAAAATTTTCGCGAATTAAATAAGGCCTTAGGTAGGCTCCTTTGGAGGCCTTTTCCTACATATTGTAGTAATAACAATATATAAAATGCATAAATTTATTAGTCTTGCCAAATCAGCATGGTTTTTTTTTTATGACAACCGATGCCTATCGGCCAGATAGCGATCTTTACTGTCAGACACTTAAAATGGATAGTATTGTCTGACGAGACAACCTTGCATTGCCTGGGCAAGGAACCAAACTTCGTCGTGTTGCTCGGCCACGAGCCCACAACCTTCTTGTGGCACCATGAACCACCTCCTAACCTTCCACCAAAGAGTTATTGTAAATGAACATCCTCACATGTCAGACATCAATTTGAAGTTGGAGGTGCACTCTTTGATTGCATCAGTATGTCCACAGCACACGCAGTAGCCTGCTGACATCCGAGATAAGTGCCATTGATACATCACTCTCCACGGATTACTAGCGCGTGTCGACACACAGCACCAGGGGCTACAAGTTGTGCTGCAGTAAGCAGCCGCAATAACACAACCTGACGAGAGCCAGTTGATGCGGATTAACAACACCAGAATCCTACTACATGAAGGCAAGCTAAACGGTAAGGGAATCCTGCAGTAGTGTCACCATCCAATGATCCAACGGCATATTTCCACTTTTTCTCAGCGAGCTGAATCTGCATTCACATACATGAACCTCTTAAGCGTCAGTCATCCTTCCACAGTGACGTGTCGACGCCGCATTGGTCGATACCAGGGGATCAAATGGGCAAAACTGTCCATATATGCCCACAGTTTACAAGCTACCCAGCAGCAGCCTCCAGTCCACCTGTGGGCTTCAGATTCTGTGCTGCTCGATCTGCTTGGATTTGTGCTTGTGCAGTGTAGGAATCCTCCTCTCCCCCACTGGTCACTGTGCTCAGGTAGTGAGAGCAACCCAACGTCAGGGCAGAGGAGGAACCTGAGGGATTCGTCGGCTGCCCTTGGTGAATTCCTGACGATGATGGCGAGCATCTGAATCTGATGCTTCAGAAGATACCAGCATCAACAGTCCCATAATCTGGCAGCACAGGACACACTGATTCAGAGTTCCAGCTCTTGATCGGTCATTGATATTTTCTGGGGGTAAAATAACAGAAATATCTACAGAATAAGCAGACTTCAGATATGCTGGGAAAGGGAATGGATTATCTCGCTTTGCAGTTGCAGCACATGTTGCAGAAGGCCTGCTTATTCAGCCAGAGCCAGTGAATGAGAAAGAGATCCATCCATCCATTATAAAACACGCATATGCCATCATCCTGAACCCCCTTTGGTAACTGAAGATTGGCACAATGCAAAGTCATCACTGGCAGAAAGAACTGCTGATATGCAGCTCTTTCTTGTGACTGGCTGCATCATGGTCAAGCCAACGAACCTGGTTGCAGGAACAAGGGCAATGCATGAAAGCTACCACAAGCCTGTTCCATGATACATCAGCCCCAACCCTAGCAGCCCTTGTGCTGAACTGCTCAGCGCTGCTGGGATAAACAACTTTCCCCAGGCATGAAGAGAAAAGAGCAGAGCTTCATGCATGCAATTGGGACGTCCCTTTCTGTGTGCTCCTTTCAACACTGCTGCTAGTGACACCAGCACTGCCAGAGCAGGAATAAACAATGCTGAAACCAGAACAAAATCTTTATTCGATCTGCAGCTGTAGCCTGTAGGATCATCTGCCATAAAAAAAAGGATGATTATGGAACTTCGCTTCAGGCTTGCCCATGAAGAGAACAAGATTTGATGCAAATCTACTGTCACCAATAGGAAAGAGAATAAATAACACAGGGCTCAGTGCATGTCCCATTCAGAAAAGCAGAGTGTTTATTTGGGTAATGGCTGCTTTAATCCAACATAATGATCTTGGAGAAATCATCTAGCATTTATTATTCTTGTTGTGGAGCCTCAATATAAGCCTTTCCAGTTCTCCTTGTTATTTTTTCCCAATTGCTTCATTCACTGACCAACTTAGAATTTACTGCGGGAATATCTTATATGAGATGCTTGAATCTCTTAAATTTTTAATTACACAGAAATCTCTAAAGATGGTGCAGTCATGATAGCTGCAAATATACTTCTGTAGTCAGCACATCAGTGAATGCCAACTGTATCTTTTTTGTGTGCATATATAGCATTATGCGGAGAATGTGGCAGTATAACTTTTTAGAATGAAAATGTAAAGAATTTCTAATGGTGGTGAAATTCTGTGCCCAGAAACATTGTAGCTGGCTTTAAAACTATTGTTCACAGCTTAGCTAGCAGAGCATGAACAATTTATCACTGGATTTGCCTAACAGTTAGAAGAAGATACCATATAGTACAACAACAGTATACACTTAGAAGTTAGAAGAAGATACTAAGAGATGAGGAGGATAATAACCACTAGTGTTTCTATACAATAGAAAATATCAAACTTCTATATTTTTGAGCATAGATTATTAGAATAATTTGTATCGAAAAGATGGCAGGTTTGATCCATAAATGTTGCAGCAATAGATATACAATTATAATTGTATCACACCTTTGCTTCTCCATCACATCATCATAAAACCCATGTTGCTCATCAATTATGATACAGATAGAATACTGACTGCTAAAGGATAAGAACCTCCATAACAATTATATACAGGAATATGTCTCGTAAACAAATGAGGATCCTAAAGTTTAGAGTCAGCTCTTGATCTTACTGGTGGGGTTAGGTCAGATTCAGGATGCTCTCCAAAATAGAGCTCTGTCTCTGTCTCCCAGTAGTAAAGGTAGAATGGTCGACAAGACAGGATTCGCTATATTTATTACGGATTGATTTACAAGAAACGGACTGATAGGTGATTTCACAAAACTTTCCTAATCTACAGATTACCTTTCTACTTTACAACAGTTGGTTAGTCATTGAGACATTAAATACCGCTGCAGGCATTCTTTTATATTCTGAAAGTTCACAGGCTTAGATATGTAGGAATCCATGCCTGCAGCAAGGCATTCCTCGGAACTCTCTGCGAATGAATTTGCTGTCATCTGCAATGCATAAGGAGATTTTACATGGTTATAAAATGTCAAAAAATAACCTAGGGTTGGAAGAATACAATTTCATCTGACATGAGGATTCTATTTACATTTGATCAAGAAAATACCAAGGAGCGAAATACATCAGAGATTTTTTAGTGTGGGACAGACAGGGGATTTTTTTTAACCCCAGCCTGAAATTCGCTCCCACGGTGTGGACCTGAGGAGTGTTACTAGAGCCACCTAATCAACTCAGCTAGAGGTCCATTCGCCATCACACTAATTAACAAAAACTTTTCTGCATGGCATGCAACCATGACACCCTATATGGAGTATACTGGAGTACAAGATGACAACGACCAGAATGTCAAATATGTAATTACTTCCTGATAAGGGTGATCTAGACCTCAAGTGACACAATTAGAGTTGAGGGACCTAGATGAGCATTTTAAGAGTATAGGTACCTAAATGACACCACGGAACAAGTTTAAGGACCACCAATGCATTTTACTCGACTGAAAAATATATGAAGTAGCATGCAAGTAAAGCTGACAAAGAGATCTTAGTTGATATGAGTTAAGAATTTAGTGTAACTGTAAACATACCGCAATTATAGGAACCCTCTGCCCTTGCTTTTTTGCATGTGCAGAATCTGATGAAATAGTTGAGTCAGTTATCATCTGATTGTCTTCAGGCTTTACAGAAACGTCCCAACAGCCGGTATTCTCAAAAGAACGGATATGTTTAGTGGCTTGTAGGCCATCCATTTCTGGCATGTGAACATCCTGTAAAGTAGAAACCAATAGCATTTTAATTAGAGGAGTGGAAGCAAAATGTTTGTAATATATTATAAACATTTTGACTTGGTTTGTGAATCTATCCTGGAATACCAATATTGATATCACACCACGAGGTGCTGTAATGATTTAACATTGTTTTTGTCAAGGTAATCAAGGACTACAAGCCAACACTTGTACTGGACTACTGGTTCACTGGTATGATGGGAAAGCAACCATTGGGAACAGCAAGGATAATCCATGAACCTTAGAAGAAATCTGAACAGGTGTCTTAAACAATTATACAGGGTGTGCCAAGCCAATCAATCATTAATATAACCCTTGCCTATAGTTAAACTCATCAATGTGTATCATTAATAATTTAAAAAATTATTCCCTCCGTTCCAAATTATAAGATGTTTTCGCTTTTTTGGATACATTGTTTTTATATGTATCTAGATATAGTGTATATCTAAGTGCATAGCAAAAGCTATATATCTAGAAAATCCAAAACGCCTTATAATTTGGAATAGGATTACAAAGTTTTTCTTTGTTTTCTTTGGCACACTCTGCATGAAATCAGCCATTTGGTCACAAATTTGATGCGGGATTTGCATCCTCAGGGTATTACTTCTGCATCTTATAAGATGTTGAGGTGAGACAATTGGGAACTAAGTGACAATACAAAAGGATGAGTTGATGAAGTAAACATAAATAAACAGAAGTAATAATAACTAATAAGCATGTAACACTTATACTTTCATCATTGAAAACAGTTCTAGCCGTACCATCAGAATAAGATCATATTGGTGCTGCTGTACTGCACGGATTGCTTGCATCCCATTATTTACGATATCTATTGCATGGCCCAGCTGCTCCAGCATTGATTTTGCCACTATTATGTTGACCTTGTTATCTTCAACTAGGAGGATCTTTGCTTTGTTGCTGGTTGGAGAACACTTTGATTTCTTGTGGAATGACTGTTCTTCAAGAACTTTGCATGGAGCAGCACCTGAAACAGATACCAAGTCTCCTCGGGAACTGGAAACCCGTTCAGCTTGACTATTCAGTTCAAGGACCATTGCATTATCATGTTCTTCTTCAGCTGTGCTCCTAACAGTATCACCATTAGGTTGGTGAGCAGTAGAGGTATTTGTAAAATTAGGTTCCGTTGATGAGAAACCATTTGAGAACAATTTGTCCGGCGGATCATAGCACATAAGCTTGGCACCAAATAACTTTGTGTTGTTCATTATTGAAACTCCAGGAGACAGAAGAGAAGCTCGCATTTGTGGCTTAAAAAAGAAAGAACCTTCTATATCGCTGTTTGCAGAATCATTCTGAGAACTGTGCACTTCATCAGGATCATCACTATGCTCCTCTTTTACAGGGATTTTACAAGGCAGCACAAATGTAAATGTTGATCCTTCATTCTCTTTGCTGACCACAGTCAGTGTACCACCCATCAACTCCACCTAAATCATTATAAAAACACACACACTTTTATCAGTTACCATGGGGCTGATTTAAGTTACAACCTACAACTAAAGTTACAGGTGTTACTGTTGTATTTCTAGTTATCTGTGTTCCATGTATGCTTATGTACATCATTTATCTGAGTTCCATGTATGCATAATTATTCACATAAAAAAATAAAACGACCAGCATTATACAATATTGCGTCCTTTAACTGCATCAATGCATGGGAACTGAAGTTCATACCAACTGCTTGCAGATTGCAAGGCCAAGCCCTGTCCCACCATACTTCCTCGCATGATCGGTGCTAGCTTGCATATACCTCTTGAACAGCAATGGTAAGGACTTCTCTGCAGGTGGCCAGATGTTGAAATAATCAGAAACAAAGCCAAACATGTAGCAAGCATTATATAAAGTTTATCCATCAAGTGATATATGGAGAAGATGATTATGCCAAAGATAATAAAAAAATTGTCAGTGAAAACCTGGTATTCCTATTCCAGTGTCATATACATCACAGCGAAGCCAAACGACTTCCTCTCCCTCAATATCCTCCTTGAAATTTTCACATGTTGGAACACCATTCTGAAAAGCATCTTCATGTTTCGAGCAATGCAAATTATCTTTATCACAATTTCTTGGAGAGACAACAGCAGTTTCTACAGCAGTAATTGCTGTCCCAGAATATGCTCGCTTATGAATTTTCCCGCCCTCTATTTTGCATCCTGGTTGCTTGTCATGCACGACCTGAAGAATTATTCCAACTTTCCCTTCATGTGTAAACTTGACTGCATTGCTGCATTGATTTAAAATACCGAATAATGTCAGACTACAGTACACATATTTCCATTGTATACAGGTAAATGAGTTTCATCAACCCTTTTAAGTTGAGTACCCAACTGTATGCCTTCATAATGTATGAAGTCCATACCTGATCAAGTTGGTCAGAATTTGCCGAATCCTTAGCACATCACCAATAACCTACACCAATACATTAGAAAACAAATGATGAGTGAATGTGTCATTTTGCATCTGGATACCTATATTCCCAACGGTATCTCCTAAAAAAATACTTGAATTTGTAAACAGGTACATCATTTTCCAACTAAAGGCAATCTGTAGATACGTGAAATTAGAAAACCTCAAGAGTATAGACAAGAAGCATGCCAAGGATAGGTAATTCTCTTTACCTCCACTGGAACATCATCACCTATGCACCCTTCAAGGGTCAATTCCTTCTTTAGAGAAGCCGCGGCAGTTTGGAGTACATGTTTAACTACTTCCCTTGGTCTAAATGTCGTAGATTCTAGTTTCATGGCCCCTGAAAGATGAAGGCATAAACAAACAATTCAACTTAGGGCATGAAATAACATAACTAATCAAATAATTAGCAGCACCAAACTAGTTTGAAACAAGTATTGAACATCTTAGTCCTATCCTATGAAATCATTATTTACTTATTTGCAATGCATAACATACCTGACTCCACTTTGGAAAGATCAAGGATGTCATTGATCAGCTGCAATACAAGATCTCCAGAGGATAACATAACTTCAAGCAACTGATGTTGTTCTTTATCCAGTTTGGTAGTTGCAAGAATTTCAGCCATGCTAAGAACACCTGAAAGAGGAGATCTGATCTCATGGGACATGGTAGCTAGCATTTGTTTTGCTCGCATTGTTTCCTCTGAAATGTGAAATAAGGTAAAGTAAGTGTCCTGAATACCAATCTAGCATAAGTGCATCAAAAGAGTATTGTAACAAGATGCAGACCTGTTATGTGAAGAGATTTGCTAAGTTCGGTTTCCTTGGCATTTTGGACAGCTTCCCTCACCCTTATGTCTGCCATTTTCTCTCTTCTTTTGACCTAATGTGCAAAGAAGCAGATTAATTGCAGTTCAAAAGCATGAAATGAAATGCAGAACACCATTCAGTGTGTTCAAACAGTTTTCCATCCAGGAGATAACATGAGAAAAATACCCTCAGAAAATAGTTTGTACAATCATCTCAAGGCATCAATGTTAAAAATCAAAACTGTTAATATATCCATGCAGTATAGCAACTAAAAGCTTACTATTGGTCGCTTGTGCTAGTTACCAGCCAATAAAAATATACTACATCATGAACATTTAGGAAATAGCATGTCCCCTTTTTGGTGGTAGTGAAATTTTAGCATGCAGTTCTAGGTACAATATTATCCATCCATTGGGAGACTCACAAGCATTGCAGTACCATATTTACCAAGGAAGATAAGTGTACTAGTGCACACTAAAACAAAGAGAAACAAAGAATCATACAGCTTGTACCGATATAGAATAGAACCCCCGCAATGATAATATCAGAATTTTCAACATCCAGAAGCAAAGGGAATCAAAGGTAAATCATAAGAGAATTCAAATTCATAAAGGTACCTGATCTGTTATGTCCATTGCAACATAATTCACGCCAATCGTTTCCCCACCTTTGCTGAAAACTGGCTCAATGTATGTCACAAATGTCTTTGCCCCAAACATTGGTGTATTAAACGCAAATTCTCTTTTAGTTGCTATTCCCGTGGCCATAACTTCTCGCTTGACACTATTCATCTCTTCTATACCCTCACCTGACAATATCTCATAGTCTGTCTTACCAATAACATCCTGATAAAAATGATATGCTTCAGGCAAAGTTGCAACTTATTGAAAGTACTAGAACATCAAATTCTCATGTAGTGCTTGTTTATTGCCAATGTTCAGAGCCATTGCATACTCTAATCATACAGCAACACACAATGTAAAGGTGTCAAGATTACCTCATCAGCAAGTGTTGGATAGTGGTTAAATATGAAACGGTACCGTAAATCAGCATCCTGAAAAGAACAATATATGGGTTATCTATACCCTGTTATAAAAGTTCGTGTCCAATGTTCTATGTCATGCCCTATTTGAAAAAGCATCTCAGAACGTACCTGATGAGCAATAACAATAGGAGCACTTTGTAGAACCAAATGCAAGAAGTAATCAGCGCGTTTTAGCATTCCAGAGAATTCCTCAGCTGGTGTGTGTGACTGCAGGTTCTTTATATTTTCCTCCAATTTCTCAACTAAAGAACGCTCCCTTTGGATGCTTTCCTCAAGTTTTTCCTCTAACTTAGTTGCCCGCTCTTTCCAGTAGGAAACACTGTCATAATCTGCATCTATTTTAGTCTCTCTACTACGAGAAAGATCGTCATTCTTTTTGCTAGGTCGCTTCCATTCATCTTCATAAACTTCATCCAGTATCGGTACATGCCGCTTTACAGCATAATAACTCTCATCCTGAAAACGTTGTTCTTCCAAGATTTGTTGCTTATTTTGCTCAATCTCTTTCCTTTGTTGGCAGAGAAGACCGAGCTCTTCCTCCAGAAGCCGAGCAGCATTGGCTCTCTTATATTCCCAGTGCTTCATAAAGTATTGCATCTGAGAAATACCTTTCTCAGAATTTGCCATTTCAATAAGCCGCTGGTAATCCACATGAACAGGCTTTTCATCAAACTTCACATCCTTGAAAGCATCTTGGTCCTTCCTAAAGTTTTCCATTCTGAACTGCCTCTGATGTTTGTCTCCTATATTCTCAGGCCACATTGATTGTGGAACCTCGTCCTCAGGTTCAGCTACGTAGTTGTCCCCCATCTTTCTCGATAATCAGCACGGTTTTCTGTTCACGTTGAAATTTTACTCACACATCAGTTGACTGTTGAACCCAACAGATGATGTTGCTGACTATAGCTGATAACATTAATCCATGACTGAAACTTCTATGCTCCTTGTTCTCTGAAAATGATATAACCGGTAGCATAACAGTTCCACTGAATAACCAATGAGAGAGCGAGAATCAGAAGCTGCTCCTTATCTGCATATACATCCCATTTGCGGCTCAGTACCAAATTAAACAAAAGGATGGTATCCTCATGAAGGAGTCAAATGAAAGGATATATACATGATAATAGATAAAGAGATTGAGAAATTTTCCAATGCAAATCAAATGATTACAGGAACTGAAAGGCTGACTGGGGAGCAGACTATGACTAATAGAAAGTTGACATATATGGAACATCTCAACTGAAAGGCTGACTGTTGCTCAAGAAAACACACAGTGCCGTACCAAAAGCTGACACGAAGTTCAGCTTTTAACAGAATTCCAAGCCATAAAGATGGAACCTTCCATTACCTCGAGGCATACTGGAGATCATCTTTGGATCAAGGAAAGAATCAGTAAAAAGAAGTGCACAACCGAATCTAAGATTCTGGGGTGCTCCAGCTGTGGACAAAATCAAACGCGACTGAAAACTGAACAAAACTGAACACAGAGATGCAAACCTGAGAAAAACTACCTTAACCAACTAAACTGAACCCTCCAGGAGATCACACCAGAGTCGTTACGGATCAACTACGCGGCATACATACAGCTCATAAAGTCAAACACTCAAGCTTAACGGAAACCAGGAAAGCAACGGGACGCGCAACCGCAAAGTCAGAGACTCCTGATCCCAGTAGGATCCCTGCTCTGTCGCGCTAGAGGCGCACTGCCCATTCGATGAAATGCCGAAAAAAAAAACTTCAAGTGATCCTGGAGCGCTCGAGATCAAATCTTTCACCGCGAGACGCCCGAACAAGGATGGTACGCACGAAAGAAAGAAAGAAAGAAAGAAAGAAAGAAAGAAAAACAGCCAAAACGGAACAGCTGGACTGGATAGCACTACGCCCGCCACCCATCCGACAAAATGCCTGGCCGGCCTGCTGGCACTCCCGATCACTACTAAAACCTCGCGACACGCAAGCAAGGATAGCCCACCTGGAAGAACAAGGCGCAGCTCGGAGAGACGCCGTCCCGCGGCGAGTCGTCACGGCCTCGACGGACGGAGCGGCGTGGAGCGGAGCTGTAGGCGAGCAGAGGAGCAGGAAGGTCAATGCGACGGGGAGCAGGAGCAGAGGCGAGGGTCGGAGGAAGAGGGTGGAGTTTGCAGAGGAGGATCTAATGGCCGCGAGCGGGGGGCGGGGGGGCGCAGCGGCCATGTGACGAGAATAGTATAAAATTTGCGCGGGGGGGCGGAGGGGAGGGGCAGCTGGTGGTGCAAGGAATCGCGCCCGCGGGGGCGGAGGCGGGGAGGGGCCATGTGCGCAGCGAAAAGAATTGCGCAACTGGCGTCGCCCTCCGCGCGACTTGTTTAGTCCTCCGCCCTCGTGGCTGGTTTCTTTCTCTTTTTTTTCCGTTTTCTCGCCGGCCGATCTGGCCGCCGCCCCCCGGTGCTGCTGGTGGTGGTGGTGGACTGGTGGTAGCGGTGGGCGCGGAGGGAAACGACGAGGGGAGAGGGGTTAAAAAACGCGGCGGGGGAACCGGGCGGACGGGCAGTTTTTAAATGATGGCTGTGGCCTCTGCTGCGGGGGGATGCGGGGCAACCAGCTCCAGCTCGCCAAGTCAGCTGCCTGAGTGCCTGGTTAGTACCATGCTTCTTCTTTTTTCCTTTTTTTTCCCTTCTCGGCCATCCGATTTTGGACGTCCCGGGTTGGATTCGCTGCCTGGATCCCTCCCTTCCAAAACAGATATAGAAACTTGTTTAGTTTAACGAAATTTATAAAAAATGATAAGGTACCTCTAAATAAATTTGTTGTAAAAATATATCCACTGATTCATCTAATAATACTAGTTATACACTATGACTATTAATATTTTCTTATATATATTTGATCAAAGTTAAAAATATTTGAGTGGCACTTTTTATGAGATCGAGAGAGTAAATATTACTCCATGTCTAGGTATTGTTTAGTTCTACATCCACTTCCTCTCTGATCAGTTTATAAAAACAACTTTGAGCTGTTATTTTTCTACCTTGTAAATATTTATTCCTATGAATTTCCCTGTTTGTTTGCCAAAAAAAAAATCTATTGCTACGAATATAGGGTCACGGTCCTGACAACAACAACCCCCCCCCCCCCCCGCGCGAAAGCATGAATTACTTCACACCATCGGTAGATATTATTTTCTGGTCCATCAAAAT
>Ga0182004_10003609_pt1 | contig 12329 bp, 14 predicted proteins | sample Sormic07211540_1_FD_120479 | JGI IMG/M metagenome (GOLD analysis project Ga0182004, IMG submission 120479) | Endophyte microbial communities from Sorghum bicolor roots, Mead, Nebraska, USA - 072115-40_1 MetaG | ecosystem: Host-associated > Plants > Roots > Unclassified | place: USA: Nebraska... | reverse complement strand
TGATCTTGTAGATAACTAGAGTAGATTGTGACTTAGTAGATAGTAGATAACTCAGAATCCATTCTCTAGCTAATCCGACGTCACCTTACATATATGAGGAGTAGTCTATTTTCTAATCGCTGTATTATTTACCCATGAGCTTATATTTCATTATCATTATTATTATAGCTTACCCCCTACTAAAGCAAGTGACTGTGTGACGAGTTCCTCATTAGTAATCATGTTCTTGCAAGTTTATCTCCAGTCTATGCCTTGATAGATTTTATTTACCTCCACCGTTCTCTTAAGCAAAATTATAAATAACGATACCCAGAATACTTTCCTAGTGAAATGCTACAATAAGGTATTTTATCTGTGCGCTTGCGGATAGAATAGATTATTTTCTAGAGAGCCTTTACATTCATAAATACCTTTGTACACTTTGGCACTATGCTGGGGATGACAACCTAGTATTCAAGTGGTGTTAGTAAGTGTCAACAGCTAACACCAAAACTTCCACTCCCAATCCCACCGACACAGTCGAGGCCCTGCTGACGGTGACAGAAGTAATGGAGGTCAAGCAAACTCCTCAACGCCCCGGTCGACCATTCGACTGGCGCATGCCTTTCCTCGACTGTTTGATCTGGTGTAAATTGCCAGAAGATTGAGCTGAGGCCCGTCATATTGCTCGAGGGGCCAAATCGTATGTAATCTATGGCGAAAGCAAAGAACTGTACCGACGAAGCCCAACTGGGATCTTGTAGCGCTGCATCACCATAGAGGAAGGTTGAAAGCTCCTCGAGGATCTACACTCGGGGGCTTGTGGCCACCATGTAGCTCCAAGAACCCTTGTAGGAAATGCCTTCCGACAAGGCTTCTACTGGCCAATAGCCGTCGCTGACGCCAGAGCTCGTTCGCTCATGCCATGGGTGCCAATTCTACGCCAAGCAAACCCACCTCCCCGCTCATGCGCTGCAAATGATCTCCATCACTTGGCCATTCGTGGTATGGGGCCTCGACCTCGTGGGTCCCCTCCAAAGGGTGGCATGAGGGTACATCCACCTGTTGGTGGCCATCGACAAGTTCTCCAAATGGATCGATGCTCGACCCATCACAAACATTCGGTCTAAGCAGGTTGTCCTCTTCTTCACCGACATAATCCATCGATTTGGGATCCCCAATGTCATCATCACCGACAACGGCATGTAGTTCACCGGCAAAAAGTCCTTAGACTTCTGTGACTGGCATCACATCCGTGTGAACTGGTCTACAGTAGCTCACCCTCGAACTAACGACCAAGTCAAGTGTGCCAACGGCATGATCTTGCAAGGGCTCAAACCTAGAATCTACAACCGATTGAAGAAGTTTGGCAAGAAGTGGATCGAGGAGCTCTCCTCGGTCCTGTGGAGCTTAAGAACGACCCCAAGTAGAGCCACGAAATATACCCCGTTCTTCACGGTCTATAGCTCCGAAGCTGTGCTTCCAACAGACCTGAGTATGGGTCACCCCGACTCAAAGCCTACAACGAGCAAACAAACAAGGAGACTCGAGAGAATGCGGTTGACCAGCTCGAGGAAGCTCGAGACATGGCCCTCCTCAACTCAGCAAGGTACCAGCAGAAGCTTCGACGCTACCACCTATAAGCTCGTGCGCAAGAGAGACCTCGACATGGGCGACCTCGTCCTACGTCGACGGCAAAGCAATCAAGGACGCCCCAAGCTGACTCCGGTACCCTGGGAGGGCCCATATGTGGTGGTCGAGGTCTTGAAGCTAGAGACGTGCAAGCTCGCGGATGAAAAGGGGACGGTCTTCACCAACTCATGGAACATCGAACAGCTACGTCGCTTCTACCCCTACAGCTTCGAGGCTTATATTTCATGCGCATCTTGTAACATCGAGGCCCTCTGAGTATGTGAATAAACGAAAGTACTTTTTCAAGTAATATACGATTATTACCGGTTAAATCTCAACGATAGGAGGATGTCTCGACTATGACCCATCATAGTCGACACTCCCTCAGGGGCTAGCAGAGGGGACCCCCCTACAGGCTCTTAAAAACTAAACGATTTCTTCAAAAGCTCAAAGTTGCCTTTTTCCCTTTAAGACCTAAGGAAACCTCACATGGTCGAGTAGTAAAGGCACCTCGAGCCCCTTAAGGGCCGAGGGACGTCGAGCCTGAGAACCCCTACACCCCCGGGCTATGGTAACTCTACTCACTCCCATACCCTCGAGGCAGTCAAGGTCGTCCTAACAAAAGATCGAACGAGGAATACAAACTTAGGTAGCAAAGGAAACAAAGGAAACTCGAGCATAAAAGTAACAAGAATATACAGACAATACAAATATTAAGGCCACTAAGGCCGCAATAGTTAAATGCTAAAGTATATTACAACGGGTCTAAATACCCAAATTAGGCTCGTAGGCCTTAGTCCTCATCTCTACTCTCACCACCATCTTCCGCACCCACGCTGGTCTCAGGAGGTAGTACCTCTGGCTCGAACAGCTTCGCTAGCCTATCGCCAAGAACCTCCGCATCGTCGATCAAGGCATGAAGCCTCTCCTCATTTTCAGCATCGGTCTTGGAGATGTCGGTGAAGAAACCGTGGGACACCACCTCCATATCGTAAGAGAAGCCCGAGCAGACAACCGCCATTGCCCGCTTCACCCCGGTATGAAGTGCGTCCCACACTCGATCCCTTAGAGTGGCACCCAGGTAGCACAACTGGTCAACCAGGGCGTCGCCTCGAGTTGCCTCCCTCGCCTCGTTTGCAGGCTCGAGCTCCCAGGAGGTCGAGAGGTCATTGATCGCCATCCTCAGTCGACTAGTCAAAGCAACCTCCCCCTCGAGTTGAGCTTTCGAGGCCTGGGCGTCAACCTGGGCAGCAAGCAGATCATCTTTAAGCACTGCAGAAACAGAGATAAGGGGTTAGATGACAGGAAAGTTGCATTGTAGAGACTAAGGAAACACAAAGGCATAAAAGACTTACCACAGATCTTCTTTTCAAGAGTCATGTTTTCACCAACTAGGTCGGTGTTGGTCCTCTCAATCTTCTTGAAGGAGCGGGCCAACTCCGTCTTCCCGACCCGCAGGTCCTCGATCATCTTCCCGATTGAAGGATAACTTCTTATTTCTCTCGTAGCATCTTCTTTAGACGTTCAACGTTGTTAGAAAGGCCACGAGAGCGAGTTCGCTCTGCCTCGAGCTCCTAACGGGCCTTCCTCTCGGCCTCCTCCACGGCGCCTCCACGGCGCCACGAGAGCGATTTCACTCTTCAGATGCGCCTCTTTTATTCCGCCATAAGCACTCTGAGCGGTGGCGAGGTCTGACTCGACGAGCCTCTTCTCCTTATCTAGCTCGACGACTGTGCCCTTATATCACGCAGCTTCCTCCCATGCCTTGGCGGCCGCCGTCGACCCTCAAGGAACCCTGGGGCGATCCCCTCGATACCGTAGATCGTACCTTTGATCTCAGAGCGAGGATCTACCGGTGTGTGCATGGCACACGCCAGCGCCACGACGCCGTCCTCCCGCCGTGGTTCGGCCGGGATGGTAACAGGGCCCCTAGGGTGGAGCCACGCGGGAGTCGCGAGGCCATAAACCGGCAGCTCCTCCTTCCCCGTCTTGAGCCCTTGCGGAGGCTGCAACTGCTGCTCGAGTGGACCTTGCGGTTGCTGCTCGAGTAGCCCCTCCAGCTGCTGTTGCCGCCGCCGCTGCTGCAGTTGAATCTCCTACAGCTCTTGCTATCAATGCTGCTCCAATTGCTCCTCGAGCTGCTGCTGCTCCTGCGCCTACTGCTGCTGTTGCTGCTGCTCCTCCTGCGCCTGCTACTGCTGCTACCGCTGCACCTGTGCCTCTTGCTGATGCTGCAGCTACCCCTGCAGACGTTGTTGCTCTTCTTCTTCTTCTTCTTCTTTTTCTTCTTCTTCTTCTTCTTCTTCTTCTTCTTCTTCTTCTTCTTCTTCTTCTTCTTCTTCTTTCTTCCCTTCCTCTTCTCTCCTCCTCTGCTCCTCCTCGTTCTTCTTCTTCTTCTCCTCGACAGAGTGAAGCCCGATAGACCATGGTGCCCGTCCCTCAACCTGAGGGGTCTCGACCCCCTTGTCCGTGGCGCGAGCGCCCATCGAGCGCGGGCCGTCCCCAGGCTCATCACTGATGGTGATGGGATCGCCCACTCCCCCAACTTGAGTGGCTCGGGGGCTCCCTCCTGACCATGGTGACGAGGCATCTCACCCTATCTAGGGGACGACAAGATGACCCCAGAGCCATCGCCCCCCTCTGATGGTCGAGGCGGGGTCTCATCGTCACCAGTAGGCAGACGAGGGTCGGGAGAACCTGCATACGCCCCAAAGCGACACATTAGTCACAAAGAAACTCCATGCTAAACAGAGCTAACCCTGAGACCAAGAAAAAAAGGAGCGGGTCACATACCCGGACCCTTAGAGCTTGTCCCCGCCTTGAGCCTCTTAGCCATCGAGGGCTGGGCCTGCTCCAACGACCTCTTCAACCTGAGCAAAGAAGATAGGGCTTAAGACGGTGGGTGCCAGATTAACAAATAAGAAAACAAAAACAGAATCACGGAGTGAAAACCTCACCCTACGGGAAGAACGGCCCTCCTACCGGTCCCACGGTCGGCAAGTCTCGAGCTGCCATGCGTTGTGGCCCCTGGTTTCTCCTGGACGGGTGCGGGCCTCGGCTCCACGCTCCTCGCCTGACGAACGCCAGGACTGACGCTCCTTCGATGACCACCTCCCTGGCTCGAGACCGCCACGTCGGCACGACCTCGAGTCAACGGCCCCGTCACCAAGGTTTTGACCCTATGTCCCGGGCCAGACACTGGAGGGAGTTGCGGAGGAGGAACGGCACGACCCTTGGCAGGAGCAAGGGGCGTGTCGGCACGGGGGCGGCGGGGTGACGCCTCCTTTTGGCGCCCGTCGTGTGGTTTGCCTTGTGGCCCCTTGGAAGCACCCGCATGCGACGCGACGACATCGGTTTGTGGTAGATTTTGTAGGATCCGGTCGAGGCGAGCTGCCATCCCCTCGGAATCATCGCCGTCATCATCATCGTTCTCATCATCCTCGTCAGGGGAGTCCTGCTTAGACTCCCCCCACGCCTCGACTTGGCTCGGCGTTCCTCGAGCGCTTGACGCTCGAGGTTCTTCTTCTTTTCCTTCTTCTTCACCGCGTCCTTTACGGACTTTTGCTTCTCTGTGGAGGCACGCCTTTTCTTACGGTCGGCGTCGTCCTCCTTCACCGGAGGCTTCGAGGACCGGGCGTCGATCGTCCCCTGTCAGAATAAGCATAAGTCTCAGAGAAATCAGAAAAAGAATGATGCAACTAACAACAAAGGTCGAGTAACGATAACTCGAGGGACTTACCAGGTCGAGGTAACCCTCCTCAGGCTTCATGGGGAAGTTGTTGACCTGCTCCGGCTAGAAGTCGCCTGTGACGGTCGCCCTGACCCTGGCAGCAACCTCTTCATCTGCAGGTGCCTCATTAGATTTCCGGCACGCCTCGAGGTCCCGAGACGAAACACCGGGGCCCATCTCGTCCATCCTCAACGGCCTAGACATCAACGGAAGCACCCATCGATGGTGAACCGCTGAGAGAACGAGCGCAGCAGTCAGACCTTCCTCGTGCAGCGTCTTTAGAGCATCGAGGAGGGGGCGGAGCCGAGACTGGAGAGTCTTGATGACGCCATAGTTCCAGTTCTCCGGGCACTCCGAGATGAGCTGCCCGGTGTAAGCAGGGAAGAGGTTGTCGTTGTTCCAGAGATAGAACCACTGAGAATCCCATTAGGCGTGATTGGACGTCAGCCCAATGGGGATGTACTCTCGAGGTTCCTCCGCTTGGCCTATCTTCTGTACCAGGTTGAGGCAGCCGGCCTGCACCGGCTTCCTCACCCTGTGGCCCCACCGGGAGCACGAAAGAGCTCGCCCCGATAGAGGTGGAGCCACAGGTCTCAGTGCGGCATCACCCCCAGGTAGCCCTCACACACCGCGGCAAAGACCGCCGCAATGGTGATGGCATTTGGGGAGAAGTGTTGAAGCTCAACACCGTAGTGGTGGCAGAGCGCCCTCATGAAGCGGCTTGGCAGGGATCCGAGGCTGTGGCGGTGGAACTTGGTGAAGGAGACGACGTACTCTTTGGCGGGTTTGGCTCCTGGTGGTCCACCAGTGGTGCGATCCACTCGGGCCGCGTCGAGGAAGCACGGGGGCACAGGAGCCCCTCCTTCTCCAGATCTCTCAGTCGGCGCTCCGTTATGGACGACGGGCGCCAATCGTCAGCGGCGACGAGTCTCACAGGCATCTCATCGGAAGGTGGAGGGTGACTTGCAGATCTCTCCACTCGAGGGTGTGCGGTGCTTCAGGTGCGCAAGAGGATGCAAAGAGAGCAAAGAGCGAGAGCAATAGCAGAATGCGGAAGAAACAGCAGCCAGGCGATCCCTCGTATTTATAGATGCCCCCCAACGGGCGGATCCAACAAACGCGGTAACTTCCTCAATAAATGTGCTGCCTAATGGTCTTCTTTCTCTCCCTGACAGGACGTTACAGATTCTGCGAACAGAACTATGCCACAACGACTCCCTCCTAAAAAGGTACGCCCAACGGGCAAGGAAACGAATCGCCACGACTCTTCCTTCCGTTGCAAGGTAAGGCGAGCGCGCGCCGCCATAAGAATCTCGAGGGAGCGCAGACCAGCCCACCAGATGGGTTCGATGGTCGCCCTCGAGTACCAGAGTCAGGGATGCCCAGCGAGGGGTCGAAAACAAGGCCTGCCTCGAGAACTTGCTGGGGGTATCCAAGGTAGGGGTAAGAAGGTCGAAAGGAATCCCCACGGAGGGAGGCGTCGAGCCGCTGGACTCTATCAAACGAGACCGATATCCCTGACCATGCTAGCCTAGCTTTAATGAGAACGCCTCCGAGCTGCAGCCAACCCCCTCGAACGGGCATGGGTTCTCGCTTGGATTACCCGATAGGAGCTCACCCAGGACGATGACGCTCGCTCCACCGGGGGTACGTCACGCTCCTAGCCTCAAAAAGGTAAGGCCGGCCAACGAGGGTCGGGGGCTCCCTTCCGGAACAAACGCCCCTCGGTGAAAAGGAAGATCAGGAGCAGTTGCATCAGAAAAAGCAATGCAGCCATCAAAGGAGTCCAAGACTCCTCCAAGGGCTCGGGGGCTACCCCCGCGGGGGTCACTCGCGCGACCCCCATGGAAACTCAACCATCAGAAGAGCCTCTGCTCGAGCATAAATGCTCGAACAGAGTCTCAGGGGCTACTGTTGAGGATGTCAATAGGGGGTATCCTAGCCGACACTCATAACGAGAGGATTCAAAAGCAAATCAGGGCTCCAACTCGACGTTGGGACATAAATGCGTAATCACCAGGGCTCGATGTCGACCGTGGCCTCGAACGCGGAAACAAGGTCTTGCGAATCGATAGGGGCTCGATAACTAGCGACCGTCGAATACGGGAGTGGCTCGAGCGAATTGATGGGCCTCGAGCGCAAAAGTGCCTCCCACCGCCTGTCGCAGGTACGGAAGCCAGGGCATTTAATGCGTCTGCCATGCTCCCACCCAACCCGACAGTCACGAGAAACGTGATAGGGGAACAAGCACCCGTCAAATCTCACCTTTTTCAGCTTTATCCCCCTGGATGGTTAAAGGTACGATTTGGCACAGTGCTGCAGGCGTAATATCCCATCACGGCACCCCTCGAGACGCCCAAAGTTAGCGCTCCACTCAGCAAAGCTGCTCGTGCCGCCCGACCCTCGAGCAGATACGTTCCTTCCCAGGAAAGGGTCAGACGATGGAAGTCAGCGCTTCAACTGCCCCGGATGTGACTACTGCCACGACGTACCAGCGTGCTCGTGCCTAAGCCAATCCAAGACCATGTACAGAAGCTGAATTCAGAAGCGCACGCGCCATCATCACCAAAGTACCCTATAACAAGACGGCTCGAGGCCACGCCGGTACGGAAGCCTCGAGTAAGTCAGCGCGCCGTACCCCTATCGAGGGGTATTCTAATGCCTACCCCAGTAACCTAGGTCTCCCCTTGGAACTATAAAAGGGGACACTGAGGACGACATACGCATCATGCACAACAAGCATAACGCCTAGAACACCACTCGCACGCCACCACTAGTTAGGACTTAGAACTCCTAGCCACATACGCTTGTATTCACCCCTGTACAAGCACTTAGGTGCAAGATAATACAAAGTCTCCTCCCCCGCTGGACGTAGGGCCCGAACCAGGATAAATCTCCGTGTCATTCTTTCATCACCATCCGGGAAAGGGAGCACACACATAAATTCACTCGTTGGTGTCACCTCCGGGGTCAAAACAGCGACAGTTAGTGAAATCCCTATTATTGGATTGCCAGGTTGTTACTTCTAGACCCTTCACCTAACATACTGTTGCTAAACACTAGATTCCAGACATAATGTGAAATATAGTACAACATATTATCTTTCTTTCAACGGAGACATCATTGACAACTTGACATTATTCGTTGCAATTGCAGCTATGTTCCATGCATCTTGGACAACTGGAAAAAGGGCAGGCCATAATCCTTAAATTGTTTCTTCAGAGAAACAGATCCCTCTATTTTTATTTTTATTCTTTTTGAGAAACATGTTTAAGATTATCATGCTCGTGAGATGAGTTGAAGCACCATTCGAAGTTTTGAACAGACATGTGCGCACACATGGTGGGTGCGTGCACGTGTATGAAGATGTTGAGTGATTATCAAGAGGTGATCGAGACTAACTATTGTGTGAGTTGGTGGTGTACAACATGTCTCGAGGTTTCTGAAAGAGATGATGAAGAAGATGGTGGGGTTCCTAGCAAGATGGATTGATCTAATTATGAAGTGTGTTACGATAAGTCTCATATTGAGTGAAGGTTAATGGAAGTTTAATGAAGAAATTTAATTTTCCATCGAGGGGTTGAGACAATGGACCTGTTGTCCGCATATCTATTTCTAATATGTGCTGAGGGCTTTTCGGCTTAAGTAACTGCAGCCGAGGAAGAGGGAAAGTTCGGGGATGTTCCTCCAAATGGATATCCGCAGTTATTTTCTAGTGTAATTTAATAAACTAAATAGACAATTTCTTCCCTCATTTTTTTCATTTAATTCATTTAGTTACACTAGAGAAAAAACCACAGATACATGTTTGGAGCACCGTCCCCATCCTTAATAGGGAGTTGCCATTTGTGAGAATATGCTGAATATTACCCACCTTTTGTTTGTTGATGACTCGTCACTCCACATGAAAGTGAATGGAGACAATGCTGCTAATCATCTGCAACTATGCTGCAGTTGTATGAGGAATGTCCGGGAAGACAATAAATAAAGATAAGTCTTCGGTCATGTTCAGCAAGAACACAACACTAGAGGCACAGAATTAATGAATTCTTATCACTGATGTACATCACTAAGGATTCAAGTACAGATAAATACCATGGGCCGATCTAAAGCAAAGATATTCTCTTATGTGAAGGAAGAGCGTGGAAACTTATTCAGAGATGGAAGGAAAAATTACTATCCGTGGCTGATAAGGATGTATTGATCAAAGCCATTGCCCAAGCTATCCCGAGCAATGATATGCCGTGCTTTGATCTCAATAAGAGCCTATGTGATGGGACAAGTGCAATGATATGTCGCTTCTGGTGGGCACAATAGGAAAAGGAGAAGAGAATGCACCTGGCTGTCTTGGAAAACGACATTAGCGTGCATAAAGGAGAAGGGAGGTTTTGGCTACCGTGACTTACACCTCTTCAATATTGCCATGCTTGCCCGTCAGGCATGGAGAGTGATTCAGGATCCAGACTCACTTTGTGAACGTTTGCTGAAAGCGAAATACTGGCCGGATGGGCACATTCTTGAGGCAGTTGAAAAACCATGCATATCATACAGTTGGACTCTTGGAGGAGCATTGTGAGGGGAATTAGAGCTTTGCAGCAGGGATTAATCTGGAGAGTGGGGGATGGAGAACAAATTAGAATTTTGGAGGATCCTTGGATCCCTGAAGATGTTACACGTCGCCCTCGAACGCCCAAAGGTGTTGTCCTGCTTTCCAGAGCTGCTGAGTTGGTGTGGGGAAAAACATGTCCTCACCTAGCATTAAAGATCAGGATGGTGCTTCAAATAGATATCCACGGTTCTTCTCTAGTCTAACTTAGTGAACTAAATAAAAAATAAGGAAAGAAATTGTCTATTTAGTTCATTAAATTAGGTAATGCTATGGTACACTTATTACTTTCTAGGAGGTACTATTTCAAATAAATCTGAGTCATTGATTTTTAAAATTTTATAAACCATTCAATTAATTAAAAAAGGAAAAGTATTCACAAATCCCTTTAATCATGTGAACCCCTTCCTTTGTTCTTGCTGCGCATGGCTGCACCCTTTGTTTTGTGCGATTATCCCTCTTATTTTTTTAATTCTCGTAGCAGAACTAAAATGACAACTATGACTTTCATTATGCGTATAAACATACCATATTATAAGGTTAAAATTATACACCAATAACGACATGGTACTAGAAATAAACTTTTAGCAGGTTCATCATTACATAAAACTCGATGATATTTGGTGTTAAAAATAATTAAAAACTAGCCATATTGCATATATAATTGAGAGGATTTCCTAATAAGACAGGTAGCTATCATAAATATCAACATTCAAACAAAAGTTTCACATACATACATAGGGTTTCATATACATGTATGTAAGTTTGGCATATATATACACACGCACATGTTATTTGCATTCCTAAGTAACAAGTGCATCAAAAAATAAATATTATTCTAATTAAATTATGTTATATATCTAAAGTTGCATAAAAAGATCCATCATATCTAATAGATCACGCATGCATCAATAAGATCAAAAAAAAGATCATTATATCTAAAACTTTACTTATTTCATCTATTATCTCCTAGGAAGTAATAGATGATTCTAGCCCTATCTAATCAAATAAATGACTCGCAATCATTTGGTATACCACAGCAAAGCCCTATTAAATTAGACTAGAGAAGAACCGTGGGTACCCATTTGGTTGGACTGTTGGAGCACCATCCTCATCCTTACCTAGCATTTCGAGGGCCTCTTTAGTGTGAAATCAGCTTAGCATGTGCATGAGGATGGAATATAGAGAGGGAGGAGAATCTAGCACGACGAGAGTTCGTGCAGCCTAACTCTCGAAGAAAATTTGGAGACTCCAATGTGTGACAAAACTGAAGCTCTTAATGTGGAGGATGGCTCATAAGAGCTTCTCCAACAGTTTGTTAAATGAGATTGTTATCCTTTAAAATTTGGCAAAATAATAAAATTTGCTTTCCAACAATTTGGTATTTTTAGCAGGTTGCTCTCAAGGACCTCCGCGTGCCTATCTTTACGCGTGCATATCCTACTCCGTATAGCATCCCGTGCGGCGCAGCCTTCCTTCCCGCGCGCGTGGAAAAATCTGCGGCACCATCCCACACAGGGCAACCTGGCCGCCATATATCTCGATCAGTCCACGCGATGATCTGTTCATGGCCGCGTCCTTCCTCGTCGCGTGAAGAACCCCCGCTCGAGATCGGTTCCACGTCGTCGATCCTCCTCGCGTGTCCTGGCGTGAAGGCCGTCGTTCCTCCTCGTGTCAAGGAACCTCCGCACGAAGGCTGTCCGCGCGAAGTCTGTCACCGCCGTCGTGACCAGGTTGGTGGAGGAGATGGCCAGCTTGAAAGAAGAGACCACAGAGGAGGTGATGGGAGTCGTGATGGACCTGCGGCGGCGGCGCCGTAGCTTCACGTAGGTGCGGCGCGAGGAACACCACGAAGCGATGGAAACAACCCCGTACGTACCTGTCAACAACCTTGTGTGGTGGGCCTTTCTTTTTTTTATTTTGGCAAGTTTAAAATACGGAATTATTAGAGAGAGCCTCTTTTCAACTTGTCATATTTTTTTAGCAACTTGCTAAAACACAATATTTGCCAAGCAAATTTTGGCAAACTGTTGAGCTGCTGAAGATGAGGATAAGAAGTCGCAACATTGACCTAGACACAAGATGCCCAATATGCTACGGATTTGATGAAGATGGTGGTCACTGTTTTTTTGAAGTGTAAATTGGTTTGACACTGTTGGAGACCTCAGCTAGGAACTTTGTGCTAGCTATCATGAACATGGAAATAAGTTTATGAATTAGAACAATACTGCTCTTATGGAAGTGATGGGATACCATAAATCTCTACAACTAAAAAGACCGGCATGTTATCGTACTCGCCCCGCTAATGACCCCGTCACGCGCTAATCGCCCACTAATGACCTCGGTCCTGCTAATGACCCCCGCGCAACCTTTCATCCATGC
>Ga0182004_10003608_pt1 | contig 12333 bp, 11 predicted proteins | sample Sormic07211540_1_FD_120479 | JGI IMG/M metagenome (GOLD analysis project Ga0182004, IMG submission 120479) | Endophyte microbial communities from Sorghum bicolor roots, Mead, Nebraska, USA - 072115-40_1 MetaG | ecosystem: Host-associated > Plants > Roots > Unclassified | place: USA: Nebraska... | reverse complement strand
ACCAAGTGAGAATAGCAACTTATTGGAGACACATCCTTTTTTCTTTTGCTAAACAAATTAGCAACTTGCTATAACTCAAGATTTGACAAGTGAATTTTACCAAGTTGTTGGAGATGTTCTAAGTATAGAGTTATTAGTATAATAAAGGGTATATTTTTTGTCGTGTTAAAAATTTGATTATAATTTCTCTCTCTCTTGCGTGGGTGTGTGTGCACCTCCTGCTATATACATAGCTTTGCCTCTAGTTATAAGATTACAACAAACTCGTACATGCGAGCCAGGAAACTTTGTTAGAGAAGAAAGTGGATCATATGTGATGAAGTATGGCCGTGTTTGGATACTCTGGCTCGGCTGGAGGTTAGAGTTAGTTTCTAGCTCAGGACTAGCTTTAAACTAGCTCTAGCTGAAGATGTGTTTGGATGCAAGGGTTAGAATGAAAATAAATATGACGGATCGGTATGGCGGCAGATCGGTACGGCGGATCAATCGCTAGGGAAGAGGATAAGCTCGATATCGTGTGGCCTGAGTTGGAGAAAAAAGGAATTAATATGGGTCCAAGCAGAACTAGCCCAAATAATCATCTCTTTGGAGGGATAGTTTTTTTGGGTGGGCTAGTTGCAAAAAACTAACTCTAACCCTCCTGTTTGGTTACTTTTGGGCTAGTTGAGCGTAAACTAGCCCAAACTAACTCTAGCCCCTGGATCCAAACAGGGCCTATGTCGTCAACAATTATATAAGTAGATTGCCAACAAATTGCAAATAAGCATATAATTAGCAATAGATTGTATCATTAATCACTCTTAGACTGTGAAGGTTTGCATGTTAAAAAAATCTTATCTAGTAGAGGGAAAACTTGGCGAGGATTACATAATTCGCCCGACTAAACACGCCACATGTTAAAAAAAAAGCTAGACCAACTTCACAAGAGATAGTCCGGGAATGAGAGAGATATCTTTTGACATGTTTTCTAGCTATGTATACATGGAAATTATTTATTTATTTTTGTTAGTATATATGATTCATTGTCACACAATAAAAGAGCGAGCTTTTCTTTAAAAAGGCTCTCCCTCTACAATACTTGTTCGATCCAAATGTCGTCTTATCTTAGCCTTCCATCATGTGGAGGATGTAGGATTTATAAATTTTGGCACTTAGAAAGTTATGATTTTGCTCTTTGTTCAAGTCATGTTATTTTAAATTTGCAGATTTTGCTTTTTGTTACATTATTTTATATCTGCCAATTTACATACAATCTTATATTATTAATAAAGTCATAATCCATCATGTTGTTTGTACATGTACAATCTTATATCATTGAAGTCATATTTTGTACTTCCTCCATTCCAAATTAGAAGTTATTTCAACTTTCTTAGAGAGTTGAAGCATCTCAACTTTGACCAAATTTATATAATAAAATAATAATATTTATGATACAAATAAGTACCATGGATTATTTGTTAATTGTATTTTTATATTATACCTATTTGATGTATAAACCTTTGTAATTCTCTCTTTACTTTTATTCAAACTTGAGAAACTCTATCTTAATAAGAAAATTGGAATAAATTATAATTTAGGAGCATTACAACACCGCCTGATCATGGGTTTTTTCAGAGCTATGAAAAAAATATATGGAATCACAATGTAGAGCATCGCGACAGTCCCCCAATTCTATTTTTCTTTGCGTCGGTGAACAAGCGACATTAACTCCACTACACTGGTGCCACTCATTCATATAATTCTGTAAATTTCTTTCATTTTATAGATTCAATAAATAATAATTCATTACCCTATTTCTGTACTTAAAGAACATATTGGGAATCCAGTTAATATTTTTATTGAATTTGAAAGTTTTTATAAACATCTGTGCATATTTACTAATATGATATAAGTAAGATTTTTTTAGGTACAAATACAATGCTGGTAAAAATATAAAACAAAGAAGAAACAGCCCTAAACAAAAGCAACAACACGCTACACCACAAAGACCCAAGACGCAGAAACCCACGGCGTTGATCACTGATCTGAGAAATCCAAACCCACACACAAGTGAAAGGCAACATAAATGCACACCCGCTCTGCACGGACCCAGAGGAGCAAGGCGCTGGCTGGCTAGCTGACACCGCGGAGCCGGGGACGGAATCCTCTGCCTGCCGCACGGCCGCGCCCGGGGAAAAGCGGCCAAAACCCCGTAAAAAGTCCAGGAAAAAACAAGCCCAAAGCGGGCGGAGGTGCGCGGGCGCGGGCAAGCAACCGGCCACCCACCGAGCTCGGCTCCGCTCAGCGGCAGCAGCACGGCATGGGCGCAAGCACTAAAAAGAAGCAAGCGGCCGCGCCTACAGCCCAAACTCACCTCGCCTTCTCTCTCTCTCTCCCCCCCCTTCGCCTCCTCTCCCAAAGTCCCAACGGAGCCGGCCGGGAGCTCTGTCGCCTCCCGCGAGGCTGTGTGGTGAGGAGGCGCGGACGAGATGAACGAGCAGCAGGGGCTCGGTGGCTTCGGCGGGGGCCGCGGGGGCGTGCAGGGCCACGGGCGGGAGGCGATGGCGCTCCTGCAGCACCACGACCAGCGGCGGCGGCAGCAGCTGGAGGAGGAGGAGGACGACGAGGCGGTGCGGCGCCAGATGTTCGGCGGGTTGGCGGCGTACCCGGCGGCGCTGGGCCACGGCCACCAGGTGGACTACGGGGAGGACGCCGGCGGGCTCGGGGACAGCGACGCGGGCGGGTCGGAGCCCGAGGCGCCGCCGGAGCGGACGCGCGGTGGCGGTGGGTCCGGCAGCAAGCGGAGCCGCGCTGCCGAGGTGCACAACCTCTCCGAGAAGGTGGTGCCGCTGCCATTTCTTGAAATCTCAGAGTTTTTTTTTTTCTTTTCTCGACGTGCTCTGCTTTCTTCTCAGTGCGAGTGCTAAAGATCGCGTCTTGGTTTTGTTGGCTTTTGGGCGCAGAGGAGGAGGAGCAAGATCAACGAGAAGATGAAGGCGCTGCAGAGCCTGATACCCAATTCCAACAAGGTCAGTGGAAACTGACAAGAGCTCTCTCTCTCTCTCTATATCTGAGTCTCTCGCTCGCTCGCAAAGGTTGTTCAGTTGTTAGTGCTGGACTTGACCGTAATCTGTTTCTGCTGTGATGTTTTTTGGGAGTGCAGACCGACAAGGCATCCATGCTTGACGAGGCCATTGAGTATCTGAAGCAACTGCAGCTCCAAGTGCAGGTGAGCAAATAGGACACGTCCACATGGTGTCGATGCATCTTTCTGGTACAAAACATTGACATAGAATTCGTACAATAGAGAGTACCCGGCCTTATTGATTCTTCATCAAATCCGTGACGACAGACTTGCATGACTCTTGATGCCAGTCATTTTATTACAACCAGCAGGGGCTGCTTGCATTATGTGTGATGGGTGCTTCTGCTTCGTTTAATTATTTTTGAAGAGATAGAGAGAGCTTCATTAATTTGCCGATACCTTCCATTTTCATCTGTTTACAGTTTAGGTTCGGACTGTTACCCCACTGTAGCTAAACTATTGATCAATGCCAAGCTTGCATGTTGTTTTGTTAAGTAAAAGCACGTCCCTGTCTCCCAGTTTATATGTTGGATGGCAATTTGGGCACTAAGTACTTTTCAAGATGTATACTTTGTTTAAAACATAATCTCATCAATCTGTATGACCTCAAGATAAATGATATGGCTAGTGAACTGGTAGAACTGCATTGTTATGTGCAAACCCTTATATGCTACGATACATGAACAGGAAAGGTGGTGGCAAAGATGGTTTGCAGTAGCCTAAGGTGCTAAATAATGAAGACACATAAGAAGTTCTGGAATCGCAATGTAGTGGCTAGTGATAGTCTGACTGTGAATGTGGTTAGTGTTAACCAAAAAAATACTGCCTGCCTTCACAGAAAATGCTAGGCTGTTTGTGACAGTGAGGGCCTAGTTTGGAACCAGATATTGCTATGTTCAGTGAATGCATTTTCATAGCACACTGCACACGTGTCAGTTACATACTATTCTAAGTTATATTTTAATGAGCAGTGTTAGTTGCTGAACTGCAACTATAAAGTGTGACTTTTACCTATTATTTTGTTATAGATGCTGTCTATGAGAAATGGTGTTTACTTGAACCCTCCATATTTGTCTGGCGCAATTGAGCCTGCACAAGCATCACAAATGTTTGCTGCACTTGGTGGGGGCAACATCACAGCGTCAAGCTCTGGGGCAGTGATGCCACCAGTAAACCAAAGTTCAGGAGTTCACCAGGCATTTGACCCATTAAATCCTCCACGAAACCAACCACTGTCTTTTGTGTTACCAAATGTAGACAAAACCATTCAAGAAGCTCCATTTCACTTGGAATCATCGCAGTCCCACCTTCGAACATTTCGAATGCCTGAATCTTCTGAGGTAATCATTTTATTGGGAGTAGATCAAAATCTTGATCCAAAGCCTCACCACCTTAAATATCGCTTTGTTGTTTCACAGGAACTTCCCTAACTTAGATTTTTCTTTGCAAGATGATGCTTCCGGGCGAGGTAGTGGCAAAGCACCAGTTAACTTCAACTCAAGAAAGAGTTAGTCTGCCAGGTTTGTGACAATTTACTTCCATTCATCGCACACCACACTTTTCTCTTCTCATCCTTGACATTTTGCTGACATTTCCCTTTGACCCCTTATAGGAATTGATATGAACCCCATTAGGCAAGAATCATCCATTGTAAATGCTGATCATTTCGATGGTTGCTCACATAGCAAAGAGTGACTACAAGATATGGTGCCAAAAAATGCAGGACAAGTTTAGGTAAACTTCTCATTTCATGCCTGAAGACTGAAGCGACATGTGAACCCTACCATGGTCAGGTTTAAAATTGGTGGTCGTTGTATAAAGTTACTCTGATAACTTGACCTTTCTGAACTAAGAAGTTAGACTATTGGCCTTGTTTTGTTAAAAATATGAAAACTAGTGATATTTCAAGCCTGAGTCATCGATTTATTTTTAAAAGCAAGTTTGATGGTGAAATTAATGTGATATTTAGATTAAAATCGACAAGAGTTCATTATAATTTGCAGTTATAAAGTTCAATTCTTCGATGGCTTCGACACATATCATAAATTGCATATTCCATCAGATAGGTGGGCTAAATGTGGTAGTTCCATAATGTAGAAGTTTGCATACATTCTATAGTGTTATTTCTAATGATCTGTCTGCTACAATGGGCAGGTTAGATTACAAGAATAATAAAGTATGTAGTAGCTCGCTTACTTCCTTACCTAAAATGCCAATTTTTTTTGTGGTTCTGCTGTTCAGTTGCTGTATGCTAACGTTTCTTTTGTTTTTTAGTCTTGGACAGCTTAGGAAATGGCGACTGATGAAACTGAAGTGAGGACCGAAGGCAGGACGACACAGTTCAGTAACCCAGCTGACACGCAGGCTTCCCCTTTATTTGCCTCTGTTACTGCAATAGTGACTCTTTTTTTTTTTGGAAGAGGTAGTGACTTAATTTTTTGATGAAGCAACCTGAAAGCTTCACCTTTCCTTTTTCTTTGAAAATTAGCATGGCAGTATTAATAGTACAAAACCATGTGCCGTTGCACTTGCACGTTTCATGGTATAATAATATGGAAAGCTACCAGGTGATTGAGACTGTAATGTGCTTGTCAACACTCGACAATTAGCAGCATAAGCCAAGCTGCGCACAGGCAACTGTCCCCACTCCCCAGTGGAGTAGTATCTTAGAACATCGGTCGCCGGCAACGGCAACAAGCCACAAGCCGCCGCTGGCCGGGTTTCTGTTACAAGATCAAACTGGAGTTGCCTTCCTCTCGACACTCTCCTTTTACAGGATGCACACGCACGCGCACCCACCCGTTACATGGGTTAGTGCCTGTTTGGTTTAGAAGCCCGCTTACTGGTTCGCGCAGCCGCCTCCTCCACTTGATCTCCAAGATCTTCAGCAGCGGTACCGGCACTGGTGACACCAAGCTGTAGAGATCTAGGTAAGAATCGGGGCTCCCTGTCCCTGCCGGTGGCGTCCAGTGAGCATTGTAGGCTACAACTGTCACCCGCACTCGCCAAACGCTTGTTGCACTGCTTGCATCGCGAGGAGTCGTCGTCTTGGATGAGAAGTTCGTTGCCGGCTGGCCCCTGCATGCAAATTGCAAAGCGGCGTGCACAGCACAGCAGCAGGTCAGCAGCACGCCAGCATAGCACAGGCACGCCACATCTAACGAAGACACGAGGTGACGAGGACATACCTCCTTCCTGATCATCGCCCAAGATTGTTCCTTTGGGTGACCATCTCCTATTAGCATCCGGGGCCTCAGACCAGCAGAGTTTGTTCGGACGCGAAGCCAATCATGGGTGGTGTGTATCTTGGCTCCATAGCGGCTGACGGCTGTCGCGCATGTGAGACAGAATCCCATCGGGCCACAGGAGAAGTCAGTCGCGACAATCGCCTTCTCTAAAGCTGTTTCCTTGCCCTCGCCTCCAGCCACCTGCAAATCGTTATATATTACTCAGTATTATACGATTGATTGTCGTAGAAGTGATAAAAAAAAAGTAACAAGACATACATAACACTTGAGGCTGCAGAATGTCAACAGTGATCCGTAAAGAAGGTCATCCGAGACGCTGTCAAGGCACATAGTGCAGCGGGGGTCACCATCACCAGACTTATACAGTTGATAGGGGCGAAGAGCACGGCAGTGTGTTTCAATTCCTTCAAAGATTGCTCTCCAGGACTCCTCGCCAGTAAGCCAAGCCACACATTTTTTGTTGTAATGACCCAATAATATGCTATTGTCTCGATGATTTGCATGGCTTCCGGTGAAAATTTCTTGGCATTCCAGACAGTAATAGTGCTTCTGAGCGCACTCTAAATCCATTATGCTCTTGGCAACAGCTAGAAGATTTTCTTTAATACCCTCAGCGCAACGACGGCAGAGGGTGGCGGAACCCTCACGCTGGCAAGCACAGCATGAACCCTCCTTGCACTGAGAAACAAACATCTTTAGAGATAAAATTCTTTACGAATTTCTCAGAGAATCAGAGAAATATACCATTGTCATCCCACAAGAAATGATCAAGACCAAATAGCTCAAATTAATAAAGTACATATCATTGGCAAAGAACTCCAACAGTGACCTCAACTAAGGCTTTACACATACCATACCATGATCCAAGTAACCACAATCTAGAATATATGGAACAATGTATATATGTGGTAGGAAAAGGGAAGGTAAATACGATCAATAACAAGTCTGATACACATTGTACTAAGAAAGAAATGTTCAGAGATAAATGCTCTACGGTTTTCTCAGAAATGTTAGAAAAAAATACCATTGTGATCCGATAAGAAATGATCAAGACAAAATCACTCAAATCCCTCAAGCACACATCATGACAAAGAACTCCAACAGTTACTTTCAACTAAGACTCTGCACATCATGAGTTTATGACAGAGCAATTCATAAAGAATAGACCACAGTTCAAACAAAAATCGACATGATTAATGTGATACATAAAGAACAGACCACATTTCATAAAGAACAGCAACGAAGGAATCTGTTCTTTAAAGTCACCACAATCTAGAACAGACCACAATTTCTGTATATGGTATGAAATGGGAAGGTAATAATGTGATCAATAAGTGCATCCTAAAGAACACCAAATGCAGAGGTGCAAGAATACAAGAAACTGTAACTAGCGCTAACTAGTATCAATAACTTTTGAGGGACTGATCACCGTGAAACCAAATGTCTTCGCCTCTTCGGAAAGAATTAACAGGTTCAGCCTTCTTTCGGAAGAAGTGAAGACTGAAGAGTTCCATTATGTTCAGACGTTGGCAAGAATAAACACAAGGATTGCACAATCACAGACAACAATTTTTGTATGTGGAAGCTAAACACTATTGTGATCAAGAACTGCATCCTAAAGAACACCAAATGCAGAGGCGCATGAATAGAAGAAACCGTAAACTATTGCTAACTAGGATCAATAACTTTTGAGAGACTGATCATAGTAAACTTGTTATAGCAAGAATTAACAGGTTTAATCTTCTTTCAGACGAAGTGAAGAGTTTAACGTTTCAGTGGCAGTTATTGCGAAAATCGACCGGAAGAAGAAACATCCACGCTGGGAAGGTGTTCCGAGTAACCCGTTCACGGGATGGACGCAAGGAGCAGAGGAGTTGAAAGGAGAAATGATGGCGAACTCACCGGAGGTGGAGGTGGAGGCGGGAGGGGCAGCAGCTCCGGGGTCGAAGGGATGGCCTCGACCCTCCACTGCATCATCGTGGTCTCGTCGTCGTTCCTGACATCGACGGTGACGAGGTTGTTCCAGTAGCGGTGCCTGCCGTTGGCGCGGACAGTCCGCTGGGCGCGGAGGTAGCGCTGGTCCTTGTTGTGCAACCGGACGTAGTTCTGGCCGGCTTCCACCCTTACGGCCAACCACACGAAGGAACCCTTCTGGTCCAGCGAATTGAAGTCGAGCTGGACGGCGCGGACGCCGCGGTGGCCGGACGGCGCATGATCGTCCTCGTTCGGGGCCGCGAGGTGCCGACCGTAGGCGGCGCCCTCGAGGAGGAGGTAGTTGACACCTTCCACGGGCCATACCTTCACCTTCCACACCACGTTTCGGAAGGGTACCGCGCCGAGCGGGCGCAGGGAGACCCCGCTCGCGTCCTCGTCGGCGTGGACGTACTTGTCGCGCGCGCGGTTGCGCAGCCGCACGAAGCCCCCGTCGGGGAAGAGGTCCATCACCGCGGCGGAAGGGCACCGGTGGTGGGGTTGTTGTGGTGGCGGCTGCGGCGGTGCGGCGAGCAGATGATCGGCGGGCTGTTTCGTGGAGGGGAAGGGGAGGGAGATGGCGAGAGCAGAGCAGGTGTTCGTTGGAACGGTTACGTTTGGGCGTTCCAATCCAAGGGCGGAGGCGGGGTATTTCAACTTCAGGCTTCTGGTCTTCTAGAGCCCTGGACTCGGGTCGGTTGCTCTCGGCCTCCTTCCACTGACATGTAGGACCACCGCTGGGCCCAGATACGCCTGCTGGTGAATACGCCTCCAACCAATGACCAATCCAGTCCAGCTGGCGAATACGCCTGCTGCTGCAAACTCAACAAGAACTACTCCTCCCTCCTCCATGCCTTTTATGTGTGATGATCTAAGTTTTTATGGTAGTTATTTTTTATATTAAAAAACTGACTAGATTTATAAACAATATTAGTAATATTTATATCTCAAATAAACGTATTATAAAACCGTGGGGGAAGTGAGGCTAGCTCTCCTAGGGTCCGATTTAGAGCCTAGGTTCATGGAGAGTGAGGGGAGAGATAGAACACAAGGCACAACCATGGGGGAAGAAAAAAAGGACGAGGGAGGAAGAAGAGGGTTGACACGAGTTTAAGTGCTGAGACCTCGACGTCGAGGTCTAGGGCTCGGCATTAAAGGACCCAATGCCAATGTCTTGATGCATGCTTGCCCGGTAGCCACATTGGATCCCACGTGGCATAGTTCATTGTAGACTGACATTTTTTGAGGAAATCGGCTGGGGAGACCCCCTACCTATATATTTTTTTTCTGTTTTTCTATTAAATGAAAGAATGAGAGCTGTACAAATTACAGGGCCTCCAGGGCCAAAAGAGAAATAAAGCAAAAAACAAAAAAGGAACATAATTACATGAGGTTGTCTCTCCAAAGTCTAAGTAGGAGGCTTTTCTCTTGTTTAGCTTTGGTGCAAACCAAGCCAAATTCCTCTTTGAACTGAAGATTCCATGTAGCGACAAGAGGTTGCGCATTGTCGAAGATGGCAGCATTTCTGGTTCTCCATATCATCCAGCACGCAGTTATGAGGATTTCTCTAAAAATGAAACTTCCAAACTCCCTTATGGCAGTGATTATCATATCTAGCGGTGGCAGAGAGAGTTTCTAGTGTATGGCTATGTTGTCCCAACATTCCTTGCTAAACGGGCACTAGAAAAAAGGATGATAACTTGTTTCTTCAAGGTTGGTGTTGCAGAGGGCACATGTATAATCGTCAAGATGCATATGCTTCCTTCTTAACATGTGCCTGGTATTTAGTCTGTCTCTTAGTAAGAGCCAAAAGAAAAACTTATGGTTACCCAAGTTGCTGTACATTGATCATCATATCTCGTGTGCTTCTTTACGATGCCAAGATTTGGGTCCATTTCTAGAAAAGGTTTCCCTGAAGATCTATTTGTAGGTTGTTTTTTTAATATAAAAAAGAGCCAAAATGCAAAATTTTCACCCATTTCTGGTAGCTCCATAGGCCAAATCTTCTCCCCCCTAGGCCCTCTTTAGGTCATGGATAGACAGTCACACACATAATCTGATACATCGATCCATAGTGACCTCGTGGTGAATGTTGAAGCCGCATTAATGCCTCACCGATGCTCCTCTCATCTCCCATTGTATGAAGCATGATGGAACTCTCGACAGGCTCACCGGAGCCCTCGCCTCTGTTTGTTGGTAAGGAACCCAAACTTTGCTTGGACGATTTTCACCTTTTTCAACTATCTAGTTGATCAATTAGAAACTCTGTGTTTTTTTATAACGGAAACTTTGTGTTGTTCTTGGTGAATCCCTAGTTGATGAAACAATGTTTTGTTCATGTGGTGATTGAAAAGTGAGAGAAAACTTTAGTGGAGCACTGAATGTTAAAGCGATGTTAGTTATATAATTTATATAAATACATAGCAAAAGCTATGTCTAGAAAAACCAAAGCATCTTGCAATTTAGAATAGAGTAATATATTTTCTACAAGATTATTTATCACTTCTGTTGTTATGAAAGTAAGTGTAAAGCAATCCCATAAATAAATCAACCTTCTTCATGACCAAAATAGTCTAAGTTACCCTCTAAGTCTGTATCAAAATTACCCAAATATATTTTTTATAGAAATAACCTAAAGTGATCGATAATCTTAGCAAAATAGTAATTTGGCCCCTTAATTAACTATCATATGAGGCATAATTTCGTCCTTGAACTTTCAAAATTGTTGTTTCAGACTTCAAACTTTTACTTTTGAGCTTCATTTCATTCTAGAACTATCAAAGTAGTCATTTCGGTCCTCAAACTTGATGATTCAATTTCATCAACGAACTATGCGCTTCTGCATTTTATAGTTCATGGAATGGATGACATTGAGCTGCACTTTGTAGTTATAAATGAAATTGGGTCCAAAGTGCAAAGTTTAAGGACTAAAACAATTAGTTTGATAGTTCTAAGATAAACCTGATTCTAAAGTTAGATTCTAAAGTTAGTTTGCGGAATAAAACAACTTTTTAAAAGTTTAGGAACAAAATTAAACCTCAGACAGGACTAAAAATGCCCGCTACAAATCTTCATCAAAATAGCTCAAGTTATATAACTCCTAAGAGCATCCTCAACCGTGTTGCATAGTTCGTTTGACAAATGGAGTTTGCCAAGTCCTAAATAAATATGACAAAGAAGAAAAGAAGCAATCTTCAATGGTTTGGCATTAATTATTTGGCAAAAAAAATCTAGTAGTGGGAGGAGGAAGTAGTCGCACGACCACGCGCGGGGACGACGGATTTCGCGCAAGGACGCGATGCCAAGCACGAAGGGGCATATGTGGGAGTCCTTCCCCTCTATTTGCCAAGTGAACAAACTTGCAAAGCCCAATTGCCAAACCGTTAGATATGTGTTTTTTAGAATTTTTTGGAAATACATGAATGCAAAGCCTATTTGCCAAACAGTTGGGGATGCTTTAAGTTTGCATGCATATTAGGCACATCCATTATTATATTCTCCCTCCATTCTAAATTAAAAAGACTATTTGATATTTTTAGATACATAATTTTTCTATTCACTTAGATATACATTTTTTTCTAGATACACAATACAATGTATTTGGAGAAAGCCAAAAGATCTTATAATTTAGAATGAAGAAAATATTATTGAAAACCAATCTAAAGTGACTATCAATAGTCAAATGCTCATATTTTTTTGAATTTATTTTAAGATTTAATGATGCTATTTTTTAGCGATACATGACTTATTTCTAATCATCGAGGCACAAGTGTTGACTTCGTCACTCGTTAATCTTAAGATTTGTCATTGTATCCACATGTGCTCTATAGAGATAGGGTGTGTGACTGTATGTGCATACATGCGTTAACAGAGGCAAAAAGATGTCACTAAAATTCGACGACCAAAAAAATACACATAATGCGACGTCTAGGCTGCAAGGTAACAATCCCACGAGAATTCTCAAACATCAAATTATATATATATATATATATATATATATATATATATATATATATATATATATATATATATATATATATATAATTTATT
>Ga0182004_10003607_pt1 | contig 12333 bp, 8 predicted proteins | sample Sormic07211540_1_FD_120479 | JGI IMG/M metagenome (GOLD analysis project Ga0182004, IMG submission 120479) | Endophyte microbial communities from Sorghum bicolor roots, Mead, Nebraska, USA - 072115-40_1 MetaG | ecosystem: Host-associated > Plants > Roots > Unclassified | place: USA: Nebraska... | reverse complement strand
GAGTAACTAGGCTCAAAAGATTCATCTCGCGGTTTACAGATGAACTGTGCAAATAGTTTTTGTTTTTATGTATATTTAATGCTCCATGCATGTGCCGCAAGATTCGATGTGACGGGAAATCTTAAAAAATTTTGCGAACTAAACAAGGCCTAAATAAAATAATCATATAGCAGAACAAACAAAACAAGACGTCCTTGCGAGTGGCAAGACCGTGAATAGGACGGCATCGAAGGGCCAAACCCTTTCCTCTTGAGGAATAATTGCAGCTGGGTGGATGGACATCGTTGGACGGCCGGGCAAACGTGGGCCGGCCTTCACGGTACGAGAAGCTACCGTCCCTCCACTGCCGCGCGGGGCCCATACGGCAGCGGCCCGCCTGTCAGATCGACGTGGTGCCGTGCGGCGAGAGGAGGTCGGTCGGCTTTGCTGGGTGCACGGTGGCCGGTGGGCCTAAAAAGCAGACGAGCCGATGGCATCCCGTGTAATTTGCGAGCGAACGCGGGGGCGGAGATAGAGTGGTACTGGGGTCCATGTTTGACCCCTCCACATGACGCGACCGCGACAGCCAATAGGAAGGTACGGGGACCACGTTGATCCGACGTGGCAATAACTTGGACCGGCCGGCCCATCCGAATGTGACTAGGGTATTTTCAGTGCTAGATTTATTCTACTTCTTTTCTAGGTATCGTTTTTCTTAAGGTGACATCTTATCTTATTAAATGTGAATTAAACTTTTATTGGAGTTCGGGGGAGAGTTGTTAAACAAGACGCGAGCTAGTGCTTCACGTTAACTAAACTAGCTTAGTGGCAAATTTCGACTTCTTCTGATTCTGATGACTTGATTTGATAATGATGGGTGCCCGCATGCACGTAATACTGAGATTACCATATCATTCTTTGTCTTGACTCTTGCGTCGATGAACCTATTTTTTTCGCAGCGGCAGGCGTGCAAGTTGAGAGACACAAGTTGACGAGGGTTTTGTTTGGTCCAAAGGAAACCAGAATATATGTAATGATGGTTGATGAGGTCTAATCCGCGGGCTGGCCTCGCCGCGCCGACATGCCAACCGGCAGAAGGTAGTGGGCAAGGCCTTCTTTAGTTTCAATTTTTTTTATTTTGAGTACGGTAACATTTTCGTTTTTATTTGATAATTATTGTCTAACTATAGACTAACTAAACTCAAAACATTCATCTCGTGATTACTGTGTAATTAGGTTTTATTTTTGTTTATATTTAATGTTTCATGCATGTGATGTGACGAAAAATCTTAAAAAGTTTTTGGTTGAACTAAACAAGGCCTAAGTGGCCCGGGCGTGCGTTGCTGAACCTAGAAGTAGAGGGGCATTTAGCTGCATGCGGATCGGTATCGCTCAAGTATTGCTAGGGGGCTAGCTAGAGCCTTCCGGATAGGACCGGCAAGCAAGCACCACATGGTCCCGTCCCCTACTCCCTGAGTGGTATACAACACACAACAGCTTGGGGAAACCGAGGCCGCGTGATGCCAACCATCATCTTCTCATTGTTTGTTTCCAGGCTGCGAGCTGCTGTGGTTTTCGAACACTCCATTCCGTACAAGAATATGAGTCATCATTTACAAAAGACATAATATATCATTAGACAGCTCTAACAACCAAATTTTACATCAAAGAGTGGAAACCATTCTGTTTTTTGAAAGCAACTTTTTATAGCAAATTCGATTTTCTTGCGACCAAAACCATTAATTTTCCGAACGTCCAATCACTCAAATTTGACATCATATATGTCCACACAAAGGCCATCTCCAGTGGTCTCATTCATTGATAATTCATCATACGTCAAAGAGGGGATATTCCTAACCTTAACATACGCAGGACGTACAAAAGGCAATACACCTTACCTAAGCCTAAGAAAATAGACAAAATATATATAGCAAATAAAAAGTAAGTGTTATACAATAACACAGTTTCTACACCACGTCCACAAACTGGAATGACCTAACTGCGGCACGCAGACAATACTGCACATGTACATATGTTATTTTCACTTATTGCAAAATGTCACCTATCTACAATCTGTACAAGGGAATGAATCCACACAGCTTTGCACACGCGTATGAATCATTATACCACCCCAAACCACAACATAATTCCAGTATTTATTGACATCTCAAGTAATAGTTTCAGCACCGGCCCACCTGCTTGTCTATCCAGGTGTGTCTACACTCTATAATCGCAACAAGGCCTCGCGATTTCACTAATTCAAACATAGGCTGCTTGTAGCTTGGATGATATCATTCTTCCAACTAAAACATTTTTCCTGGAAAAGCTAAAACAAAAGGTGTAATTGTGTTTAGCTCACTTTAGCAAACTGATTCCTCTGGATGCCTTAATTTTTATGTGAATACAAGTACCTCAGCAACTCCAGCGATAGTAAATCAGCTCTGGGCACACTCGAAACCTTCAGAAAACTCATGCATCCGGAATCGTTCCAAAAATTCAAAAGGCCTGCATATAATATGTAGTCTTCTCCAAATCAGAACTAAAAGATAATACAAACACACTGTGCTTAGTCAACGTCATTACATTAGAGTATTAGACACAAGTCATGGCAGGGTGAGTAACATCAGCCACGGAGAGAAGCACATGTGTTTATATAATTCAATTTAGCTATTCTTTCTCCTTCTACAATCAAATTGAATTGTTGCAAAATTCATGAAAACCACGAAAATTGAGTAAGCCAAAAGCAAACATACAAGGTGTATGTGGTAATGCACAACCAAAAAAAATCTACTGCTGACCTAATTTCAAAGATTTCTGAGACCGGAAGAAAATGGCGGAATTGTGTCAAATATTACTTTCGATAATTTGATTGAAGAACAGCAATCACAGTAAGGTATCAAATGTGTAGTAAAGCTTGGATGTCTTACAGTACAATTTGACGGTTCCGACATAACTTCCGCTGATTATTCTCTATGGCACTTAATACATCAAGTTCTGGTCCAGCAACCATAGATGTAGCATTTGCATCAGGTGTCCATAGCTAATAACAAAATAAAAACAGAGTGAGCCATTAAGTGCATCAGTAGAACCTGTTTCAGAGAAAAAGAATATGTGGATCTATTTTAGAGAAAATATACTCCTCGATTCGAAATTATAAGACGTTTTGGCTTTAGATACATAGCTTTTGTTATGCACTTTGATATACACTATGTGTAGAGACATAATAAAACAATGCAGCTAGAAAAGCTTCCTAAAAAAATATAGCTAGAAAAGCCAAAACGCCTTATAATTTTGGAATCGATGGAGTACCACTGAACAATGACATGTCACAACCACTCGCTCATTGCAAGGCTGAGATGAAGGACCAGGGCCAACATGTCACATGTCAGTGATACAGTTGTTGCATATATGAACATAGAAGTCCTTTTATGGAATGCGGGAAACAGCACTGTATTGTATAATCAATTGCATCTAGAAATATAGATTATATACCTTTATCGTGTTATCGATTCCGCTTGTTGCAACAGCACAATCGAAGGGATGAGACTGTATGCAGTTCACGACTATGGAAAATGTAAAACACATGAGAAGCAGTATTAAAAAGGTATCAGAAAAGGAATTTGAAATATAATTACCAGCTCCATCCCCTGCAAGCATTTTAATAAGCCTTCCTGTTCTCTTCTCCCATATGAACCATCTACCATCATCACTTCCACTGGCAATGAACTCCCCTGTTGTAAGAGGAATAAAGCACAAGAGTCAAGAACCACGTGGACAAGCTCACCTTAACCAACAAATCTTCAATCCAATAGGTTGTTTCACAGGAAGATTGGCCATTTCAATGTGTCCACACGGCAAGGACATTTACTATTTTTATTGACCCGAGCTATGTTTATTTCATGAATTTCATAAGGCAGAGCCAATAGAGGCACTTATGCACAGTAAGTTTTAGGTAAGTCCAGACTCCAGATTTTGCAATACAATCCATCTTTATATTACCTTCAAAACAACAGTATTTAACTAAAGGCTACTTCCTCCGTCCCAAAATAAGTGCTCATCTTGCACTTCGAGGAGTCAATCAAACTTAGACTAAATATATACAAAAAAAAGTATTAATGTTCATGGTACCAAATAGATATCATTAGATTAATCACATCATATATTTTCATAGTAAACCTATTTCGAAATACAAATGTTGATACTACTTTCTACAAATCTAGTTAAAATTATGATTAATTGACTCCTCGAAGTACGAGATGAGCGCTTATTTTGGGACAGAGAGTACAACACAGAACAATTCTCTCTTAGTCTTACACGAATGGTTTCTGCTATTATAAAATCCATAGATGAAAAAATACAACAATGCAACAAAAAATAGCCTAACCTTGCTCGCCAAGAAAGCTGGCTTGTTTTATATCTGTCCCTACATTGCAGTGTGCAACATATCTTTGTTTCATATCAATGGCAACATCTGACTGCATTGCACAAGTTGTGAATTTCCATGCAACAGGCCAACAGCATTAAATGCATGCACATTATTAGGTATAGAAAGAAAAAGGTAAGAATAAAGGAAACAAAGAATACCTGAAAAGCAGAATCATCGGTTTGAGCAGACTCAATTAACCCATTCTCATCAGTGTGTTCATTGGTTTGATCCTCTCTTTGATGAAATCGGAAACTTAAACTACCCCGGAAAACACCTTGATCATTCTCTCGGCTTTCATCACCAGATACCGATGTCTCATAGTCCAATTCCATTTCATCATCATAATCTGAATCTTCTCGTCCCTCCTGTGAGGAACCACCAACATCGGGTCTAAATAATATATCACTCAATGAGCGTAATTTTCCATTAGTATCAGCTTTGGAGTTCCCATTTTGATCTGTTCTGTTCTTCTCAAGCTCAGCTGCTTGCACAAAAGAAATCCATTAAAATAAACAAGAGCAACACATGTTTAAAATTTCAATTCATCAACTTCAACACCGAAGGCATGAAAGTAGAAAGAAGAATAACGGACAGATGGGGGGGGAAAAAAGCAAATGCATGTTCACAAGAAGTAAATTATATGTTCATCTGTTTATCAGTGAACAACCTAAATATGTTCATGGAAACAGCTACCATATAAGGAAGATTAATAAGCACAGTTCATTAGACACAAGAAAAGCATCTTCTTGGCCATTTAGAATACACATAATCTCCAAAATAATCAGAACATATGCTAAAGCCACAAAGCATTACAGCAAAATAAAAAGTTTACGCTGTTATTGTGCATGTACTCACCTGAAGCAACACGTTGCTTGAAATCATCCACCTGCTCACTCAATTGACAATGAGGTGGAAGAAGACTATTTGCCACCTCTGCATACTCAGATGCCTCCTTCAGTCTTCCTAACTACACAAGGCATGGCAGCTATTTATGAGATGGAAGGTTATTGTCATCCTATTTCGTAATCGTAAGCTCATTTAAACGAGGATTTGAATTCCATTAGCAAGTTCCAAAGTCAACAATTTTAAAACCAACTATATTCAATACAGGACTAACAAAACCAAAAGAAGATGACATAATTAAACAAAAAAGGACAGCTTATTGGGATAATTGAGGCCCCTCAAGTAAGAGATTGTTTATGATCATATTTTCCTTAAAAATTTATCAAACCCTTCATGCTAGTGTGAAACTTAATATTCTAAAAGAACATACTCAAGGCAGACTTGACCAATTCCGTATAGATACAAAAGTACCAGACTATTTGACAGTAAATCCATATGTTGTTCTGAGTTCTAACTGATTTACTGATGCTTACCTGCAATAGTGCCTCAGCCATATGTAAGTGTGCTTGATATGATGTGGCATCAATCTTCCGCGCTCTATTGCAATCTCGAATCGCCATGTAAACATCATTTTTCCACTTCCTCTGTAGATCAAAATTCTATGATCCCTACTTTGAATGTGGAACAGAGCTCTCACAAATGATAAAGAAAGCAGACAAACCTTTAGGTACAATGCTGCTCGAGTACACAAAAATTCATGCCTCATGTCATCATCAATATCAGGTTTCATTGATTCAAGAACTTCACTGCATGCTTCAATCCCACGCATTAAGTTCTTGCTTGTCTCCAGAGATCTTGCTGCGACTTGCATAAATTTCTTGCACATATCTACCTGAAACGGGTGCCAAGAAAGGCACAGGGGTTCAATATGTGTCGCAGACCAAGATACGGATATGGTAAAACATGGTGATGTCATTTTTCTCACCCTAGACAAATTTCTTGAAGTTGTATTTACTGAAGGCTTCTTTTCTTTTGCATGTTCTTTTGTTGGTACTTTGTGGAAAGGGGGTACAAATAATTGCTCCCGTACATAGTCTGCTGTGTATCTAACTGAACTCATATTATCTGCACGGATAACATTATAAACATATCAGCATTGTACATGTCATTGAATTGAAACAGTGGCACATGGACTAGAAGTGTCTAATAGACACAACAAAAAAGCACAAAGTGAGTTATTTTATAATACCTGGGTCAACATCGAACAGATAAACATGTTCACCACTGTAACTTAAAAGAACCTCCTTCCCATTTGGGCTGAATGCAACATGTGTAAGGTGCAAATATGTCTTCTTCTGATAACAAATCAGTGGCAGAAATTCAACGAGAAGAACACAACTATAGTTCAAGGCAAACTCATTGAAGTGGAGTACTGTGAACAAGCATAAAAGCACTAGACCTAGTATTTTCTACTCCCTCAGTTCCAAATCATAAGTAGTTCTGGTTTTTCTAAGTACAACACTTTTGCTATGTATCCAAATATACACTGTCTAGATACATAGCAACAGGTATGTACCTAGAAAAGCCAAAACAACTTATAATTTGGAATGGAGTATAAAATAAGACAGTTAAGACTCATTGCCATTATGGCATGAAGTTGAGACCCAGTTGCCAAAATACCATCCAAAGTTATGAGTTATGTCACCAAAATAACATCATTTTGTCTATGGCCAGTGGGTCCAGGCATCCAGCAGATGTTTTGGCAGTGTCACAACTTTGGATTGTATTTTGGCAATCATCAAAGTAGTTCAATGGTATGGAGGCATTTTTACCATAATAAGAACAGAACTATCGAAACTGATCACACCATTCTACAAATGCTCTCTGGCTCAAGGGAGGAATCAGAAAAAATAAGTACCTTTACCATGTTTCCCTCTCACATGATAACTTTTGTAGCACATACATATAGGATTTACAATTATTGACTTCATACAAGCAAAGCTACAATGATTGCCGACTTCATCATAAGCAACTGAAACAACACAGCATAACATCAAATGCAAGAATGAACTCACACTGTCAGCAAGATGCAATGGGCAGAACATTTTAACGCATGTCGGTGGCTTCCTTTTGGTTTGACATGAGCTCAATGGTGGAAGCATTCTCCTATCGTACAGCCTAGCAAATGCATCGCTGCATGAACATCATGTAGCAGAGAAGTGCTAGTCATTAGTCAGGTATAAAACAGAAAGGGCTCGTTATGTAGTGACTGTTGATGACAAGAAGTGGTTACCTCCCACCAACAAGGATTTGATGGGGACAAACAGAGCTAATGTCACAAGACTTCAGTGCCAAAGGATGTTTGGGTAGATCAGCTAAAGACTTCTTTGCTCCACATCGTAGATCAAGCTGCCAAAAATGTGTAGTGCAGAAAATAAAATCAAAACCACGTCCATAACTAGATGTCTAGATCAGCTAATATTAGTAGCAAGCATTTATCTTCATTCTTCAAGCAGACTTATCCATGCAATTCAAATAGAATCCAGGAGAAAAAATGGACTACTGGTATAAATCAATTAATAAGCAGGTGCATGAGAAGCACAGAATACTGAACACAAAGCTACAAGTGATTTTTTTCAACAAATGAAGCATTATGAGTTCACTTTTTCTTAGATTTATAGATTCCAAGGCAGAAAATGATGTCCAGATCCAGATACCTCCAAAAGTTCTGAAAAACTGAAGTAAATTACAAACATAGCATTTCAAATATATATAAAAAAACAAAATACCCCCAAAGTATAATTTGGATTGCCATTATTATATTTCGAAATATCTAAAACAAAGGAAAAGTTATTGACAGAAATTGAACAGCATAAGCTGGACAGACTAAAATGCAATGCTCCACATCAAGAATGCAGTGAAGCAACCACAAGTAGAACACAGCAAGGTAAGAAGTACAGAATGCTCACAAGCACATTACGGCATTCCTGGTTAGCAGATCCTGCACGAGGACAGGAACTACACTCCCGAAAATCATGCTGTCTTAGAGTACCATCCTCGCTTGCACTCCACACTACATTAGGATTGCCAACTTCAACCTACATGTGGCAACAAACAAAAGTATTACAATGCAGAGGCTCAAAAAAGTAGAAAATATAAGCGCATGGGTGAGCAGAACACATCTCAAATGATAACACAGAAAATGCAACACATCAATGTCTACACATGCAGATACGGAGAACAAATTTAGAGCGGAGCAATATGTCAGGATGTCAGCTGTTCTAAAGAAAAACTTGCAAGTTTTCCAAAAAGCAGTTCATCCAGGACTTCTTTCAGAATTGTCAAAATTAAATGAAAATTTTGTCATGCTCTAGAATTTCAAATACGAAACAATGCCCCATCAGCATGCTAACTTACAGCTAGTTTCTTGACCCTTCTCGAGTGACACTGGTAAACCGCTGTTGGTTCCATAGAAATTTCTCTAGGCCTTCTTCCACTTAATCGAGACATATTGAAAACACGAACCTGTAAAGAAATTAGTAATTGAGTTGAAGAAAGACCCAAGATAACAGGGAATACAAAACTATAAAAAAAAGAAAGAGGTAGGAGGTAGGTGTACCTCTGCATCTCCTGCTCCAGAGACTACTACTTCGTCACATGTTTCTGGGACAAACTTTGTGCAAAAGATATTTGCAGAATGGCCAGTGTCAATATCATGCACCAGCTCTCGGTTATTATAATTCCAGATGTTAATCTGCAGAACAAGTAGTCACCAATACTTAACCATTTGTCAAGAATCTTTTCCTAGTTCGAGGTCATGCCATAAAATATTAAAGCAAGTCACATAGGAAAAAACTAAGGGCTACTGAAGCTACATCTCTTTTCATAAGAAGATGGTCACGTTCCTAAAAAAATTCTTTTTATTCCTTTGGTCCACAGCTTAAAATCCAGATACCCAAATGAAAACCAAGATAACTTCTTATGTTTGTAAAAGCATACACACACTACCATGCCACCTTTCAAAGACAAGATCCACAATACAATTAACCACAATGGTCTGTCCTGTAACATATACAAGAAAAGACTACCATGCACTACCTATATCAATAGATACTATCATTTAACCTTATGACTTAGTCCTTCTGTAAGGGAAAACACCAAGGCATATAAATGCAAAAGACAAAAGAAGTTCATAAACCACTCAAAGCCACTTCCAGAGTTCCAGGTACTATAATTCAGATAGAGAAGTGAGAATCCAAATAAATAAAAAAGATCGTGAAAAACAATCATGTTAGCTAACCAATCTAGGCTTAGAAACTTACTCTAGTGTCATCTGATCCTGATACAAGAAGCGAACCACTTGAGTTCCACGCGATAGCATTCACACAACCTGCATGACCCTGTTCAATACCACAAAAGAAAGAAGTACATCATAAAAAGTAAGCAAGAGCAAGTAGCTTCAGCTTTTTACTCAACAGAACACATAAAGTCCAGCACGCCAACATGAGATTCATTCATATATATTAATGCGCATGGTAAGACAATGAATGAAAATGTTAGTTAGATACCTCCATCTCCTTTTCCAAAGCAAGCTTTTGCACTAGAGAAGAATGGAACTGTACTTTTTTCTTAATGTCCTGCAAACGAGAATATATTAGTTGCACTTGCATTATGCTTTGGCTTAAACCATAACTAAGGCATGCAAAATTACAGAATGCAAGAGCAAAGCAGTATAAAAGATACAATTAAGTGTCCTGATAATTCAAGATATGCTCCCTCTGTTCCAAATTATAAGTCGGTCTAGCTTTTCTAGATACATAGTAAAAGGTATGTATCTAGACATAGTGTATATCTAGATACATAGCAAAAGTTATGTATCTAGAAAAACCAAAACGAATTATAATTTGGAATGGAGGGAGTAATATATAACCAAGTAATGCTGCCAGGAAAGCAGTTGCCGACCGATATAAAATTAAATTTCAATAAAAGAAAACCCTTAGTCGTGAATGTTTCAGTTGATGGTGATGCTGGACCAGACCTCTTTGCCTGATAACTAATAAGTAAAGAAGAATGTGAATAGTTGGGGGGATTGTAAATAGACAAACTGGGCTTCCTTTTCATTGCTCTCTTTCTAACACAGATGACATGCTTCAGGTGGTGGATCAATTTGTTCATAGGCTTATATGATGTTTGTTGCCTTCTTTTATAAATTCTAAATATAGTTTCCTAAAGAAATAAATAATTATTGATGCCCATGTATTTATGACTGGTCCATAAGTCACCATACATATGTAAGTTGAGAGGAAAAGAACTACTGCGCAGAGCATGCCACATATTAGGTTGTAAGGACCAGTATGCACACACTGCACACAGAACATATGGTATTTTTTTGTAAGAAAAACATCACTCAATTAATCCATTGCTCCATGTATATATAATTATGTACAAAAGGCCATATCATTTCACAATTACCTAAAGATCTCACAGCCGCCGAGAATTGATCAATCTATGTTCTTTTGTATTATTTTCAGGTTTGCACCGCATAAAGAGCAACAATTCTAAAGTCAACTTGATGCTGCTGCATTTCAGAAATGGCCCGAATATGAATTCCTAAAGACAGATAAGGTATATAGCAAACCGCTATTCTAATCCAACTACTGGTATCCGTATCAGGCTGCCACATCGAAAGCACTGAAACAGCAGCTGGTTCCTCCATGTCCACAAACCCTTGTGAGTTTCAACCTAATCAAAAGCACCGATCCGGAAATGGAACCCAACACCCACTAACTCATCCAAAACCGCCCCGCCAATCACTCATGCCCCATCGATTCGCCGACACGAACCCTGACGAATCGGCCAATTCGATCCCAAAGCAAAGCACAAATGCCGGCTAAAGCGCTAGGAGAAATCTCAAGGGTTTGCTGCTCTGAGGGGCCTTACGGGGGAGCCGTGGAGGCTGCGAGCGTCCAGGAGATCGGTGACGCTGCCGTCCGAGAAGGGCCACCTCAGCTTCTCCGCCTCGTCCATCTCCAGCTAACCCTCGCCGCCTCTCCCTCTCCCGCGTCGCCAGCAGCCAGTTTCCGCGCGATCGCCGCGGGCCGAGTGGGGGGATGCTTCTGGACACTCTGCGCCCTTCGGGGCTCGAGGGTAGGGGAGGAAGGGTTGATGAGGTCTGGGTTCCAGGAACAGGAAGGCTGGGAAGGGTTCCAGAGACAGAGAGAGGGCGCCCCCGGGTCTGAAGTGGGGGAGTGGGGCCAGCCGGCCAGACACGCGTGCAGCCACCGCTGAACGAGGCGTGGCCTGCCAGGTGGGGCCTACCACCGCCTTTCCCTTTTTCCCCTTTTTATATGCCCTTGGATTAAGATGGTTTTAGGTCTTTGGATCTCTTGGATTAGTATTGGCTAATAAAGTTTAATTTTAAATGATTAGACACTAATTAATGAGCTAAAGTTTAGTCAAAATCTTAACTAATTGTTAGTAATTTACTACTCCATCCGTCCTAATATATAAGACGTAACTACTTTTTAGTCATGTCTCATAATACAAAACGTGCTCTTTCATAGATATTAATGCAGTAGTACTAGTGCTGAGAGAGAGAATTAAATGTGTTTTTGGTCTTTGAGGGAGTAGTCTATAAAACCTAACTATAAGAGACTAACAACTAGTCTATTTCTATAGAACCTAATAATTAGTTCAGGATCCAACTATCAGGGAGTTAACAAGTTCTAGTATGTAGAACCCAACTATTAATTTAGAATCTAAATATGTATGGACTAGCTATTAGTTGACTAATTTTTAATCATGATTATAATTAGTCCTAGTCCATCTCAAGAGGACCTTAGAAGCGAACTTAGAATCATGGGTGTCCAATAAAAGACTAATCATGTGAGGCAATAGGCTGCAAAAATTTGCTGCTCGTAGATTTGAGTGAGGAAGTTCTTAAAAAAAAGAAAAGGCATTTCTAAACTAAGTTCTAGACTATTTAGAATGCATGAATTTCGTGAGAATCATGCAGAAATTGGACAAATTGGGGGATCTCAAATATGCCCTTATCGTGTGCTCGCTTTTGCAGCAGCCTAGGCCTT
>Ga0182004_10003606_pt1 | contig 12337 bp, 11 predicted proteins | sample Sormic07211540_1_FD_120479 | JGI IMG/M metagenome (GOLD analysis project Ga0182004, IMG submission 120479) | Endophyte microbial communities from Sorghum bicolor roots, Mead, Nebraska, USA - 072115-40_1 MetaG | ecosystem: Host-associated > Plants > Roots > Unclassified | place: USA: Nebraska... | reverse complement strand
TGACGTGACGTGGCGTGGCGTGCCCGGCCGCGCTACTGCTCGTGTCGTGATGGTGTGGCATGGACAGGCGGGTTTGCAGTGGCACACTGTTTCGTGGCCCGCCTGAGCGTCAGCGGCCGGGGAGGCCCAGCTGTCTGTCCGGACCTGGAGTGTGGTCACTGCTCAAGTGGGATTCATTCATGGACCCCCAACCCAAACAACAGTGTTGTTGTGCGAGTGCCGGCCACGACGTTCCACACGTGACGTGAAGATGAGCCGTGTCGAAAACTCGAAACCATGTGATGATGGCGTTGCCCGCCGACGCCACGAGACTCCACTCGTATCCGTTGCCAATTCTCCCTAGAGATGTCAACCGGTCCCGATTCCAGATTCGAATTCACCCGTTAAGAATGGGGATGGTATAGATTTTCCCCCCACGAAAAATCCGGGGCCAGCCATAGCTTATGACCAAACGAATCGGGCCTCGGCGGCATTCATTTCATGCTCGCCTCGCCGTGGGGACTGTCGCAGGCGGCGGCAGCACTCGAGCAGCTCTGGTGGAAAGCCTGAAACTCCATGTGCCATCGCGAACCTGCCCGTTCAAAGGTCCATTGGCATCTCACAGGACTCCTGATGAACAAATTGGCATGGCAAAAACAAGAACCAAACAAAGCAGTCCTCTCTTCAACCAATCCTTCACAGGAAGGAAGCAGTAAAAGGGAATATAGAGTGAGATTACCATGGGATCCCTATCAGAAGTGGTCATGTTTCTCATAGCTGTTACAGTAGTTCAGAATTCAGATACGACGATACATGGACAGGACCAACCTACGTAGAGAGGCAAGCCATCTAATGCGGCTTTAACTTTTACGTACCAGGGATAGCAGCAGCAATGAATTGTAGGCAGCATAGTGGACTACTGTAGGCAGGGTGTGTCGTCAAGATGCTGCCAGCGCAGCAGGTGACATCCATCAAAGAGTACTGCCGCCACTTGCATTGCTTGTCTTTCCATGCGTTTTTAACACAAGCATTGTCCAACAAGATCTCGGGGGTTTTACAAATGAACTGGGGACTCCGACTCGTTCGCTTGAGGGGACACCGAGACTTATCAGCCAACAGACTTGGCCAGTTTCAACATGTCCTTGCCTTGTGAAACAAGATACATAGTATAACAAATTCAAGAATCGAAATGTAATGATAGATTGAGAGATGGGTGCTTCATAAACCAAGTCAAACCATTGCAGAAGAGACATCAAATTTCACAGTGTTCATTCAACATAGCATCCCCAATGTGAAGCTCAATTTCTTTGCGACAGCCTCACCAGATATTTGTTCCATATCCTTCATGATAACCCAACATCACTTTTCAACTAAAGACTATGCCAAAGCTGATCCCCGCTCAAGAGACATACACAATGGAAGGGATCATTTCCAGTTTGTAAGAACTACTAGAGTAAATCAGGAAACAAAAATGTGGACAACAAACCCACATTGAAGGTGAGGGGGCGAGAATGTGAGGCTGGAAAACTAAAAATGACATACAGATCTATTAAATTATTTCTCTTTGCATTGATATATCTTCTATAGGAAGTCCCATTCCAACTAGTGCCACTAAAGAAACATCAGGGCGGAAATGTAAAAGGGTGAGGAACATCACAAGCCTCTTTGGCTTTTAGTTCCTGGCTTCCGCAAGGGTACATTCTCATGTGATTGTCGAGAATCCCTCCCCTACAGCTCCTCCTGGTGAACATGAATGGAAGAATATGATATGAGATAGAGATGGTGAAATGGGCAACATCAGCACATCAAGACTAGAATTACAGAAAAGGTATAAGAAAACACAGATGACAAGAATATCATGCAGGGTCAAGGCATGGCCACATATACTAGCACAATATTTAGCAGCTCATGCATTCAGTGAGTTCCAAAATCAAGCATGCCACTTAAGAATATAGGAGATATACATATACCTTCCTATTATCTACAAAGACGTTTGACACACAAAAAATTTAAAAAAAATAAAATCAAAGGGAGTACTGCATGAGTATTAGTATTATTCTGCCCATACCTAAAGTATTATCGTCTAACTCTAGGCTTGCACCGGAATTCTGCTAGGAGTGCTATATGATCTGACGACCATTCAGGAGAAGGAAGAGCCGTGTCTTTCCTCAAGCTATCCTCATCCAACAGTTCCAATAATGACTCCACAGTCAATGAATCCGCTGAAATAATAGAGCACATTGTAAAAGACAACGTTAACAATATGTACTTATTCCAGGTCAACAGAGATAATAAAAGAAAAGGAGAGAGAAAGAGAGAGCAAGCGATTGAACCAGTTCAAGAATTTAAGCACTAACCTGTGTAAAATATGTAATCTATGGTACCAGTAAAATCCCTTGTGCAATTTGTGAACAATGGCTCATTTGTTGCGGGGTCCATCCTCCTTCGCTGGTGATCCAAATCATAGCCAACACCAGCCATACTCACGAATGACGAGTATGCACTGACCTATATGAAGGAGCAAATCCTTTATTCAGAGCCACCACAAGAATAAAAAAGGAAAGCCATAGGTAAGATCCATGATAGATGAAACATACCAGAGGAAGCTGGTGTGTCAGCTTGCTTAGTGGGCGCAAAATTCCAAGAGGATCTATTGCCAAATCTGGATGCAAATGATCAACTTTGCCCCTTGCAAGAAGCCAATGTGACGTACTACATGAACCACATGATTGTTTACCATTCAGTAGAATTATTCAAACTGAAAGACAATAACTCTAAGTCTCTAACAGAAACAAAAAAGAAGGGCTGCTAATATCTAACAAACCTTCCAGGAGTTGAATTAAAATCTCCACAAACCAACATTGGAATGTCTGCACTGACAGCTATTTTCTCCAACCCTTTTAGGAGGGTATGAATCTGCAAGAGTTTAAAGCCATGAGATTCATCAGTTAAAAAATTATAAAATGTTATGAAATTATATAGGGGGGGAGGGGGGTGATTTGAACCTGCCATAGCTTCACATCTTTAAGGTCATGGTGGATATTTATATGTGTATTAGCCTGCAAAAAATCAAGAACAAATGAGATCCACAAGGCATAAAATATCAAAATATATTATTACTATCTCCAGTCTAAAATGGATACCTCCTACAGCAGGCATAGACAAACTTTAGAAACTTTGACCACTATTATCCATAAAAGTATTTAGCTATCGTGTAAAAATGGATACGAATAGACCACCATCAAAGTTACTACTTCTTTATCGTAATAAAAATATTGAATTTCAATAGCACATACTTAGACCAAAAATCGTATTTATGTCAAAAACAAGTAGATAGAAACTTTATGTCAGATACAAGTAGTAGATAGAAACAAAGGTGGTACAAGAGACCTACACAATAAAATAGGATCAATTGATATGTATAAAACCCAACGAATAAGAATTAGAGGAATAGTGGACATGATCTAGTCAAAAGTGCTCTGCTCTCCACCCAAACTGAACACTAGGTCTATAACTGAAAGTCTTGCATTTCCCTTTTTCTCACTGTTTAGTGAGGACCTTGGTTTTCTTGTCACTTTTGCCAAGTAAAAACACGGTTGACCACCTTCCAGACTAAAAAGCTTAGACGACCAGATGACCAGTTTACCTGTCTTCCTATATCTTATTTATTCCCCTAATTGTTACCATTATTCTAATGTCTAGCAGAGCAGTTCAGTCTGGCTTGATCAGTGTATGGTTCTAGCTACACCATGACATTTATCTTCATTCTAAAACAGCAAAGCTAGGGGGGCGGGCCCCCTCCAGTCCCTCCCTAGCTTCACAACTGGACACGAGAGAGCATGGTTCTCCTTTGATGAGAAAAAGAAAGCATTCTCGCTGGTAAAGATACAATCAACTACTCACAACACAAAAATAACAACAAAACCTAAAGAACTCAAAACTAAAAGATTATCAAAATAACAAGTTGTATCTAGTAATAATCAGCATTTCCATGGGTTATTATGAACATAGATAACAAGCAAATAAATCGCTGACATAACAAGAGAACCAAAACTACGTTAAATAAAAAGAGTGTTGACTAATTCGGTGTTCTATTTTATTTTTCTAACCATGAGATGACATATTGGTGTTCTAGTGCTCATTAACAGGACCTGAAAAGGTTGCGTGACATGATATCTTCTTCTAGCCACATGGTTTTCAGCATAGCTATTCTCACCAGACTCATGGAAATGATTTTGATTATCTCAAAAAGCAGTAAATAGATTATATTATTGATGCTAACAGCTAACATGAGATAGTAAGGAAGCACTTACCACACAAAGAAGTTGTCTTTTACTAGGATTTTCAGTCCCATGGTTACCAAATTTAGCTTCTAAAACCGCAATTAGCGCAATATTATCCTGCATGGCAGATAAAGATTAGCAAAATCGTAGTATTATATGTAAGGTAATAACCGACCATGTAGCACGTATGGTATGTTTGTAGTTTCCAAATTGCTTGTACCTTAACCAAACGAGTTAGAGCCAACTTTTTTTGAGCAGCAGGAATAATTGCATCAGTTAAAGACTGTGCGGCCTTATTAAACTCGACCTGCATAGAACAAAGTCCAGAAAGTATTAGATGCTGATAGTCTCAAGTCAACTCAAACACTACAGGAATAATAAAGGCACCCACCTCGTATTTTTTGACATGAGAAAATCTGTCCCGTCGGAAGAAAGTAGCGCAACCATCAATTGCTTGAGGACTTCCAGTGTACACCTGTTACAGCAATATTTCGAAATTAAGCACTACACCATACCAAGGTTTTACAATAAGCAGTATATAACCAGGCACACCTCTGTTGTCCTTTTCTTATAAAGAGCTTGATACCCATGTTTATCAAGCTCCGGTGAAAAAAATTCTTCAAAGTGATTACTTTGTACCTGCAAATAGTAACATATAGATCACCTTTAGAAACATAGAAATGGCATGTTTTTTCTTTTATGCTAATTCTTAACACCCCCCCCCCCTACACACACACACACACACACACACCACCCACAAAAAAATCCGCTCTTGTTTTCCCTTTTATGCTTACTCAAAAAAAAACTCTTTCCGCTCTTGGTTTTTCTTTTATGCTACCCAAAAAAAATCTTTCCTCACTGAAACATGGATCATATGACAAAGGGAATAATTTCATGTGCCACTTATGTTATAAACTTGTATGCTTCATGAGTTTAAAGGAGGATGCAGCACAATCAAGTAATAAAAATCAAAGTTCCCAAAAAAAAAGTAACAAAAATCAAACAATTTAAAGACAATCCAGAGGGCAGACAGAAATGTTGTGATAGAACTTCTCATTCAACAAAAAGATGCTGGCAAACTATCCTACCACGGGGTCAATGAACAAAGCACGCTGACATTATTGCTATAACTACAATATAGTTACTCAGAATTAATAGAAGGAAGAGTAAAGGATGGTATTATGAAGCATTGGAGCAATGTCAAGATATCACAGATTGACAGGAAGAAAACAACATCAACAGTAGTTTCTTAATCATCATGCTGAACATAATAAGTGCAATTTATTAACAATTAAAGAAGTAGATCAGAGCCTTAAACTTCAAACATGAAAAACAATAGCACTCATACCTCCTGAAGGCAGATAATATCAGCATGGTAACCAATAATTTCACGCAGCAAATTCTGCCTTCTATAAGCCCATGTAAGTGCCCAAGTTGGACAATAGCTGTATGTATCACTTGTTGCATATGTATCAGCAAGAATATTGTAGGACAGCACAGTAAATGTCCCAAAAGAAGAAGTCCGGCTATCTAAATCAAAGTGGCCCATTGCATCAGCTGCATTCACAGGGATCAAGCGACGCGGAGTCGGGGTCGGTGCTGGGATCACACGGGATGTCATGACCGAAGTAGGAGCTCTCACAGTCCCCTGTGTTTCCACATCCACGACTATACATTCAAATCTTAGTACATGCCCGATATCATCAGCAGTTGCTGTATATGTTCGTGAGCATCCCACTTCAAACCAAGTTTCACCGGAACTCTTTTCAGTGCCTGTTGGATACACAGGTGTAGGTCCATTATTAACACCTGAGCTCTGCGAAAGATTTGATGTTGAACCAGACAACGCAGCACTAATAATTCCTGAGCTCGAACTGCCACTACCAAATCTGCCAAATAACTCATCATCTTCAGTTCCGTTTTCATTTAAAGCACTTATAGCACGCTCATGCAAAACCCTGTGGTGTTGCCAAGCATCAGAGAAGCACTTAGCAGAACAATGGTAGCTCTTAGCAACAGGTATTTTTGACTTCAGACACCCTATGCACTGAAGCGTTGCTTGTTCCGTTGGGTGTACACTGCAGATAGCAGCTCTGCGATCACTTTGTATGCGGTACCTTCAAGAAAGGAAAATCAATATTCAGGATTTCATGGGTATTCTTGAATAAAAAGTTCAAAACTGTGTTATAGTAGATTAGGGGGGGCAGGGGAGAAAAGAAAGAATTAGCATCACAAATGAAAGATTATTTTAAGTTGCTTGTAGTATGAAGACTCAGCACTGCAAAAGTGACATTCACATCCTATACCAGTTGTTTCGTAACATGTTCAGCAGGTACATCCATTTCTAGACAATATTCAAGGCATCAAGCATCCCTATAAATAAGGAAAGCATAGGAACTAGTGTGTTGTTTTGTTTGGTTCCAGCACTAGCAACGTCAGCGTGAAGTGGCTTCCTAGCGGCAACGTAAATGGAATCAGCTACTACGCTCTCTGTTTGGTCAGCGCTGGTAACGGAAAACAGTTGCTGGACAGGAGCGCCAGCTACCACCAATAATCGGGCATGATCAGTTTGCTGAAGGCCCGGATCTACTCCCATGGCATGCGTTACCATTCCACTCCAGGAAAACAAAAACTAACATGACCTAATCGCACTGTGATGGATTCACGTCGAAAAAGGAACCAACCAAACTGCACCTAGAAAGTGAGCCTTAAGAATCCACCTATTCATATATCTACCAGTCAGTATGCACTACTCCAAATGACTATCCTGTTCGTGTAGATTATGCTGGATCAGAAAATTTACTATGCCAATCAAAAACTATGCAAAAATTTCCAACTCATAATTTGGCAGATATCATATTTGTCTAGCAAGAGCCCAACTGAGTATTCAAACTAGTGATGTATCTTAGCCTGTAGCATCCTATGAGCAGACTGTATTACAGTAATATTCAGTATCACACAAGCAAAACAAAACGAACACTTCAACAGACGAGATAAAAGAGGTTCGAGGTGGGCAGCTCACCACTTGTAGCGCATGAAGTACCCATCCACGGGCGCCGCCTCAGACACGTCGTCAGTGAAGACGCCGCCGTCGGGGCGCCGCAGGAGCACGTACGGCGTGATCTCACAGCCGACGATCGGGATCTCCGACGGGAGGTGCACCCGCAGCACGGTCAGCATCCTTCCCCCAGGGGCGGGCTTCACCTGGGTCATGAGGGTTCAGGTGAACCCCCAAAATTATCGAAACCCCAACACCGCCCTCGCCTGAATTAGCACCGGGAACAGCTCATATGTTCACAGGTACCGATCTTGCGCGCTGGCGAAGACGAACCCTATCAAACCAAGGCCGGATGGATTGGATTGCGTTAGCAGGGTAATACCACGCAGCACAAAAATCGACGGCTACCTGGATCGAAATGGAGAAAACATCGATTTGTGTTTGATTCAGAACACTACCAAATCCTGCCTTAGAACGAAGGAACTCATCCGAGCAAGGGTTACTAACCAACGCGAGAAGGAACCAGCCGTCGTCTAGATGGTGGTGGATCCGGCCTCGCTAGATCGATAGAGAAGCAGCAGGCGGAGAAGACCGCGGATGAGAAGGGGGGCGGTGGCGGCGGAGCTGTGCTCGGCGTCGAGGCTTTGGGGGCTTAAAGCCCTGCTGCGTCCATTTGAGGAAGGAGAGTGGGAAGTCTGACTCCAGCTTCGCAGTTCACATTCACACCATGCGTACTTCACACGATAATTTGTACGCTTGATGTGGGTGTTTCTTTTTATTATACACGATAAATATACGGTACAACACTTAAATGTTAAAATCACTTGTATAAGGAGCTCATAAATACATAAAATGATTTAGATGTATGGTTAATGATTTGTGCTTTAAGCATTTTTGTTTGGAGGTAGATAATACGGCACGGGTCGCCATCTTTGCGACGTTCCCTTTTATCTTCTTCCTCCTCGCCAACGCCATCTTTGCCCCCACCCTCGCGGCCTCACCCCTTGACCTCGCCCTCATCATAATTCTACGACGACAGACCAACCAGCTTTGTCGCCAGCCGCACCAAACCATCGTCTCTTACCATCTCGGCAGGCTCCGTGTCGCGGCCATTGACCCTCAAAACTTCCTTCTAAGCCCGCTGGTGAAGATACCCTAACACCAAAAATCCTATCGCTGGCAACCAAACCCTAGCCATCTTCTTCCTCACCGACGAGGACAAAGGTATCGTCGGGCGTAAGCATGTGGGCTAGCCTGCTCGACGCATCCACAACGTGTCACGTAAATATGTTTCCATTTTTGTTTCCTTTGTAACCAAGGAACGCATTCTTCCCCTTTATAACCGCTAATTATTTATTTAATCATAAGTTTATAAGTGTAATATTAATTTTTATATACAATAAAGATTTAAGAAAAAAACTTGGCATTTGTAACAAAATGGTATACATAGACCTCAAAAAGGAAAATAATCCATTATACTCTAAGTGGCCTAGAATCTCATACTCAATATATAGCTTAAAAATCATCTATCTACCTACATTCCGACTACAAACAAAAGTTTGACATGGTATACCTCGAAGTGTGATGGTCAAAATCTACAAAATTTCAACATCCTTCTGCAAAAGAAGGTGAAAAATAGTGCAATCCAAACATCTCACATATATCTTAAATCCAACTATTGTCTATCACCGACTGATATCTAGTTAGACAAAATAGCAATGTCACTTTCTCACCTGATAAACTTAAGACTATGGTTAAGGTTTTAGAGAACTTGGTGTAGCCCTATGTGTGTGAGAAAAAATGCAGGTGTTAAATTTGATCGAGATTTTTGCACAGACAAGCTATATGTGTGAGAAAAGATCATTTATTTGCAATCGTCAATACATATCACCAAGACAAATTTTTCTGACAAATATGATGTTGCGATAGAACCGTAACAAATATCACCACAGAAGTTTTTTTTACTTTTTTTATACGGGCATACGTATTATGTAATAAGGCCTTGTTTAGTTCCAAAATTTTTTGCAAAATAGGAATAGTAGCACTTTCGTTTGTATTTGACAAATATTGTCGAATCATGAATTAACTAGGCTTAAAAGGTTCGTCTCGTCAATTCCGACCAAACTGTGCAATTAGTTTTTATTTTCGTCTATATTTAATACTCCATGCATGCGTCTAAAGATTTGATGTGACGAGGAATCTGAAAAATTTTGTAAATTTTTTTAGAACTAAACAAGGCCTAAGCTTAAAAGATTGTTCAGATTTCCATTAATTTATAAAGATATGCAAGATCTTGGCGAGTATTTTATTTATTTATGTAAGAGACTAACGAGCATATATGTGAATACTCTGGAATGAGGTTTGGACTTTGTATGTGCCTATATATATAATAGCCGGTGGTGCTCGGCGCCTAGCCAGCGATGCCTTGCGAGCTAAACTTCAAAGCATGCACCCATTTGGAATTTGGAACCACTACAAATGTTTGGACTCTAGTGTGTCTAGGGAATAAGCTTGGTTCTGGCAACATATATTTACATAAACCATACTCCACATTCACTTATACGGCGTATCCGTGTTATATATATTAACGACTTTTGTTTTATTTTTGTTTATAACAGTAATTACACATTTATATTTTGATAAAACACAATATAAACTATGATCCACAAGTAAATAACTAGCCATCCTCACATTTGGCACGAGCTGCCACCCTGCTTTAATCACTTCTCATGGCACAAAGGTTATGACGATATTAGGGACAAATGCAATGTATATGGACCGATTAGTCTTTATGTGTTGGCCCCGTGAATCCGTGATGAAAGGCCATAGCTATTGCCTATATTTCTAAAATGCCGAAAGCATGTATGGACTACAAACATAGGATCTATCTATATCTATATCTATATCTATATCTATATCTATATCTATATCTATATCTATATCTATATCTATATCTATATCTATATCTATATCTATATCTATATCTATATCTATATCTGTATCAGACTATCAGTATCTGTATTTGTATCTGTATCTGTATCTAATAATAAAGAAGTAATTTTTTGCCTTTTTTTTTGTTCATCCACCTCCCCTAGCTAACTCTATGAATGTGATTTTTTTTGTTTATCCACCTCCCCTAACTAACTCTATGAATGTGAAAATTCTATATTTGTCTATGACCTTACATTTTATATACACCCTATGAAAGGTAACCTAGATATAGCTACTAATCCTACAAATAGATTTGTCCAATCCTTTGAGTAACCTAAATAATCTTTTTGTTTAGTCCGACTTTGATTCGGCCCTGCGAGGGTGTGCATGTCCGTTTGTGGTTTTTCATCCTCGATGCTCTCCATCCTGTTTTTGTTTTTGATCGTATCATTTTATGGTTTTTTAGGCCTGTTCAGTTTCTTTTGTCGTTCTAGGTTTCAACTTTGTTCTCATGTATATCAAATATCAAAATAGATACTCATGTTTCACCACCAAGTTATATGGACCTAGACATTAACAATTGTCCTTTTTCTTACGACTTTCATCACCAAGTTGCTCATTCAGTTTTAATTAGAAACAAAACTTATTTTATTATAATATCATTTAGTCGAGGTATAACTAATTAAACTGTGAATTAAAATCTTGAACAGTTCATTGTTCACTTCAGTCTAAATAAAATGTGTCTCCAAACTATATTTATGTTTCAGTGTAATCCAGATGAGGGCTGCCATGTGCAAAAATTGACGAGGTCTATAATGTGCAAAATCAAGAGAGATCTCTCATATCAGTTCTTGACATGTCGACAACTAACTATCTACTAACCGACTTTAGTTAAAGATTAAAGCTACAAATTTTCAGGAGTCCATAAAGGAAGTCACGTAACTCAATATTTAACATATATTCACGAGTAATTTTTTCGTGTGTTTGCAATGAGGGAAAGGTATCAAGACTGTATTTAAATTTGATATAGGCTTAATAGGACATTGTTATATTATTATCAACACTAATCTATATTATGCATATAATAGTCATCATAAAATAAATATAGCTTTGAAATACTATAGGCAGGGTAAAGCAACAAAAAGATACCCGGTTGTCATTTTTCATAAATATGTGATAGCTTTTTACTCCTGTTGTAACGTACGAACATGTTTGATAATTATTGTAGTAAATAAAACAGCCATTGCACCTTTCTCGGTTTCCATATCTCTTAAACCGAGCTGATGTTCAGAACCACCAACAAACTCAGACTCAAGATCCAAGTTAGTCTTCTCGGGTACTTCAGTTCCTACGTGCATGGTTGTCTTAGTACGGCGTGGTGATATGATCGCAACGCAAGATGTAGGAAGGAGTAGGACATAGATAGCCATGTATAGTCCCGGCGCCGATTGTTGCCACGGTGGTAGTGAGTTCGTGACTGTCGTCACATGGAGCACTTTCGACTTGACATCACCTTGAAAATCATTTCAAATCAGGGCAAGGAGAGATAATTTAAATGGTTTTGCTGCTATAATAATTTAGGAAGGTAAAAAGCCTTAAAGGGTCCTTTGTTTTTTTTTTTACTCAGCCTCATACATGTAGCCCAATGGGCTTGGTAGTCTTTTCCCAGCCCCAAGGCCGAAGGTGAGCCCAGCCCACCCAATTTTTGAGCTGTCGCTCCTCGTGACCTCGCGTGGGGGTCCTCGCTGTGCCGATCCCTCCTGCCGTGCCACTAAATGAGACAGCCGACCGCGACCAACCTCGCCGACGGCCGTCGCGGCGCGCCCGGCACCCCGCGCACTCCTGCCGCTGGCGCTCGCAGGCATGGCGTGGCGTGGTGGTCCACGCAATGCATGCTCGCGGAATGAAATGAAATGAAGGCCTTGTTTAGTTCCAAAAATTTTTCAGCTGAAAAGTTTTTATACTGTTCAACCAAAATTTCGGTTACTGTTCATCCACAAAACTGACAATGAATAGTACACTACATTAATGTTGCAGTAACATGCAGTACCAACAGCTGTGCATCTGAAAATGCACAACATGCAGCATCTTATTACAAATTTATGAACTTACAAATGTCCAATTAAAATTACATGTCAAAACTGTC
>Ga0182004_10003605_pt1 | contig 12338 bp, 7 predicted proteins | sample Sormic07211540_1_FD_120479 | JGI IMG/M metagenome (GOLD analysis project Ga0182004, IMG submission 120479) | Endophyte microbial communities from Sorghum bicolor roots, Mead, Nebraska, USA - 072115-40_1 MetaG | ecosystem: Host-associated > Plants > Roots > Unclassified | place: USA: Nebraska... | reverse complement strand
TTAGCATATGTGGGTTACTGTAGCACTTAAGGCTAATCATGGAGTAACTAGGCTTAAAAGATTCGTCTCGCGATTCTCAACTAAACTGTGTAATTAGTTTATTTTTTATCTATATTTAATGTTTTATACATGTGTCAAAGATTCGATGGGATGGATAAAAAAAATTTGGCTGGCAAACTAAACAGGGCCTAAAGCAAAAGCGCCTGCCGGCCTAGTGGCTAGTGCGGCAACATCGCCATCGGCGCACGAGGATTCAAGATTTCAGTGTCCAAACAGCCTCGTGGGGGCCACACTTTATTTGATGCACCCGTGTACTCCCCGGCAGCCACCGTGCGGCCGGGCAATCCAGTGATCCCACAAATCATTGAATCCCAATCCAACGAATTGAATTGAATACCCTTTACCCGCGCTGTCTACTTGTAACCATCTGAGAGGCGACCACGTTTTGACTGGATAATATCAGCTGAGTTGCACGAAGCCACGAACCGATGCCAAACTCTTCGGCGCAACGGCAAAGCATCCGGCCCAACTGCTATAAAAACACTTGTGCCGTTAGCACGGCCCAAATATACCACGGCTATAATTAGCACGGAACAAGATTCCTCAGTGCGACTTGCTTTCGCAGTCGTGCGGTCTCAGTACTCAGTAAATGAGCTTTCGGCTGGTAAGCAAAAAAAAGGCAAAAGGCCGGCGAATAAGTTGCCAAAATTCGAATCGAAATTTATCTATCTCTTTTTATCCCAGGCCTTGTTTAGTTCACTCTGAAAACCAAAAAGTTTTCAAGATTCCCCGTCACATCGAATCTTGTGACACATGCATGAAATATTAAGTATAGACGAAAATAAAAACTAACTACACAGTTTAGCTGTAAATCACGAGACGAATCTTTTGATCCTAGTTAGTCAATGATTGGATAATATTTGTCACAAATAAACGAAAATGCTACGGTACTAAAAACTTTTCACTTTTCGGAACTAAACAAGCCCCATTTCCTAAAGGAAAAACAGAATCATATTTTTTTTATATCTGTTCAGAGATAAAAACAAGACCTGCACGCACGAGATGCCTTTCCTTCCGAATTTAAATGCGAAGCAACAGACGTCAGACAGCACAACGCAGCACTGCAGCAGCAGCGTCCCTACTCCCCTCCCACCTCCCTCCTTCCCACGAAGCCACGACCCCCCACGCCTCATCTGCTCTCCTACGCGAATCGCCCGCACCGGAAGCGAAGCAAGGCAAGGCAACCCGCAAGGGGGGGAACGGCAAGCAGCCAAGGGGCAACGGCATGGACTCCAAGCCGGCGGCGGCGGCGGCGGCGCGCAGGAAGAAGGATGCCTCGAAGAAGCGGCAGGGAGGAGGAGGAGGAGGAGGAGGAGGGAGCCCGCGCGGGACCGGCGTGTCCCCGGCGGCTCCTCCCGCGGAGGCCGCCACGGGGAGCGGCGCGGCGATGGCGGAGTGCGCGGCGGCGTGCTGCGTGCTGTGCGCGTGCCTCCCCGTGGCCGTGCTCTGCTGCGTGGCGCGCGCCCCGCTCCGCGTCGCGCGGCGGTGCTGCGGCAGGTGGCGGCGGCGGGGGCCCCGGCGGCGGCTCGCGCCGGGGGGATCCTCGTCGTTCTCGGACGCCGAGGTCGGGGAGTTCCTGCAGGGCGGCGGTGGTGCCCGCAGGCGGGCAATGGGGCAGGAGGGGAGCCAGCCCTCGCCGCGTGGGGGAAGGACAACCTCGCCGCCGGCGCCGCCTAGGGATCGGAGGAGGTAGCGCCAAGTCAGTCAGTTACTGGCATTTTTTTTTTCTTTCATCCTCTTCTGCTTTTTATTTTTTTCCCCCCCTCTGCGATTTTGTTGTAACCATATCCAGAGAGGTCCAGAGCATCTGCCAAGTAGGATGTGCCGCTGTTTCGATCTGCTCGGCATCTCTCCTCGCTCTATTTGCTCGTTCTCGGCTATGATTTTGGCAAAACCAAATGGTTTTATCACGCCGATCCTACCAGGTGTCCCAGCTGCATTGTTCTATTTCTTTTGATGTTATTACTATACATACACTGCTCAATCGCACGAAGAGCTGCATTATCGCTTTTACCTTCAATCATTCTGCCAAACAAAAAAAAAATCAAGATTATTGTCCTCCTTTAAATAGGCTACAAAATACTGATACGGCTTTAGAAGTGGACTGAAGTCTGGTGGAGTAGTATCAATCCGTTGCGGGTCAGTGTAACGTACTCATCGTGCATTCAATTTTTCGCCATATATATAAAAGAAAAACATGCGTGCATTCAACGGAGTTTTGAATCCATTATTATTATTATTAAAACGAAAGACCACTGACGATATTAAATGAAGTGGGGGCGAGTCCGAGTCAGGACGAGGACTGCCTTGTTTAGTTCCCAAACAAATTTTTTCAGATTCTCCGTAACATCGAATCTTTAGACACATACATTGAGTATTAAATATAAATGAAAATAAAAACTAATTGCACACTTTTATCGAAATTGACGAGACGAATCTTTTGAGCCTAGTTAGTCTATGATTGGATAATTTTTGTAAAATACAAACGAAAGTGCTACAGTGTCGATTTTACAAAATTTTTTAGAACTAAACAAGATTTAGGCCTTGTTTAGTTCCAAAAAATTTTGCAAAATATGAATAGTACAACTTTCGTTTATATTTGATAAATATTATCCAAATATGTACTAACTAGACTCAAAAGATTTGTCTCGTCAATTCCGATCAAACTGTGTAATTAGTTTTTATTTTTGTCTATATTTAATACTTTATGCATGCGTTTAAAGATTTGATGTGACGAGGAATCTGAAAAATTTTAAAAAAATTTCTAGAAACTAAACAAGGCCTTAATTAAAAATTAATTTCCTAGCGCTGCCCCCACCTGAATGATCATGAGAATTGGGAAAAGGGACAAGAAGAGCAGCAGAGCAGACTGCCGAAAGATGCCCGCAGGCTCCATTGTTTGACCTGCCGTGTGTGCAGCTGCAGCAGAACGCCGGCACAGCCCCCGCCCCCGCACGAGCAGAGCAGTCCACATCGAGCAACTAGTGCACGCTGACACAAACCCCACAACCTGTCAAAGCTTTTGTTAAAGAGGGGAGCCCTGGCTGGTCGGGTTCACGTGAGGACGACGAGGATCTGATCTGAAGACCTGTACTACTCTTGAGGAGGAGGCCGCCGCATGCCGCGGCACGCCGGCACGAGCGAGCGCCGTCCAAACAGAAAAGCAGATCGGCCTAGTTTAGTTCATCCTAAAAAAGCAAAAAGTTTTCAAGATTCACCGTCACATCGAATCTTGCGGCACATGCATGAAGCATTAAATATAGACGAAAGCAAAAACTAATTACACAGTTTAGCTGGAAATCGCGAGACGAATCTTTCAATCCTAGTTAGTCCATAATTAGATAATATTTGTCCCAAACAAACGAAAGTGCTACAGTACCGAAATCCGAAATCTTTTCGGAACTAAACAAGACCCCAGTAATAACGAACCCCCAAAAAAAAAAAGATGGTGGAGGATGGTGCAAACGCCATCGCTATCGGGCATTCGGGCTGCCGAACCCCGGGCTGGGCATCGTTCGTGCCGTGCGTATCGCGTGCGGTCCAGGATTCGTTCGTTCGGGGCGGGCGCCGGGAGTGGGACGCGAGGGAGGAGACCGGCGGCGGAGGGCAATGCCTTCTCCCCACCGTTGGAAAAGCGGGCGCGACACGTGGGAGACGCCGTGCGCGCAGCCAAAACTTCTCGTTACCGCGACCGCGCCGGCGCCGGCGCGCAACCGCACGTATGGTGCGATGCGATGCAGAGGTCGCGGCGGAAGCCGGAACCTGTGCCCGTCTTGGCCCCTATCCTAGTATCCCGTAATAATGTTCCTGGCCGAGATCAACAGATTTCGGACTCCAACAGTAGCAACCAATATTTGCGCTCGCCCGAGGTCTACTACTCCCTTCTCTGTCCTTGGATTTCCGCGCTCCCAATCGGCGACCTGGAGAGCCAGCCCTGCGGCAAAATCGATCGCTCGCGCGCGCCATATTCCGCGCCTTTGCCTCTTCGTCACACGCCTTTCCCTGCCGTCGCGGCCGCAGCCACGTCGCCTCCCGTTGGTGTCCAGTGTCCACGTGTCCGGTCTCGTCTCATCACCGTGAGATTGTCCTACGCCAACGTCACACCTCCACAACAGAGCCTGGTCGTCCTGCTACGCCAATATTGCCATCTTTGAACCCCTGCAGCCGCCCCCGCCCCCATGGGCCATGGGCGTTTGCGAATTGCGCTTCGCCGCGCAGTCGTGGTAGCTTAGCGCTAGGCCGCTAGATCAACCAGGAAAGAAAGGACGCATTTCTTTGATCATCAGTTTTAGGGGCTCGCTGACTGACGTGGCCGGAACTTTAATTTTTTTTCGGCACCAAAGCTAGCGATTGTTGGACGACAGGGTATTTTTGTGATTCCAAGAATTTTAGGGTGACCCGAAACAAGTTTATTTAGGCGATATTGGAGACGCTCTAGAGAAGGCACCGAGCCGAAAATTTTGGTTTTGTTTGCACTGTGGTGCTTTTGGTTGGAGGTAATTGATTGAGAGAAAATAGATGGTCAAAGGCCATGTTTAAGAATCTGTTACTAATTGCCTATTTTCTTTAGTGGGAGTGGGAGTAATGGTGAAAAAAGAATAGGAGTTTAGTGGACAGACTCCACAAGAAACACTGCCAAGGGAGAAAGGTCGCTATTCAATAAGAATTATGCTTCGAGTGAAAAATATATTTGCACCCACATCTTTCATTGTGAATTGTCAATTATGATACAATTTTTCGTTCCCAAACCTCCTCCATCACATTCCACCCAAAGACAAACTATAGGGATCCTCTACTCTACTCTACTCTACTCTACTCTACTATACTAGCATGTCTAAATTCCCTCCATGGTGAGAATAGAATGAAACCAAAATCAAACTCCAAAGTAGCTGATCTAATACAAAGTTTTCACTAATTGAGCATGCCGCATATGTTTTTTAGAGTAGCAAGATCAAAATAACTTACTCTATTAAGTTTGCCACCATAGAACTCTACTGGTAATCCTACCTGTCTCACATTAAATTTGGGTTCTGTTTTTCTAAAAAGAACGTCCACCAAAACTACTACAAAAAGCTCGCATCCTTTTCTTTATCTCTAAAGACAGGATGCCCTAATCGTCCAACGGCTATTTCATCCCCATGGTCTATTGAGCCTGTTTTGAATAATTCTCCTTGCCAGATAATGACCAATATAAAGAATTTTTCACCTAAAAATCTCTTAACTCTTTGATATATTTCTAGGTAACGGTATCCGTTATCCGATCGATAACAAGTTCCATATGTCAAAAGAATAGAGTGAAACCAATATCAAACTCCAAGTAAATTCTTTCCATCAACTTTCACAAGCAGAGACAAGTTTCTATGCTCCCTCGTGTTGATCTCCAAATGTGTTTGCAAGGACAAGATACTTTTCACGAATTAGCCTTATTTACGCATCCAAGGTGCATCTCACATGGTAAACAATTGCGAGTAAAGGATTGTCAGTCGTGCAGAATCAAGCTTGGTTTACAGAACATATACCTGGACCCATTCAACTATATGAATATATGCCAGAAGCTGCGTGCACGAAAGTATCCTGCCACGTGAATGAACGATCTCAAATGAGATTAATGATATGCCAAGCGTGACTCATCTGCTGCACAATGCAAGCGCAGTACAAAATGAATAGCACGCAAACTAAATCATAAACAAAACTTTGACAGTCACTTTAGGAATACAGGAAGATATGACACTCCCGATGGTCTATTGTACATGTGGTCAAAAGAAAACAGAAATCGAATGCATCAGATTGCACTATGATCTGAACCTACAACAATAAACACATCTGATTGATCTTTAACCCTTACAGATTTAAATATTGACTTCTAAAATTGTACAACTGAAGTCAGAGGAAATATGGGACTGCAGTCCTTGGGCCTCGCATCTGGTTGTTCTCCTCTGTCTCTGTGAAGAACTTGACATCTCTTTCCTGGTAACAGAGAAATATATTGTAAATCAGCATCGGTCATATATCTCATGAAACACTACTGGGCAACTTGAGAAAGCAGTGAGACAAAACTTGTTGGCCCCTTGCAACAACAAAAAAAAAAGGTGAAGTCATGCTTCGTGAGCATTTGGAGATGACCACCCAAAAAGAATTAGAGGTTGTAAGTTACTGAAAAACTGAATTCACTTCACTTTTCATGGCAACTTCTACTGTTCTACACCTCAGCAAAGACACAATAGGCAAAATGCTGATTAACTACTAAATCTCAAGTGGTTTATTTGTTTCCGCAATAAGGCCTTGTTCGGTTTATCTCAAAATCGAGGGGGTTGGAAGGGATTGAGGTTTTTTTTTTTGGACTTGTAGCTGTAGCCTGTAGGGGATTTAATCAATCCCCTCAGTTTGGGGATTAACTGAACAAGCCCTAAGCATGGTCGATACGCTTAGACAGCAATTCGTTTATTTCCATGGACAGTTACTGAAATCCTCTCCCTACATAACTTTATTCCTTGTTTCAGGTCCAATCTCTGCATCACTAGCAAGTACTCCTTCCATTTCAAATTATAGGTCATTTTGGCTTTTTTGGGGGTACATAGTTTTTGCTATGTATATAGAAATAACATATATTTATGTGCATAGCAAAAGCTATGTACCAAAAAGCCAAAACGATTTATAATTTGGAACAGAAGAATACAGAAATTGTCCATAAACTTGATGCATTATGGCAAAAGACAGCAGCTGGTGACCCCACTTAGCTGTACCATAACATTAATTTGTATAACATCTACACTAAGGTATAGATCCCAAAATATTAGCCAGAAACAGTGGTTGCATAATTATCTTTTGGTTGCATATCAGAAACAATTATCTGTAAAAAAGTTGCTTGTACAAATACACACTAAAATCTACTTTGGATCGAGATAAACTTATTGTATACATTGACTAAAGAGTAATCACTAATCAGGTGTGCAAAATGCGTCAAGCAAATCCTTAAAGATAAAAGAACTATCATACCATCTTCTCATCGAAGCTTAATATAGAAGCTACATTGCCACATCTGTAGCAATAATTAGGTGCAGACCACACCTGGAGAAGAAAAGAGAAGTTAATATGGGCATCATAACAATTCAATAGTCACACTGAAATACAAATGCATACTACTATAATACGATACAACCAATATCTGAGTGCCAATCCATATGTGAACAAGAACTCACAGTTACAAGGCCCTTCTCCTGGAACATGTACTTTAAGCCTTCCTGGACCAGCTGGTGAGCCCGGCAAACTAGCTCAATACCATTAACAAAGTTGAACTGCATAGGAGCGAATAAAAAAACAGTCCATTTAGGGGTCGCTTGGATCCTTTCATTTTGCAGGAATTGGAATCTTCTTAATGGACTAGGCTATTTGGCTTGGAATTTGACATTCGACAACTTTCCAAAGTTCAGATATAAGCCTATCTTAAATTCATGAGGTGAGAGATGGAAATTGATTCCATGGATCTCCATTCTATGTTTCTACGATACAACTTATAGCACTCTTTGGCTCACGCCCCTGTAACAGAAGTACAGTACATAAGCATCTCCCCCATATAGCTAACAGCAGTATACAAACACAATCTGTGCCTAAATTATGATTATTAGAATGGAATTCAATTCCAACGATCCAAACGGGGCCTTATTGTATACACACCTCTGCCGTGACTCGCGATCCAAACAGCCAACCTGCTCCACGGGGACTAACAGCCCATGTCTCTATCTCCTCAGGGTCACTCCACATAAGATCGCAGAAAGGACCTTCATGGGGAATTTCACAATTGCGATCAATCGTTCGTATCTGGTGAAAAGGTAATCAAAGCTTCAATCTCATTGAAATATGTAGTCAAAATAAAAATCAACCACATAATCATGCACTACTATTCTTCAAGAAATGAGTAAGAAATTCTAAGGACCAAATCAACCCCAGAATCACGTGCTCAATATTCTTCACAAAATGAGTCAGCAATGCTAGTTCATTGATGATAAGCATTCTTATTACCAAAGGAAATTCTATCAGAAACACGTCCAAAAAAGTACAGTTAGCACAACCAGCTGAAAATAAGAACAGAAAAAACAAAATAACTGAAAACAACATTTCTGCTGTTTAATATTCAAAATTTCCAAACTTCCAGCATATATCCACTGAAGCATTTTATTTATATCACTGATAATGGTGAAGTTTTCAAATAGATGTAATTCTTAAGGCTATGCATATCCTTTATAGTCCATGTGAAAAATATTTCTACTTATGTATTCACCAAGTATGGCAAACCTAAAAGACATGAAACTCAGAATCCCATAAAATGGGAAGGGTCATACTTAAGGGTTCATAAACAGATGTGTTCACAGATGGTTATAAGAAAGTTACAGAAGTCACAGACCTGATCAATAGTACGTACATCGGGAGAAAGACCACCATGAACACAGAGGACCTGAATTCAGCATATAATTTAAGTATGACTTGCCGAAATAACATGAAATGAGAACCTGTAATTTTTTCCCTAGTGGAACTTACTTGGCCATTAATGATTGCTGATAGTGTAAGGTAATCAAATACATCAGTGCAGTACCGCCATGCATTGGCGTTGCCATACTTCCTCTGACACTCATCGTAGAAACCGTAAACCTAAAGATAAGTCACAGTATTATTAGTATGACTGCATGATAAGGTAAGCCATGTCAAGTGTTTTCAGTTATTTGTGGTACAATATGGATACAAGCATGCAATGTAAATTGAGAGCTAAAAGATATAGCCATTTGAAGTCATAACCATTGGAAAAAACACAAAAAATAAGAACCATGTTGACAGGTAGTTTAACAGGCACTGGCTAAAGAAAACCTAAGCATGACACACAGGCCGATTACCAGATAATGTTATCTTGAGAAGCAGAAGCACAAGACTTCAATAATCACGGATGTGTAACTTGCATTCCTAGATTCACATTTCTGATGTGCATCACGAAGCCAAGATTAAATCACAGATACAGTATCAGTAAGAGCACTGTTTCCCCTAGAATAAAATCAACATGTACTGAATTTGTTTCATGCTACCAAAAATTAAATATTATGCTTCCCACAGATGACCAAAAGTGCTTTAAGAGAGCACAGCGGAGGGCAACCAGATGAATACAACACCTTTTGAGCTCATAAGTAAAAAGCAGAGCACAAGAATCATGGGACCATATATTGGACTCAGCCACACATGGCATTTAGTTGCAACCAAAGTGGCCTAAATCAGAAAAACTATGAACTCATACAATTATCTGTTTTTCACATACAAGAACATACCTGTGTCAACTGCCTACTTTCATGATTTCCACGCAGAAGGGTTATGTGTGCAGGATACCTAACAACAATCAGAACATTCAGCAGCAAGAATTAGCCATAGATAGTGACGGTTCTTGGAAACATTCTAGATGGGAACTGAAGTAACAATGAAAATTATGAGAATCAAAACTATCTCATAAGAATGTTAGTTCATTGGGAAAGTGTATGCGAATGGATGTTTCTTTTCACACTTGCAGTTCATGCTGCCTAAAAAGGGGAGGAAATTTCTGTTTCTATGTTCAAACACAATAAACTCATTCAGCTACCACATATGTTAGGTGGACAGTGCCAACCATGGTTAAACCTAGTAACCTACTCAGATCAACTCCAGGATATTAACTGTATTTTTCAAAAGCCAAAACAGCATGCATTATCTAAGTTTTAACTGCATGATGAACTAAAAAATAGTTTGATCCATAGAGCAGCCAATAATCCAGGAAGGATAATGTGAAAAAGTGAGTCAACAAGGTGCGAAAGGATATGAATAGTCAATTGGCAATCAATCAATACAAGCCATTAGCCAAATTATGTTTAAATAAGCTACTATGGTTAATTATGTAGAAGCAACTGTGCATCTTTCCTAAAACAACAAGGTTGTGTTATACTAAAAAAGATTATCCATCAAACCCTAAGGAGGTTGTACTAACAGCACGAAATGTTGAAGCGGCTATTAAAGTAGAAGCTAGGCAACAGAAACATTGCAACAATCAAGTAAACAACTGAGTATACCAAACAAGAAACTGACTAAATACCTCGCTTTTAGTAGCAATAAGATGGTGAAAACCTCCAGACTGTTGAAGCCACGGTCCACAAAATCACCCTGCGAGTTAAGCAAAGCTCGATTGAGAAAAACATAGTCATGCCAAACCGTCCCAACAACCACGGTTCCCGTGAAAAAGCAATGAAGAAAAAGGCTCCGCAATCCGCACCATGAAAATATAGTTCGTCTCCGGGACGTGCCCCCCCGTCGCGAAGAGTTTCATCAGGTCATGGAACTGCCCATGGATGTCACCGCAAACCGTCACGGGGCTGTTCACCGGTTGAACGTTCGACTCTTCGATGAGGATCTCCTTCACCTGGACAACAAGTAAAGCAGACCGTGGTTACAGACACCACCACCAGACGCAGCAAAGGCAACGGCTTTCCCCATCTACCTCCACCCACCAAGAACCCTAGCACCACAGCCGCCGCACCAGAGAGCAACGAGATGACAAAAACCCTAAGGGTAGGAAGCTCACGTATTCGCAGAGAGACTGAAGCTCGTGCTCGGCGAGGTGCTGGCCCTCCTTGACCTTGGAGATCCACAGATCCAAATCCATGGCGGGGCGGCAGCCAACCGGGTGAGAGCGATTTGGGGCGGAGGGTCCGGGGGGCTCGGTGGAGCCGTGGAGGGAGGAGGAGACCCTCTCCTTGCTATTGGCGCCTCCTCGATCGCGGCGGGGAGGCGGGCGGCGAGAGGGGAACGAGGAGCAGGGAAGGGGGGACAGGAGGCGAGGTTGTGATTTGCGCCTGGCTTTTTGGGCGGCTGGCTGGAGTCGATGAGCGCCTTGGCTGGCTCGCTCACAGCCTCGTGCTTGCGGCTGCACGAGACGAGACGACAGGGGCACACGGGGCCTCTTCTTCACAGTTTCTATTTTCTTCTGCAAAAATTGGATAGAATTTCGTTTTTTTCGTGTTTAGGCACGAAACCTGAAGTATATTTGTATGTACTCCCAAGTAAAAACTTGACATTTTGACAAGATTGAAACCAAATTTCTGAAATATTTTATCAGTTAGTCAAAAAATAACATTTCACTAAAATATATAGATATATTCTTGAAAACTATTCCGTCTACTTTTTTATAAGCCATCACGAGGAGAATATTGGACATATATTGATAGTGAAAGAAACAACTAAACCCTCAAAAGGACCAAATAACCAAAATAAAATTAGCAATAGAAAACACAATCAAAGCAACTTAGGTAATTGTGATGAATACCTCAACACGCACCACAATGTAATGTCTCTTACCACTCTATATCACATTTCGACCTATATGTCATTGCTCTGCTGCTCAACAATCCACATCCCTATTAGGCGTTTGTCACCCTGCACCGTCATCCTTGTTCACAAAGTCAATAGTCAATAAACCATCGTCATAGCTTGCACCGTTGTTGTTGATAATGTTCAACACCTTGCTAACCTCTGCTATGCAGAGCTAGCCGCTACGGTCTGTTGCAAGCCATATTGTTGTCACAACATCGTATCCGCTTACATTGCCCGCGGACGCTGTCCCCATCAGACTAGCCTTGCAAACCAAGACGAGTCACCATAGTCTACTACAAGCCGCACAGTGAACACATAAAAGCTAAGGCCCTATTTGGTTGGATTGTGGCTTTTCAACAAAATGTTTTGTGAGCTATGAGCAGTGGAAAGCTTATATGGGTCGTGGGCCATGAGAAAGCTAAAAGTTGTTTGGTTCAACAACTGTGGCTTTCAAAAAAAACTGCTGCTAACAAATCCCACATGTCAGCTACCAAAGTGGAGGATGCCATAGAGCACAACATAGGATATACAAACTGACAACTATAGTTTGAATATAAGCAATGTTTTCAGGACGGCTGGTTGAGCTTGGGACCGTTCAGGACGATTAATCTACCCTGGACGAGTTCCATGATCGTTCCGGTCGTTCTCTACATATGGGGAAAGACACACAATATACTAAGGGCCTGTTTGGTACAGTTCACAACAGCTTCATGAGCTGTTGTGAGCTGTTTTTTTGGCCAAACACTTATTTCAAAAACAGCTTCATGGGTGAAGCTGTTTTTCCCCTCCTCTCACAAAGACATAAGTTGGATGAAGCTGAAAAAAGTAGCTTATTGCAGCTTCTCCCTCATTTCTCTCTCTCAACTATGCATGAAGTAGTTGGTGAAGCTATTTTGCCAAACACT